>Ga0160433_100664_pt1 | contig 13518 bp, 13 predicted proteins | sample HID1972K_E0MG_FD_108235 | JGI IMG/M metagenome (GOLD analysis project Ga0160433, IMG submission 108235) | Enriched pill bug-associated microbial communities from UW Madison campus, WI, USA - HID1972K_E0 MG | ecosystem: Host-associated > Arthropoda: Insects > Digestive system > Unclassified ... | reverse complement strand
GGCAGGCGCTTGGCGTGGTCGAGCCGGGCGGATCATTGCATATCGTGGATTTCGGCCAGCAGGAGCGGTTGCCGGGCTGGTTCCGCGCCGCGCTGCGTGGCTGGCTCGCGCGCTTCCATGTGACGCCGCGCGAAGGGCTGTTCGATGCCGCGACGCGCGCGGCCGAGGCGGCCGGCGTGGAGGCTGAATGCCGCTCGCTTTATGGCGGCTATGCGTGGGAAGTCGTGATCCGGCTGTAATGCCTGACCCGGCGCCTCAGCCGAATTGGCGCAGCACCGCCAGGAATGCATCCCCATAGGCGTCCAGCTTGCGCTCGCCCACGCCGCTGACCAGCGCCATGTCGCGCAGGGATTTGGGGCGGATCGCTGCCATGTCACGCAGCGTGCTGTCATGGAAGATGACATAGGGCGGGATGCCATGCTCGCGGGCGAGATCGCGGCGGCACTCACGCAGGGCCTCGAAGATCGGATCGCCCACCGGATTGGCGCTGCTGTCGCGGGCGCGGCGGCGCTCCTTCCTGGGCGGCAGGACCAGCTCTACCTTTTGCTCGCCGCGCAGATAGGCGCGCGCGGCGGGGCCGAGCGCAAGACCGCCATGATCCGTGGCGGTGAGCGCGTCATGCACTTGCAGCGCGCGGGCGACGGGTTTCAACAGCGCGGCTTCCTCGCCCTCGACGATGCCGAAGACCGAGAGGCGGTCATGGCCGCGCTGGACGATGCGATCGTTGCTGCGGCCGGTCAGGACCGCTTCCAGATGCCCGAGGCCGAAGCTTTGTCCGGTGCGATGGGCGGCGGAGAGCAGCTTCTGCGCTGTCGTCGTCGCGTCGATGCTGGCGGGTGGGGAAAGGCAATTGTCGCAATTGCCGCAGACCGGCGGGGGATCTTCTCCGAAATGGCGGAGCAGCACCGCGCGGCGGCAGCCGGCGGTCTCGACCAGTCCGCCCAGCGCAGCGATCCGCGTGCGCTCGCCCTGCTGGCGGGCCGGCTCCACCTCGGCGATGCGCTGGCGGGCGCGCAGGAAATCCTCCGCGCCCCAGAGCAGCGTGGCGATGGCCGGATCGCCATCACGGCCGGCGCGGCCGCTTTCCTGGTAATAGCTTTCGATCGACTTTGGCAGGCCGGCATGGACGACGAAACGCACGTCCGGCTTGTCGATGCCCATGCCGAACGCGACGGTCGCCGCCATCACCATTTCCTCACTGGCAAGGAAGGCGGCTTGATTGGCGGCGCGGATCTCCGGCGCGAGACCGGCATGATAGGGGAGGACGGGGCGTCCGTTGACGGCAAGCGCGTCCGCAAGCTGCTCGGTCGCCGCGCGGGTTTGCGCGTAGACGATGCCGGGGCCGGGATTTGCGGCGAGCACGTCCGCGATCTGCCGGCGTAGGCCGTCGCGCGGGTGGACGGCGTAGCGGATGTTCGGCCGGTCGAAGCCGGAGATGACCAGGCCTTCGGTGGGGATGCCGAGCTGGGCGAGGATGTCCTCGCGCGTGTGCGCGTCCGCCGTGGCGGTGAGGGCGAGGCGGGGGACGTCCGCGAAGGCATCGAGCAGCGGGCGCAGCAGGCGGTAGTCCGGGCGGAAATCATGGCCCCATTCGGATACGCAATGCGCTTCGTCGATGGCGAAGAGGCTGATGCGCGAGCGCTCCAGCAGGCTGCGGAAACCCTCACCCGACGCCCGCTCGGGCGCGACATAAAGCAGATCGAGTTCGCCCGCGACCAGCCGGTCCTGCGTCTCGCGCCAGTCTGCATCGACGGAGGTGAGGCTGGCGGCGCGAATGCCGAGCGCGCGGGCGGCGCGAAGCTGGTCATGCATGAGCGCGATCAGCGGCGAGACGACGACGCAGCAGCCCGGCAGAGCCACGGCGGGCAATTGGTAGCAGAGCGACTTGCCCGCGCCCGTGGGCATGATCGCCAGCGTTGCCCGTCCCGCAAGCACGCGCTCGACGACCTTGTCCTGCACGCCCCGGAAGGCCTCGAAGCCAAAGACGCTTCGGAGCAGGGCGGCGGGATCGGCAAGCATGGGGCGGCTATAGGCGGCGGGTGCCCGGGAGGGAAGGGGTGGGTGAGAGATGAGGTGCTTGGGAAGAGGTAGTCAGGCCGAGACGTTGAAAGAAGGACGGCCCTTCGACAAGCTCAGGGCGAACGGTTCCGTTAACCGATGATGTCCTCAGCGGTTTGCGCGGCGGTTCGGGAGAGATGATATTCATCATGGTGAGGGCCGCGCCGTGTCTCCACAGTCCAGCCATTCGATTCCGCCAGCGCGAGCACGTCGATCAGCGCCACGGGGTCGTTGGCCAGCAGGAGCACCGCTTCATGCTGGCGCATAGCCCGGGCGGCGCGCAGCACCGGCCAGGGGCATTTGAGACCGCGCGCGTCGATCCGCGCCGGCTCAGCCTTTCTTGTCATAAGGGTTGCGCGTGCTGCGCAGGTTGAGGCGGATCGGTACGCCGGTGAAATCCAGCGCACGGCGGATGCCGTTCACCAGATAGCGGCTGTAGCTTTCCGGCAGGTCGTCGAGCCGGGTGCCGAAAACGACGAAAGTCGGCGGGCGCGAGCGTGCCTGGGTGATATAGCGCAGCTTGATGCGCTTGCCGCCCGGTGCCGGGGGCGGATTGGCTTCCAGCGCTTCGTCGAACCAGCGGTTGAGCAGGCCGGTCGGCACGCGCTGCGACCAGCGCTTGCGGATATCGAAGGCCGCCTTGAGCAGATCGTCGAGGCCCTTGCCGGTCGCGCCCGAGACGGTGAGCAGCGGCACGCCGCGCACCTGTGCGAGGCCATCGTCCAGCGCCTTGCGGACGCCCTGATAGAGGCCGGAGCCATTCTCCGCGACATCCCACTTGTTGAGGGCGATGATGAGGGCGCGGCCCTCGCTCAGCACCTTGTCGGCAATCCGCAGATCCTGCGCTTCCAGTCCCAGCGTCGAATCGAGTAGCAGCACCACGACTTCCGCGAAGTCGACAGCGTGGAGCGCATCGGCGACGGAGAGTTTCTCCAGCTTGTCCTGCACCTTGGCGCGCTTGCGCATGCCTGCGGTGTCGATGAGCCGCACTGCGCGCTCCTCGCCGTCCGGGGCGTGCCAGGTCCAGTCCACGGCGATGCTGTCGCGCGTGATGCCGGCTTCCGGGCCGGTGATGAGGCGGTCCTCGCCGAGGATGCGGTTGATGAGTGTGGACTTGCCCGCATTGGGTCGCCCGACGATGGCGAGCTTGAGCGGCGCGCTGTCGTCGAGGTCTTCGTCCTCGTCGGCGGGAGCCTCGTCGGTTTCGTCCTCATCCTTCTCGACATGCGGGAGGATCGCCTGAAACAGATCGGCGAGACCCTGCCCATGCTCGGCGGAGATGGGGACCGGCTCGTCGAAGCCGAGGGAGAAAGCCTCCATGATGCCCGGATCGGCGGCGCGGCCTTCCGCCTTGTTGGCGAGCAGCACGACCGGCGTGTTTCCGCTGCGCAGCCAGCGCGCGATATGCTCGTCCAGCGGGGTGATACCCGCCCGCGCGTCGATCATGAAAAGCGCTACCGACGCGCCCTGCACGGCCATTTCGGTCTGCGCGCGCATGCGGCCGGGCAGGCTTTGCGGATCGTCCTCCTCGAAGCCGGCGGTGTCCACGATGCGGAATTTGAGGCCGAGCAGATCGGCCTCGCCCTCGCGACGGTCGCGGGTCACGCCCGGCCGGTCGTCAACCAGCGCGAGCTTCTTCCCGACGAGCCGGTTGAACAGCGTCGACTTGCCCACATTCGGGCGGCCCACGATGGCGACGACCGGAAGCGAGCCGGGCGCCGTCGCGGCATCTGGGCGATTTCGTTTCACCATCAGCGGAAAGCGAGGATGCGTCCCTCGTCCGTCAGCAGGTAAAGCATGTTGTCAGCGACGATCGGAGGAAGCGTCAGGCTCTGGTTGAGGTCGCGCTCCTGCGTCGTCTCGCCGGTGGCCGGGTCCACGAAGGCCATGGCCCCTTCGGTCGAAACGAGGATGAGCTTGCCGCCAGCGAGGATCGGGCCGCGCCAGCGGATCGGGCCGGTCTTCTTCTGCGGCTTGCGCCATGCCGGCAGCTCGCTCACCCAGCGCACCTTGCCGGTGGCGCGGGTGATGGCGAAAAGCCGTGCCTTGTCCGTCACCACGAACACCCAGTCGCCCGCCACCAGCGGCGTGGCGATGCCGCCGATGTTGAGCTCCCACAAGCGCTGGCCGCTCACCAGCTCATAGGAAGCCATGCGGCCGCCTTCACCGATGGCGAACACGCGGCCACGGTCGATTACGGGGTCGGCGTCGATATCCGTCAACGTGGCGACGGACGTGGAGATGCTGGTGCGGCTGAGCGCATCGCCCCACAGCGCCCGGCCGTTCTCATAGCGATAGGCGGTCAGCTCGCCCGAGCTGTAGCCGGCGATGATCGATCCCTGGCCGGCGGCGGGCGCGCCCACGCCGAACACGCCGGTCGTTTCGAGCGTGCCGCTGTCGGACCAGACCACCGATCCATCCGTCTGGGCGAGCGCGAAGAGCTGATTGTCCTGGCTCATCACATAGGCGTTGCCGTTGGAGAGCGTGGGTGCGCCGCGCAATGGCCCGCCCGGCTGCACCTTCCAGATTTCCGCGCCATCGGTGGCATTGAGCGCCGCGACGTCCCCCGCGCCGGTCGTGGCGAAGAGGCGATCCCCTTCGACGCTGACGCCCCCGCCGAAATGCACGCGGGTCGCGAAGCCGGGCGAGCGGATGCTGGTGGACCAGATGCGCTGGCCGGTCTTGGCATCGAAGGCATAGACCGTCGCTTCGGTGTCGATGACGAAGAGCCTGCCTCCAGCCACGACGGGCGCGGCGGCAAGGCGTGCGCGCGAACCGCCGCCGGTGACGGAAGCGGTCCATATCTGCTGGATGTTCTCGCCCAGCGCCAGATGGCCGAACGACTTCGAGGCATTGCCGCCCGATTGCGACCAGTTGCTGTTCACGGTGGGCGCAGGCAGCGTCACCGGGATGGATTCGACGGTCGGATCCGCCGCGACGACCTCGGTTCCGGAGAGGATGGAGACGCGCTCCCCGCGCACGGGCGTCTTGGGCCCGCTACCGCCTCCTCCGAACACACCGCAGCCGCTCAGTAGCAACGCAGTGGGAAGGATCAGCCAGGCGGAATGGACGGGTAACGGATTTCGCATCCTTGTGAGCTTCTCTTTCAATGAATTATCGAGCCGGAGCGTCGGCGGAGGGCGCCGCGCCGGCCTGTGTCGGGGAGCCGAGCATGCTGGCCATCTGCCCGGCACGCAGGCGGATGGATTCAGGCACGGCCAGATCGTTCGCGATGCCGTTGAACAGCTTGCCGGCCTGATCGCGCTGATTGAGCTTGAGATGGGCGATGGCGGTGAGTTCGCCGGCGCTGCCGAACCAGGGATTGCCGGCCACGGCGAGCGGCTTGAGCGCAGTGATGACGTCCTCCGGCTTCATCTCGTCGAAGGCCGTGGCCGTGCGGCGGACCAGCGCTGCGTCCTTCATGGGGCCGGGCGCTTCGGCATCGGCGATGATCGCGTCATAGACGGGGAGGGCTTCCTTGCCTTCGTCCCGGCCGGCGGCCAGCGCTGCCTTCACCATTTCTGCCTGGGTGCGATAGGCAGGGCTGCCATCTGCGACGATGCCCTTGTAGACATCTTCATCCAGCGTGGCGCGCTGTGCCCCGGTGAGCAGACGGGCGAACTGCTCGCCCTGGGCTTCCGCCTTGCTGGTCTGGTGATGCTGCCAATAGAGCCAGCCGCCGAAAGCCGCGAGCCCAAGCACGACGACGATCGCGACGGCGACACCGTATTTCCGCCAGAAGCTCAGCAGATCGTCCTGCCGAACGGCATCGTCGATCTCGCGGAGCAAAGCATCGTTCTGCTGTGGCGTCAGGGCCAAAACTCTATCTCCAGTCGGCTGGTGCGGCGCAGGCGCGCGGGGTGGTTTTTGTGGCGCGGGACATTAGCGGCGGATGAACCCCAGGCAAATCACTTTTTCTGGCCATAGAGCTGGGCCTCGCCGGGGAAGCTGCGCGCGCGCACTTCCCCGGCGTATTGCGCCGCTGCATCGCCGATGGTGGCGGCGAGATCGGCATAGCGCTTCACGAAGCGAGGCGTGCGCTCGAACATGCCGAGCAGATCTTCGGTGACGAGCACCTGGCCATCGCAGGCGGGCGAGGCGCCGATGCCGATGGTGGGGCAGGGGACCGCCGACGTGATCTCTGCCGCCACCGGCTCGACCACGCCCTCGATAACCAGGGCGAAGCAGCCGGCGGCCGCAATGGCGCGGGCATCATCCTTGATTCTGGCGGCCTCGGCGGCATCCCGGCCGCGCGGACCATAGCCGCCGAGCGCATTGACCGCCTGCGGCGTGAGGCCGACATGCCCGCATACCGGTATGCCGCGCTCGGCAAGAAACGCGATGGTCGTCGCCATGGCGGCGCCGCCCTCCAGCTTCACGCCGGCCGCGCCGGTCTCCTTGAGCAGCCGCGCCGCGCTCTCGAAGGCTTGCTGGGGCGAGGCTTCATAGCTGCCGAACGGCATGTCGATGATGACCGCGCTGTGATAGCTGCCGCGCACCACGGCCGCGCCATGCGCCGCCATCATGTCGAGTGTCACCGGTATGCTGGAGGGCAGGCCGTAAATCACCTGACCGAGCGAATCGCCCACCAGCAGCAAATCGCAATGCGGATCGAGCAATTGCGCCTGCCGGGCGGTATAGGCCGTGAGCACGACGATGGGCTCCTGCGTCACACCATCCACCTTGCGCGCGCGCAAGGCAGGGAGCGTGAGCCGCTTCATCGGAGCGGGCGTCGGGTTGGCCCGGCTCGTCGATGTTTCAAGCGTGTACGTGGTGGACATGAGGGCCTAGTAGCCGATGGAAGCCCGCGCGCCTAGCCGACGTGAGACGAGGCCTTCGCTTTCGTTCGTGGGGAGCGTTTCAGGGCCTCTTCGCCTCAGGCTCTCCCAGGCGGCGTGGAACCCCCGCCGGCCTACCCCCTCATCCGTTCGCCCTGAGCTTGTCGAAGGGCTGTCCTTCTTCCTTCGACGCCGCTGAAGAAAAGAACAGCCCTTCGACAAGCTCAGGGCGAACGGAAAGATTTCCAGCTTAGGGCGAACGAGAGATTTCCAAGCTCAGGGCGAACGGAGGGATTTCCGCAGGCACTCCTCTTCCAAAAGGGGATAACGCCGAGCTTCCAAAGGGGATAACGCCGAGCTTGAATTTGTCCGCGCCGCCTAAGGAAATCCGGTTACTCGCCTTCGGTCGTGCTGCGCGCCGCGTCGCCGACATCCTCGGCCGCATCGCCCACTTGCTCGGCCGCTGTGGAGACTGCGTCGTTCTTCTCGCTTTGGCTTTCGATCAGCATGTAGCCGCCCGCCGCAATGATAAGCAGCGCGACGATCGCGATGATGGCAGTCATGCCGCCTCGGCCGGAGCGCTCCACGATGACGGTCCTGGGTTCCTCTGCCATGTCCGCTTCCTCCTTATGTGTCTTGCGGAGGAACGGTTCAGGCCGCAGCCGGTTTCGCGGCTCGGGCGAATTCTGGCGGCTTAGGCGAATTCAGCCAGGCGCGCGCGCAGCTTGTCCAGCGCGGACTTCTTGATCTGGCAGACGCGGGCGGCGCCGATGTCGAGCGTCAGGCCGATTTCCTGGAGGTTCATTTCCTCCACGAAGTAGAGCTGGAGCACCATGGCCTCGCGCTCGGGGAGTTCCCCGATGCAGGCGGCGATCGCTTGCTTGAGCGATTCGCGCTCCAGCATCTCGTCGGGGTTTTCGGCAATGTCGGCGAACCACATGGACTGGTCGGAATAGACCTCGTCCATGCTCTGGTGCTGGGCGATCTCCGTGCCGTCGGCAAGCTCGCGCCAGGCGGCGGCATCGAGGCCGAGATGGTCCGCGATTTCGCTTTCCACCGGCGGGTGGCCGAGCCGTTGCTCCAGGGCGCGGCGGGCGCCCTGAAGGGTCCTGCGCCGCGCCATGGCGGAACGGCAGAGCGTGGAATGGCGCCGCAGATGGTCGATCATCGCGCCGCGAATGCGCATCTGCGCGTAAGACGCGAAGCCGAAGCCCCGATCCTCGAAGCTGTTGGCCGCCTCGACCAGCGCGACCATGCCGATCTGCAACAGGTCCTCGATGTCGATGGCCGAGGAGACGCGCCCATGCACATGCCAGGCGATCTTGCGGACGAGCGGCATATATTGCTGCGCCAACTGGTCCGGCGTGGAACCGGGGCGGCGGCCATATGTCAGTCCGGGAGTCTGAAGCTGTGCGCTCTGCATGGTGATGATCTAGACCAAAAGGTTTAACTTGGAATTTTCGACATGTTTGAAGGCTGTTAAGTTTCTGCGCATGGGATCCTCAGGCGGCCTTCCGCTCGATCTGGTGGATTTGCGTCGCGCTGCCCACGACGGCCACAACCTCGACGGACTTCCCATCCGGAATTTCGAGGAAGGACAGCACGGGAACATCGGGCAGATGCGGGCGAAACAGGCGGGAAAGCGCGCGCCGTGCGACCGGCGAGGTGACGATCGCGAAATTGCGCGCCTGCGCGAGCAGCGGCCGGGCGGCTTCGCTCACCTGTTCGATGAGGCGCTGCGCCAGCGCGGGCTCGATGGGGTGCTGGGCATCGCCGGCAACGCGCATCGCCTGAGCGAGCAGGCTTTCCAACTCGCCATCGAGCGTGAGGACCGGCAGCGGCGCCTTCACCGGCACGATGCTCTGGATGATGAGCGCGCCGATGCGCTGGCGGACGGCCTCGATCAGCGCATCCGGGCCAAGGTCGGGCCGCGCGACGATCACCATCGCCTCGGCGATGCGGCGGAAGTCCTTGAGCGGGATGCCTTCGCTCAGCAGCCCACGGCACAAGGCGGCGATCTGCGCCAGTCCCAGCGGTTGCGGGGTGAGACCGTCGACAAGCTGCGGCGTGACTTCCCTGAGCGTGTCGAGCAGCTTGCGGGCTTCGTCCATGCCGAAAAGTTCGGCGGCGTTCTGCATGATGAGATGATTGATATGCGTGGCGATCACGGTGGAGGGATCGACGACGGTATAGCCCGCCACCACGGCCTCGCTGCGCTGGCCGGCGGCGATCCACACCGCGTCCAGCCCGAAAGTGGGGTCCTGCGCCGCGCGGCCATCGATCCTCTGGGTGATGGCGCCGCTGTCCAGCGCGAGCAGATCGTCGGGGAAGATCTCGTCCTCGCCCACGACGACCCCGGCGATGGTGATGCGATACTGGTTCGGGCCGAGCGCCAGATTGTCCTTCACGCGGATCATCGGCACCACGAAGCCCAGTTCGCGCGAAAGCTGGCGGCGGATGCCGGTGATGCGGCCGATCAACGGGGCGTCCTTGCGCTCGTCGACCAAGGAAATGAGGCCGTAGCCGATTTCCAGGCCCAGCGCGGCGCCGTCCGAAACGTCGCTCCACTCGATATGGGCGGGATTTTCGATCACCGGTGCCTCGGTTGGCGCTTCGCTGACGGCCTTCGCGGATTTGCGCAGGCGCCAGGCGATGAACCAGGCGAGCGCGGCGGCAGGCAGGATGATGAGATGCGGCATTCCGGGAACCAGGCCCAGGAATGTGAGGATGCCGGCGACCGGAACCCATGCCTTGCTCACGCCGAACTGCGTCGAGATCTGGCCGGAAAGATCATCGTCGGACGTGACGCGGGTGACGATGGAGGCAGCGGCGATGGAGAGGAGCAGCGCGGGCACCTGCGCCACCAGCGCATCGCCAATGGCGAGCAGGATGTAGGTCTGCGCCGCCTGGCTGAAGGAGAGGTCATGGCTCACCACGCCCAGCACGATGCCGCCGACGATATTGATGACCAGAATGAGCACGCCTGCGACAGCGTCGCCCTTCACGAACTTGGAAGCACCGTCCATGGAGCCGTAGAAGTCCGCTTCGGTCGCGACTTCCTGCCGGCGGGCCTTGGCTTCCTCCGCGGTGAGCAGGCCGGCATTGAGATCGGCATCGATGGCCATCTGCTTGCCGGGCAATGCGTCCAGCGTGAAGCGGGCGGAGACTTCCGAGACACGCCCCGCGCCCTTGGTGATGACCACGAGGTTGATGATCATCAGGATCGCGAAGACGAAGATGCCGACGACATAGTCGCCCGCGATCATGAAATTGCCGAACGCCTCGATCACATGGCCGGCAGCGTCCGGGCCTTCATGGCCGTTCACCAGCACCACGCGCGTCGAGGCGACGTTGAGTGCGAGGCGCAGCAGCGTGGCGAGCAGCAGCACGGTGGGGAAGCTGGAGAAATCCAGCGGCCGCGCGGCATTGAGCGCGATCATCAGCACCGCGAGGCTGATCATGATGTTGGCGATGAAGCCGATATCCAGCATCAGCACCGGCACCGGCATCATCATGAACATGACGACGAGCAGGATGGCGAGAGGCAGGGCAGCCCCTTTCGCGGTGTTCATCCAGATGCTGCCGTTGACGTTGCTGCGGGTCATGTCTGGCGATTACCTTCCGAAGGTGGCGAGCATGAGATAGGCAAGCCGCGCGGTTTCGGCGCGCGGCGCGAATTCAGGATAGGGCTGCCGCTCGGCCAGCGATTGCGACATGGCGAGCCGCTCATGCGCGATGCGGACATAGTCGGCGGGCTGCACAGTCTGGGTGCCCGCCGGGAGCGGGGCGGGTTGGCCTGCCGTCGTTCCGCCCTCGGTCAGCTTGCGCTGGAAGGTGGAGCGGATATCCGCGAGGCTGCGGGGACTGCCCTGACGATCATAGAAGACGGAGGCATTGGCGCGCGCGGCGGCGGGGAAGAGGCTCGCGCCCGAGCTGTCGGGAGCCGACGACAAGGTCGTGAGAAATTTGGCCGCGCCGCCTGCGCCGAGGAAGTGCGCGAGATAAAGGTCCACCGGCTCGGCGCGGCGGCCGATGCGCTCTTCGAGGTAAGTGCGATTGTCCGTCGCCAGCTCGGCGGCCATGATGGATGCGGTCTCGGGATGATTGCGCAGATCGAGGATCTGCTGGCGCATCGCCGGGTCCGCCACGAAATAGCGCCCGCTGCCGTTGCGCTGGATCGCGTTGGAGGCCCAGTCCATGCCGTGCTTGGCGCCATGATCGTTGACGATCGCGAGCCAGCTCTGGTCGATGAACTGATAGAGGCCGGTCGCGCTGGATGTGCGTGCGCGGGCAGTCGGGTCGAGAGCGCTTTCAACGCGCGCCTGCCCCATGAGATAGCCGAAATCCACGCCGGTGCGGTGGCTCGCATTGGCAATCGCCCGCGTCACGCGGCCAGTCTGGCCGTGCAGGGCGTTGCTTGTCAGTCCATTCATGGCGGACATGGCGGCTTGATGATCTCCGGTTGATACCGGGCATCAAAGAGCAAGATGCGTGCCAGAATTGGGGTGCCCACCCGGAATTGGGGTGCGCTGCCTGAACGGCGCGAGGAGGACAGCCCTTCGACAAGCTCAGGGCGAACGGTTGGTGTGGGCCGTAATGGTCTGATATTAAGTTATAAATATAAGACGCGGGGCGCTTTAGGTCAGCGCGCGGGCCTGTAGAGCGGCTGGGGCGCGTCGGGATTGCGGCTGGCAAGCGCGCTTTGCATCTGGCCGGCCCGGTCGCCCAGCAGGCAGGCGAGCATCCGCGAGGAATCGAGATCCAGCAGCGCGTCGGACAGGCGGGCCTTGAGGCCGGGATCGGCGCCCCATGTTTCGACGCTTTTTACGGCTGCCAGTGCGGTTTGCAGGTCCAGTGCCGCCGTCTCGATCGCATTGGGATCAGCGGCGCGCATGGCACCGCGCAGGCTGCTGGAGGCAGCGACGAGATCATTGATAAGAGCGAGCGACATGGCTGTGAAATCAGTGCCGTGCTGTCGGCAGATCGAGATCGATCATCCGCTCGGCGATCTTTTGAGGATCGACGGGATACTGGCCCGATGCAATGGCTTGCTTGATCCGCGCGATCCGCGCTTCGTCAACGGGTGCGCCCTGCGCGGCCATGCGCGCGGCGGGCGTGGAGGCCTGCTCGGCCGCCCTGGGCTGCGGCGCGTCGGCGCTGACCTGTGCCGTCGCGCGCGGCTGCGCGGTCTCGCGCAGCTTGGCTGCCTCGACTGCGGCGCTCATCGCCGGGCCAACAGACTTGATCATCGCATCGTCCTTTCTGTCCAATCCGCTCTATATACGGATCGGTTCAGGAAAGTTTAAATTCCTGGAACACGCACGACGCCATTTCGCTCGACACGCGCCATGACGGGCGCCGCGCGGGGCTCCTCGCGCACACGGATCATGGTGCCCACAGCGCCGTCCTCGTCCGCGATCATCAGGCGGGAAATGCTGAAGCTCGTATTGCCGGCGATAAGCTGGACGGGATCGCCCTTCTTGATGACGGGTTCGCTGATTGTGGCGGTAACTCGCTGGAATTGCGTGTTATTTGAGGCAAGAAGGGGCACGCGGATGCGCCAGCCGATGCTGGGGCAGGAGACGGTCGCCGCGCTCATGCGGGGGCCTTCGACCAGAGGTGTTTGCGGGCAGGGAGCGAGCCGCAGCCGCCGGTCGATGGGCGCTACGGGGCCGCCGGGCTGGCCCTGACGGGCGCCAATGCTGGTCGCGACCAGAGTGTCCAGCCGGTCCAGATTTTCGAAGTTCTGGGCGCGCGCCGGCGCGTGGACGCCTGCCAGGATCATGGCCACGAGCATGAACGCCGCCGCCAGGCGGGCGCGAGCAGGGGAAAGGGTGCGTTCAGTCATCGCGATTCTCGAACTCCGGTGCATATACGCGGATGATACAGCAAAGTCCGTGCCAGTTGTGTCCCAGGCGGCGTGGACAAATTCGGACAGCCACTATTGGCATGACGGTTCGAAGCCCCTCACCCGTTCGCCCTGAGCTTGTCGAAGGGCTGTCCTTTTCTTCAGCGGCGTCGAAGGAAGAAGGACAGCCCTTCGACAAGCTCAGGGCGAACGGAGAGATTTCCAGCTCAGGGCGAACGGAGAGATTTCCGCAGACACTTCTGGATAAAGCCGAGCTTGAATTTGTCCACGCCGCCTAGTCCCCCTGCGGAGGTCGCTGCGTGATGCGGATGACCTGCCGGCCCGGCGTGCGCTCGTCCGGCTGTTCGGCAAGGCCAGCGATGCGCAGGCGTTCCTCGCTTATGCCGGCCGAAACCAGCGCGCGCGCCACCGCGCCGAGCCGCGCTGCCGCGAGATCCCACGCGTCGAAGCGATGCGTACCGGCGTCGATGCCGATGGACTGGATGCGGATCGTGCCTTCCGCGTGCGCGAAAGGCCGGGCGGCTTCCAGCAATGCGGCGCGACCTTGCGGGCTCAAGAGCGCCTCGCCCGGCTCGAAGAGCGTGCGCGCGGTCAGATCGGCCTGCAATGGCGCCTCGATGGTGCCGAAATAGCTGCCGATGCCGACCAACGCCTTGTCGCGCGTGGTCTGGTTGGCTTGCAGGAGCGCGAAAAAGGCGAGCAGCAGCAGGCACAGATCCGCGAAGCTCAGCGCCCATCGCGCGCGGCTCTGGCGGGGCTGGATGCGGATCATGCCACTTCGCGGGGTTGCGCTTTGTGGAGCAGCGCCGGCTC
>Ga0160433_100663_pt1 | contig 13544 bp, 12 predicted proteins | sample HID1972K_E0MG_FD_108235 | JGI IMG/M metagenome (GOLD analysis project Ga0160433, IMG submission 108235) | Enriched pill bug-associated microbial communities from UW Madison campus, WI, USA - HID1972K_E0 MG | ecosystem: Host-associated > Arthropoda: Insects > Digestive system > Unclassified ... | reverse complement strand
CAGGTCATCTCGCTACCAGATACTCGAAGACATGCCGCCCTGCCCCCTCACCTCACCAGCCGCAGCTTTTCCCTTTGTTCTGGCCGTCCAGCCAGGTCTTGAGCGGCGCGAAATAAGCGGCAAGCGCTTTGCCGCTCATTTCCCGCGTGCCGGTGAAGGCTTCCAGCGCATCCGGCCAGGGCCGTGAAGCGCCCATTTCCAGCATCGCGTTCAACTTCGCGCCGACCTCCTCGTTACCGTAGAAAGAACAGCGATGCAGCGGCCCTTTCCAGCCGGCCTGTTTGCACGCCGCTTCATAGAACTGGAACTGGAGCAGCCGCGCAAGGAAATAGCGCGTATAAGGCACGCTGGCGGGAATATGATATTTCGCTCCGGCGTCGAAGGCGTCAGCCGGCCGCTCCACCGGCGGCACGATGCCTTGGTAGCGCAGGCGCATCTCGTCCCAGGCCTTGTTATACTCGGCCGGCGGGATCGACCCGTCGAACACGCCCCAACGCCAGCGGTCGATCAGCAGGCCGAAGGGGAGGAAGGCGATCTTGTCCATCGCCTGCCGCAGCAGCAGGCCGATGTCCTTGTCCGCACCGGGCACCTTTGCCGCGTCAAGCAGGCCGATATCCACCAGATATTGCGGCGTGATCGAAAGCGCGATGAAGTCGCCGATCGCTTCATGGAAGCCGTCATTGGCGCCGTTCAGGTAGAGGAAGCTCTGGTCCTTATAGGCCCGCTGGTAATAATTATGACCAAGCTCGTGATGGATGGTCACGAAGTCGTCGCTATTGACCTTCGTGCACATCTTGATGCGGATATCGTCCTTGTTGTCGATATCCCAGGCCGAGGCATGGCAGACCACTTCCCGGTCGAGCGGCTTGATGAACTGCGTGCGCGTCCAGAAGGTCTCCGGCAGCGGATCAAAGCCCAGCGAGGAGAAGAAGCCCTCGCCAAACTTGAACATCTCCTTTTCCCATACGCCGCGCTTGGCGGCGTCGGCTTCCGTCGGGCTGGTCTCGACGAAGCCCTTCGCCTTGAGCAGATCGCCGATATCATAGCCCAGGTCTCCCGCCCCCCCAGGCGCGACGAGCGGGTAGATATTGCCCCATTCCTGCGCCCACATATTGCCCAGCAAATCGGCGCGGATCGGGCCGGTCTCGGGCTGCACCGCATCGCCATATTTGGCATTCAGCTTGTCGCGAACATAGCAGTGCAGGGAATCGTAGAGCGGCTTCACGTCCTGCCAGAGCGCCTCGGTCAGCTTGGCGAACTCGTCCGGCGGCATATCGTAGCCCGAGCGCCACATCGCACCCACATCGGAGAAGCCCAGTTCCTTCGCGCCTTCGTTGGCGATGCTCACGAGACGCTCGAAATCGCCCCGCATGGGCGTGCCGACCTGATCGTGCCAGCTTGTCCACATCTCCTGATATTCGGCGGGCGTATGATCGAGGCTGCCCATCTCCGCCTCGATGTCGCTGCCGCTTATGGGCTTGCCGTTAAGCGTGCCCCGGCCCTTGCCGTAATCGGACTGTAGCTTGGTGGCGATCTGGTTGAGTTCGTTCGCCGCGCCCGCAGTCGTCGGGGCCGGCAACACGATGCCCGCGCGGAGAATGTCGAGCTTGCGCCGGGTGTCGGGGGACAAGCCCGGCACATTCTCATACTTCGCCGCTTCCAGCGCATAGCGCACGGACATTTCCGTGCCTTCCGCGCCGGTCTGTGCAGCGAGCGCATCGGTATCCTCGGTGAGATAAGTGGAATTGACCCAGTAGATCCGGTTCGCCTCGACCCAGTAATCGAAGAATTCCTTCTCCGCCTGAGCCACCAGCGCATCCGCCTGCGCGGCTGAGGCACCGTCTCCACTCGAATCAGCCTGTGCGAAAGCGGGCGCTGTGCAAACAGACAGAGCCAGCGCCGCCGCTACGGCAAGGCGCGATACCAGATTGTGCATGTCTCAAGCCCCTGAAACTATGGATTTGCATCTGCGGTTGACCGTCACGCTGCGCCTTCAGGGGAGGCTTCGTCAAGCCATCAGATAGTCGACGATGGCATCCCCGAACTCCGGCTTGGTGATGCAACTCATATGCGTGCCGGGAATGGTGCCGCGCTCCGCATCGGGCAGCGCCGCCACCAGCGCGTCGGGCGAGCCGTTATCGTCATCATCTTCGCCGCACAGCACCAGCGTGGGCATGGTGATCTTGTCCAGTATCTCGCGGCCCATGTCGCTCATGCTGAGCAGCAACAGCCGCAGGGCATCGGGATCGATCTTCATCGTCTTCATGAACTGGATGGCCATATAGTCCCGCTCACCAGGCCGCGTGCTATCGAAGCGGTCGAGCGCGTCGAGGAAGAAGCGCCGTCGCCGGTCCCACTCCAGCAGGCCCTCCAGCCCCATCCCGCCCAGCACGAGCCGTCGCGGCGCAAGGCCCCGCGCCACCAGACCCACCGAGACGCGGGACCCCATGGAATATCCCACCAGATCGAACTGCTCGATGCCCAGCGCTGGGATCACCGCTTCCATATCCAGCAGCAGGACATCTTGGGGATATGCTTCGGCATCGCTCGGCGCGTCGCTATTCCCATGCACGCGCTGGTCGATCATGATCGCCTCGAAACCCGCATCGGCAAGCTTCTGAGCCGTCCCGTAGCGCAGCCAGTTGATCTGCGCGCTGGAACTAAGGCCATGCAGCAGGATGACCGGCCGCCCCTCTCCCAGACGATGCACGGCAATCTGCGTCCCGCCATAGCCTGGCAGATGTTCGAGCGTGGGCGTCTGCGGTTCTGCGTTCATGCGTCCATTGTGGGCCCTCCGGCCGCTTGGAAGCAAGGGCGAATGCGTCCGCGGGCGCTCCCCGCCCGCGCCACATACTCAGCGCTTGATTTTAGTAAGCAGGCTTACTATTTCGCCGCCCCATGGACAGGCAGCATATCGCCTTCACGATCAGCGATCTTTCGCGGCTCTATCGGCGTCGCTTCGATGAGCGCACCCGCAGCTTCGGCATCACCGGACCGCAAATGCGCGCGCTGGTGGCGATCATGCGCTTCCCGGGCATCAATCAGGGTGCATTGGCGGAAAGGCTCGATGTCGAGCCGATCACCACCGGCCGCATGGTCAACCGTTTGGAGCAGGCCCAACTGGTCGAGCGCCGCCGCGATCCTCAGGACAAGCGCGCGTGGCAGCTTTTCCTCACCAGTACTGCCGAACCCCTCGCCCGCGATCTCCAGCATATCGGGCAAAGTGTGCTCAATGAGTCGCTGGCCGACATAACGCCGGCAGAGCGGGAAGCCGTGTTGGACGTCCTCGCACGCATACGCGACAATCTGTCTGGCTCCGGTCAATCCGGCGCCCTCGCCACAAAGGAGGCGGTATTCAATGTCAGAGGCTGAGTCCACCATCAGTCCGGACGCTCCGGCGACAGCGCCCGAACCCGACTCCGGCAAGCGTCGGCGCCGCCTGCTCATGTTTTCCGTGCCGCTCATCGTCATTGCGGTGGGCATCTGGTTCTGGGCCACGAGCGGTCGCTTCGTCTCCACCGACAATGCCTATGTGAAGCAGGATATCGTCTCGGTGAGCAGCGATGTCGGCGGCCGGATCGTCGAGGTGCGTGTGAAGGAGAACCAGATCGTCGAGGCCGGCGACGTTCTGTTCGTGGTCGATCAGGCACCCTATCAACTGGCGCTCCAGCAGGCCAATGCCGAGATCGCCAACGCGCAAGTCGCGCTGGGGCGCCTGCGCACCGATTATCAAGCGACCAATGTGGACATCACTGGTGCGCGCGAGGACGTCTATTACGCGCAGGAAGACCTCAAGCGGCAGCAGGCACTCATGAAAGACGGCTTCACCACCCGCGCCCGCCTCCAGCAATCCGAACAGTTGCTCGACAATGCCCGCACGCGCCTGCGCACGGCCGAGGCGGAGGCCGCCAAGGCCCGCGCCGCGCTCGCGACCGGTTCTCAGGTGCCCGGCGTCAATCCCGAGATTGCGGCGGCGCAGGCGCGTCGGGATCAGGCAGCGCTCGATCTGGAGCGCACCGTCGTCCACGCCCCCGTTTCTGGCCGCATCAGCCAGGCGGACCGGCTCCAGGTGGGCCAGATGGCGGTGCAGAGCCTCCCGCTGGTCAGCATCGTGGCAAGCGATCAGGCTTGGGTGACGGCCAATTTCAAGGAAACCGATCTCGACCGAATGCACCCCGGCCAAGTCGCCGACATCCGGATCGATGCCTATCCCGGCACGGAGATCCGGGGGCATGTCGAGAGCATCGGTGCAGGCACGGGTTCGGAATTTTCGGTGCTCCCTGCGCAGAATGCCAATGGCAATTGGGTGAAGGTCACGCAGCGTGTGCCCGTCCGCATCGCCATCGAGGGCAAACCCGAACGCGCGATGATCGCCGGCCTGAGCGCCAAGGTGACGGTCGACATTCGGGAGAAGGATAGCCCCGCGGTCGCCTCGGCGCGCTGAACCGGAGCGCCGCCATGGCCCAGACGGAAGACCTCCCCTATCTGCAAGTGCGCCACAAGGCGCTGCTCACCATGGCCATCATGTCGGCCATGATCATGCAGGTGCTCGACACCACGATCACCAATGTCGCGCTGCCCCATATGCGCGCCACCCTCGGCGCCAGCGACGAGACGATCAGCTGGGTGCTCACCAGCTACATCCTCGCCACGGCCGTCGCCATTCCCATCACGGGCTGGCTCGCCGACCGGATCGGCGCACGCCGGCTTCTGCTTGCCTCGGTCTTCACCTTCGTCATCGCCTCGGTGCTGTGCGGAATCGCGCAGAATCTTACCGAGATGGTCCTCTTCCGGACCCTGCAAGGGATTGGCGGCGCCTTCGTCGGGCCTCTGGCGCAAAGTCTCATGCTGGATATCAATCGGCCCTCTCAGCATCCCCGCGCCATGGCCGTTTATGGCATGGGGGTGATGATCGGGCCGATCCTGGGGCCGATCGTCGGCGGCTGGCTGACCGAATGGATCGACTGGCGCTGGTGCTTCTTCGTCAATGTCCCCGTCGGCATCGTCTGCCTGACCGGCCTCTATGCCCTGCTGCCGGAGAAGCCGCTGACGCGCCGCAGCTTCGATCTTTTCGGCTTCTCGCTGATCGCCATCGGGCTCGCCAGCTTCCAGCTCATGCTGGATCGCGGACAGCATGCCGATTGGTTCTCCTCCTCGGAAATCTGGGTTGAATCGGCGGTTGCAGTCTGTTGCCTGTGGATGTTCACCATCCACACGATCACCGCGCGCAAACCCCTCTTCGCGCCTGAGCTGTTCGCGGACCGCAATTTTGTGAGTGCTGCCGTATTCATGTTCATCATCGGGATGGTGATGTTCGCCGCAATGGCGCTGCTACCGCCGCTGTTGCAGGGTCTGTACGGATATTCCGTCGTGGATACCGGCTGGATACTCGCCACGCGCGGCGTGGGCGTGCTTGTCGCCATGGGCATTTCCGGCCGGTTGACCACGTTCGTCGATCCGCGACTGCTCATCGCGGGGGGATTCTCCATCACGGCCAGCTCGCTATGGATGATGACGGGCTGGTCGCTTGAACAGGACTGGGTGCCGTTCGTCGTGACCGGCATCATTCAAGGCGCGGGTATCGGCATCGTGTTCGTGCCGTTGCAGATGCTCGCCTTTGGCACGCTGCCACCCACTGCCCGTACGGAGGGCGCCGCCGTGCTCAATCTCACGCGAAATATCGGCTCATCCATCGGCATCGCCCTGGTGATGGCGCTGCTCGCTCGCAATACGCAGGTCAGCCACGCTGACCTCTCCCAGCATGTCACGTCAGCGCAATTGCCGATCGATCCAGGCCAGCTCCAGCGGTTTGGCGAGGCCGGCAGCGCGGTGCTGCTGGGGATCGACGGCATCGTAACCCGGCAAGCGACGATGATTGCCTTTCTCGACGATTTCTACCTCATGGCCATCATATGTACGCTTGTCGTTCCGGCCGCCTTCGTCCTGCGCAAGCCCAAGCGCCGACCCGGCGAGCCTCGGCCGGTCATCAGCGAGTAGACGGGCGAGCGCGCCTCAGGTCCGCCTCTCCCGCCACCGCCAGCACCGCCACGCCAGCAACCAAGCGAGGCCGCTGCCGATCTGCGCCCACGCCATGTCCTTTTGCGGGTCCCACATGTCGCCCTGCTGGCCATTGTAATAATCGGCCGTCTCGCCGGCCGCGACCAGCGTCAACAGCCACTCGAAGATCTCGTAGAGCGCCCCCACAAGCCCGACGAGCGCGAAGCCGAGCAGCCAAGCCGCTTCCCGGCTCAGCCGACCATGCCGCTGCCCGATTTCCGCGAAGACCTGCGTGCAGAGCAGCCCGAACATGAAATGGATGAAGCGGTCATAGCCATTGCGCTCCATGCCCAGCATATCGCTCAGGCCACCACCGGCCAGCGCGGAGAACCAGCCATCATAAGGGACATGGGAATAGATGTAGCGCCCGCCCAGAGTATGCAGCAGCAGGAATAGCCACACCATCGCTGCGCTGCGTGTAGTGAGCGGCCAGCGCCGCAGCAGCCACGGGCTCACCAGCGCGAATGCCGCCGTGGGCGCGTGCTGAAGTGGAGCCAGTTCGGGAAAAGGCTGGTCGATATTGGCAAGGGCGATCGCCAGCAGCAGGCTTGCGATCAACGCCCATTGCGCGGCCGGCAAGGCATCCTTGAGGAGCACCTTGCCGCCGCCCATGCCCCTCAGCCTTTCTGAAGGTGCCGCCGGCCCAGCAGTTCGGCGATCTGCACCGCATTGAGCGCGGCGCCCTTGCGGAGATTGTCGGAGACGCACCAGAGCGAGAGACCGTTCTCCACAGTTGAGTCCTCACGCACCCGGCTCACGAAGGTCGCGTAATCACCCACGCATTCCACGGGCGTGACGTATCCGCCGTCCTCGCGCTTATCGACGAGCATGATGCCCGGCGCCTCGCGCAGGATCTTCTGCGCGTCCTCGGCGCTGATCTCATCCTCGAACTCGATATTGACCGCCTCGCTGTGTCCCACGAACACAGGTACCCGCACGCAAGTCGCCGTCACCTTGATCTTCGGGTCGAGGATCTTCTTGGTCTCGACCACCATTTTCCATTCTTCCTTGGTGGAGCCATCGTCCAGGAAGACGTCGATATGGGGAATGACATTGAAAGCGATCTGCTTTGTGAACTTTACCGGCCCGGCGGGGTCTCCCACGAAGATGTTGCGGCTTTGCTCGAAAAGCTCGTCCATGCCCGACTTGCCTGCGCCCGATACGGACTGATATGTCGCCACGACGACCCGCTTGATCTTCGCCACGTCATGCAGCGGCTTCAGCGCCACGACCAATTGCGCGGTCGAACAATTGGGGTTCGCGATGATGTTTTTCTTGCGGTAGCCCTCGATTGCTTCGGGATTCACTTCCGGCACGATCAGCGGCACGTCCGGGTCCATGCGGTAGAACGAGCTGTTGTCGATCACCACGCAGCCCGCGGCAGCGGCCTTGGGTGCATAGATTTTAGCGGGCTCGGATCCCGCCGCGAAGAGGGCGATATCCCATCCCGTGAAATCGAAATGCTCGATGTTCTTCACCTTGAGCATTCGGCCTGTTTCGCCATATTCGATCTCATCCCCGGTCGAGCGCGCGCTAGCGACCGCAGCGATCTCGTCCGCCGGAAACTCCCGGTCGGCCAGAATGTTGAGCATTTCGCGACCGACATTGCCGGTGGCGCCCACGACGACGACACGATATCCCACAGGGACTTCTCCGAACGATTGAGAGGGGTTGGCGCGCGCGATAAACCAATTCGAGGCGTGAGGCAAAAGACCTTTCGCATGATGCCCTTCTTCAATGGGCCTTCCCAAGGTCAACGGCCCGTTCAGATCGTTCGCGCATTGGCAGGCCGATCCGAAGCCTGTATTGGGCTCGGCAACAGGTCCGGGTCGCAACGGAAATGTCAATCTGGGGGGACATTATGCGATCCTTGGCCATGCGCCTCTGCGTGCTTGCCTGCCTTTCCTCGCTGCTCGGTGCCTGCGCGACGCGCGGACCGCTTGTCGTGGATTGCGAGGAATTCCCGCGCTTCGTGACGAATCTGCCTTACACGCCACTCGAAGCGCAGATACGGCACAACTGGCCGCCCGCAGTCGTTGCAGGAGGCGATCTGCCCCCTTCCCCGGCCGCGCGGCCCGTCATCACCTCGGTTCGGCAGCCGGCGACATTACAAGTTCTGAATCGCGAAAAGGTGGATGCGGCGCTCGCTTCGGCTCAGGCGGAGCAACAGAGCCGTCCGTCCAGGAGGGGCAGTGCCCGACCGTCGCTATCCGCACCTGAAGCGACAGCCAAGCCCTCCGTTCTCCTCCTCTCCGGGGGAGGTCAATGGGGCGCGTTTGGAGCGGGCCTGCTCACCACGCTCGCCGCGGGCAATGCGGTCGACCAGCCCAATCCGGTCGCAATCACCGGTGTCAGCACCGGCGCACTGCAAATGCTCTTCGTCGGCGCCGGCCTGGACGATCCGGATGTGCGTGCCGCTCTGCGGAGCGCTTACCTGCCGGAGAAGGAAAGTGAGATCGTCGACCGACAGGGCACGGCAATGGCCGTGCTCACCGGAGCGATTTCAGGCCTCAAACCTTTGCGCCGTCGCGTGGAACGGGCTCTCTGCCCGGACGAAGCCATCGAAACCGGCGCGGCCTGCCCTTTGCTCGACCGGATCGCGCAGAGCAATATCCTCATGCTCGCCGGATTCGTGGAAGCACAGAGCGGACGCTTCCAGTTCGTGGATGTGAATGCGATGGCGACCGCGCCCGATCTTGACGCGCGCAAGAAGCGCCAGTGCATTGCGGGCGCTGCTCTTGCGTCCGCCGCCATGCCGGTTTTCTTCCAGCAGGTGAAGATCGCCGGAAAGACCTATTTCGATGGCGGCGTGCGGCAGTCGGTCTTCGCGACCTTCGTCCAGCAGGAAATCGCGAACCACATGGCCGCTACGAATGGCGATCTGCCGCTGCTCGTACTGCGTAACGGGCCGACCGGCATGGACGACGATGCGCGCTCCAACGGCAAGCTCAACGCGCTGGAGGCCGGATTGCGCGCCGAAGCGATTATCGTCAATCAGGTGGAGGTCGGCTCGGTAGCGGCCCTGCGCCTGCAACTTCCGCGCGGCCCGATCGGCTTTGCCAGCGCCGATGGCTGGCAGGAGGAGAGGCTCGATCCGTCCGATCCCGCAAGTTCAACGTGTCTCGCGCTGAAGACCGCTGGGAAGGACGCGCAGTTCACCCCCGCATTCATGCGCTGCCTCATGGCTTATGGCGATCGCCGCGCACGCGAAGCCCGGATCTGGTTACCTCTGCTGGAACTCGAACAGGCAAATCGCCCCCACCGTCCGGCAAGCTAGGCGGCGTGGACAAATTCGAACAGCCACTCTTCGCAATGACGGTTCGAAGCCCGGCCTGTCCGGACGACCTACGCTCTCATCCGTTCGCCCTGAGCTTGTCGAAGGGCTGTCCTTCTTCCTTCGACGCCGCTGAAGAAAAGAACGGCCCTTCGACAAGCTCAGGGCGAACGGAGAGATTTTCGCAGACGCTCCTCTTCAAAGGGGATAACGCCGATCTTGAATTTGTCCTCGCCGCCTAAGAGGGCGTATGCTCTCGGCTGACCGCTAACCGGTGACGTCGCTGATATCATTATCCCGCCACGGCTCCGGCAGAGTGGACTGGGGGCAGAAACGCGCATTGCTTTCCCATCCGCTGTCCGATTTGGCGGAAAAATTCTCAACGTCGGTCACTTCGTAGTTCCGCACGCTCGTTCGCGCTTCCGCGCTGCCGCCGAGCCCACCCCTTTCGGTACAGCTTTCGGTCACGCGATAGCTTGTCTCGCCGGTTTTCTCGATTGCACCAAAGGTGCAGCTATAGCGCGAACCGCTGTAGCCATCCCGTCGCATTATAGTCAGCGTTGCATTGGAGGCCGTCGCGCACTCGGCATCGTTGGCAACGTAGAAGCCAAGCCTGAGCGGCAGCCCGCCCACGATCACATTACCTGGTTCAGCCTGGTTATTCGCGGCGTTCTCTACCCCAATTCCGAGGGCTAGAGCCGCGGTGTTATCCAGCACCACATTGCCTTCCAGCACATTCATGCTGTTTTCGACATCGTTCGAGAGATTGGAGGCCGATTGGCCGCTACACGCGGCGAGCAGTCCCATCGTCATCAGGACTGTCAATCTCCTCATCGTCTCGCCCTCCTTCATGTCATTGGCTTCGATAGACAATGTAGGTTTCGTGGCTGAGAGTAAACCCCTGTCGCCGCGATTTTTGGGGGATAATGGACTTCGCGCCGTCATCTCCCTACATGCGCGAACATGGCCAATGCCTCTCCCCTTCTTCCGTTCGCCAAGATGCATGGCCTCGGGAATGATTTCGTGGTCATCGACGCGCGCGAGCGCCCCGTGACCATGACGGATGATCTCGCGCGCGCCATTGCCGATCGTCGGACGGGCGTGGGCTGCGATCAGCTTATCGTCATCGGCCCTTCGAGCCGCGCGGACGTCGCCATGCGCATCTTCAATCAGGATGGGAGCGAGGTGGACGCCTGCGGCAATGCCACCCGCTGCGTCCCGCTGTTCGTGGGGCGCGACGTGACCATAGAGACCGGCGCCGGCCTCCTGCGCGCCGAGCGCAGCGGAACTCTGGTCAGCGTCGATATGGGTGAGGCGCGCACGGACTGGGCCCAGGTCCCGGTGGCCTACGCCATGGATACGCTGGCCATGCCGGTGAGCTGGGAAGATCTGCCCACGCCCTCATCCGTCAGCATCGGCAATCCGCACGTCGTCTTCTTCGTCGAGGATCTCGATGCGGTGGACATGGCGCGGCTCGGCCCCCTCATCGAGCACGACCCTCTCTTTCCGGAGCGCGTGAACGTCAACTTCGCGCAGTTGCTCGCGCCCGATCATATCCGGCTCGTCGTGTGGGAGCGCGGCGCCGGCTTCACCCGCGCTTGCGGCACCGGCGCCTGCGCCACCGCCGTCTGCGCGATCCGCCGCAAGATGGTCCGCGGGCCGGTGCGCGTCTCGCTGCCCGGCGGCGATCTGCTCATCGACTGGTCGCCCGGCGGCCATATCCACATGACCGGCCCCGCTGCCCATGTCTTCGATGGCAGGCTCGATCCCGCCGCTCTGGGCGCCGCGATCTGATGAGCGCCCCGCAGATCATCACGCTCGGCTGCCGTCTCAACATCGCGGAAAGCGAAGCCATCCGCCAGCGCCTGGGCGATCGCGACGATCTGCTGGTGGTCAACAGTTGTGCCGTGACTGGCGAGGCGGTGCGCCAGACGCGCCAGGCCATCCGCCGCGCCCACCGCGACCGGCCCGAGGCACGGATTGTCGTCACCGGCTGCGCGGCGCAGACCGATCCCGCCATGTTCGCGGCCATGCCGGAGGTCGCCGCCGTCATCGGCAATACTGAGAAGGCGGATTTCCCGGCCCATCTCCCAGCCCTGACTGAAGCGGCGCATGAGCCGAAGGTCCGCGTCGCCGACATCATGACGGTCGAGCATCAGGCCCCGCAGATGCTCGCCGCCTTCGCCGAGCGCGTGCGCGCCTTCATCGTCGTGCAGAACGGCTGCGACCATCGCTGCACCTTCTGCATCATCCCGTTCGGACGGGGCCCGAGCCGCTCCGTGCCGGCCGGCGCGGTGGTCGATCAGGTGCGCGCGCTGGTGGATGAGGGCGTGCAGGAAGTCGTCCTTACCGGCGTCGATGTGACCAGCTACGGGCCTGATCTGCCCGGCCGCCCCACGCTCGGCGCCCTCGTCGAGCGCATCCTGCGCCATGTCCCGGATCTGCCACGCCTTCGCCTCTCGTCGCTGGACGGCATCGAGATCGACGATCGCCTGTTCGATCTCATCACCGGCGAACCTCGCGTGATGCCGCACGTCCATCTTTCGCTCCAGGCGGGCGACGACATGATCCTCAAGCGCATGAAGCGCCGCCACAATCGCGCGCAGGCCGTCGAGCTTGCCGAGCGCCTCCATGCGCGGCGGCCGGATATCGCCCTCGGCGCGGACATCATTGCCGGCTTCCCCACCGAGGATGAGGCAATGTTCGCCAATAGCTTTGCCCTCGTCCGCGAGTGCCGCATCGTCCACGGCCACGTCTTTCCCTATTCTCCGCGCGAAGGCACGCCTGCCGCGCGCATGCCGCAACTCGACCGCGCGCTGATCCGCGAGCGCGCCGCCCGTTTGCGGGATGCCTGCGCCGGGGAGCGCACCCGCTGGTTGCAATCGCTCGTGGGCTCGGTGCAGCGCGTCCTCGTGGAGACCAGCGGCCTTGCCGGCCATGGCGAGAATTTCGCCCCGGTCCGTTTCACTGCCCCTCAGTCCGCCGGCCGGATCGTCACGACACGCATAACGGGGCTTGAGACGAACACGCTCATCGCGCATGGATCGCATCATGGCTGAACAATCGTGGCGCGACCGTCTCTTCGGCGGCTTCAAACGAACTTCCGACCGGCTGGGGGAAAGCATTTCCGGCGTCTTTTCCAAGGCGGCACTGGACGAACAGACGCTCGATGAGCTGGAGGAAGCTCTCTACGCAACCGACCTTGGCCCCGCCATGGCCGCACGCATCCGCGACCGCCTGGCCGAGGGGCGCTTCAACAAGGAACTGACCGAGGAGTATCTGCGCGAGATCCTCGCCGAAGAGATCGAGAAGGTGCTTGTCCCCGTGGCGAAGCCCATCGAAATCGAGGCATTTCCGCGCCCGCAAGTCATTCTCGTCATCGGCGTCAACGGTTCGGGCAAGACGACGACCATCGCCAAGCTCGCTCATCTCTTCCAGGAGCAGGACTATGGCGTGATGCTCGCGGCCGGCGACACCTTCCGCGCCGCCGCCATCGGCCAGCTCAAGGTCTGGGCGGACCGCCTCGGCGTGCCCATCGTCTCCGGTCCGGAAGGTGGGGATGCTGCCGGCGTGGTGTTCGATGCCGTCAAGGAAGCCACGGCGCAGGGCATCGACGTCCTGATCGTGGATACCGCCGGGCGTCTCCAGAACAAGACGGAATTGATGGACGAGCTGGCCAAGATCCGCCGTGTTCTCGGCCGGCTCAATCCCGCCGCGCCGCATGACGTGGTGCTGGTGCTTGATGCCACGACCGGCCAGAATGCCCTTTCGCAGATCGAGATCTTCCGCGACGTCGCCAATGTGACCGGCCTCGTCATGACCAAGCTGGACGGAACGGCGCGCGGCGGCGTGCTGGTTGCCGCGGCCGAGAAGTTCCGCTTGCCCATCCATGCCATCGGGGTCGGCGAGAAGATCGACGATCTGCGGCCCTTCGATCCCGCCGAACTGGCCCGCGCCATTGCAGGAGCCGCTTATGAACGCTGATGAAAACACCCGGCCCGGCGTTGACGCCACCATCGATTCCGCGCCTCTCGCGCCCGGTCCCAAGGGTGAGAGCTGGTTGCCCATGGCGCTCGATTTCGGGCCGCTGCTGGTCTTCTTTCTCGCCACCAAGTTCATCGGCATGTTCGCCGGCACCGCCTTCTTCATGGCCGCCATCGCCATCGCCGTGGTGGTGAGCAAATGGCGGCTGGGCAAGGTTTCCCCGATGCTG
>Ga0160433_100662_pt1 | contig 13557 bp, 9 predicted proteins | sample HID1972K_E0MG_FD_108235 | JGI IMG/M metagenome (GOLD analysis project Ga0160433, IMG submission 108235) | Enriched pill bug-associated microbial communities from UW Madison campus, WI, USA - HID1972K_E0 MG | ecosystem: Host-associated > Arthropoda: Insects > Digestive system > Unclassified ... | reverse complement strand
GCATTGTCACGTATTGAAATGAAAAGTAAAACAATTCTCATCCCAGATTGTCGTAACGGAAAACACGATACGATATAACACATGGAATATTTATTTTTACAAATCGGGCCGCATGAGCACTTTCAAACCCCTAAAGACACTCGCATCTCGCCGCCAGGTGCTAAAAGCCGGACTGGCCGCGCTGACGCTATCCGGTATGTCGAACGCTATCGCCAAAGATGGAACGCTGAAAACCAGCAATGGTCACAGTAAACCCGCGACTAAAAAATCCGGTGCGCGTCGCGTCGTGATGCTCGATCCAGGCCACGGTGGCATTGACACCGGCGCCATCGGGCACGGCGGTTCGAAAGAGAAACACGTGGTGCTGGCAATAGCCAAAAACGTGCGTTCCATTCTGCGCAATCACGGCATTGATGCCCATCTGACGCGCACCGGCGACACCTTTATTCCCCTGTATGACCGCGTGGAAATCGCCCACAAGCACGGGGCGGATCTGTTTATGTCGATCCACGCCGATGGCTTCACCAACCCGAGCGCCGCCGGAGCATCGGTGTTTGCCCTGTCCAATCGCGGGGCCAGTAGCGCCATGGCGAAATACCTTTCCGATAAGGAAAACGCCGCCGATGAGCTAGCCGGTAAAAAAGCGATGGATAAAGATCATCTGTTACAGCAGGTGCTGTTCGATCTGGTGCAAACTGACACGATTAAGAACAGTTTGACGCTCGGCTCCCATATTCTTAAGCAAATTAAACCGGTGCATCGCCTGCATAGCCGCAGCACTGAACAGGCCGCCTTCGTGGTGCTGAAGTCGCCGTCGATTCCGTCAGTGCTGGTTGAAACCTCCTTTATCACCAACCCGGGTGAAGAGAAGCTGCTGGGCACCAGCGCATTTCGTCAGAAAATCGCCAACGCGATTGCCTCGGGCATCATCAGTTATTTCAACTGGTTCGATAATCAGAAAGCACACGTGAAGAGACGTTAATGAAACCCGATGCCGCACAGGTTAAAGCCTTTTTACTGACGCTTCAGGACCGGATCTGCCAGCAGCTTGCGGCAGTCGATGGCAGCGCGTTTATTGAAGATAGCTGGCAGCGAGATGCGGGCGGCGGCGGGCGGAGCCGAGTACTGCGAGACGGCGGCGTATTCGAACAAGCAGGCGTGAATTTCTCTCACGTCTACGGCGATGCAATGCCGGCGTCGGCCACTGCGCATCGCCCGGAATTGGCCGGTCGCAGTTTTGAAGCGATGGGCGTTTCGCTGGTCGTTCATCCCCGCAATCCTTTTGTGCCCACCAGCCACGCCAACGTGCGGTTCTTTATTGCTGAAAAACCGGGCGCTGACCCGGTGTGGTGGTTTGGCGGCGGTTTTGATTTAACGCCGTACTACGGTTTTGACGAAGACGCCGTACACTGGCACACCGTCGCCCGGGATCTCTGTCAGCCGTTTGGCGAAGAGGTGTATCCGCGTTACAAAAAATGGTGCGACGAGTACTTCTTCCTCAAGCACCGCAACGAACAGCGCGGCATCGGCGGCCTGTTCTTTGACGATCTGAATACACCCGATTTCGACCAGTGCTTTGCATTTATGCAAGCCGTGGGCGACAGATATACCGAGGCGTATCTGCCCATTGTCGAGCGCCGCAAAGCGCTGGCTTACGGCGAGCGTGAGCGCGACTTCCAGCTTTATCGCCGGGGTCGATACGTGGAATTCAATCTGGTGTGGGATCGCGGTACGCTGTTTGGTTTACAGACCGGTGGGCGCACGGAATCGATTTTAATGTCGATGCCGCCGCTGGTGCGCTGGGAATACAACTATCAGCCAGAAGAAGGCAGCCCAGAGGCTGCCTTGAATGCGTTTATTCAGGTTCGGGACTGGGTGTAATTTATCCCCTCTCCCCGGCCCTCTCACACAGAGAGAAGGGAAAAAAGACTCCAATCGGTTCCCTCTCCCCGTGGGAGAGGGTTAGGGAGAGGGAAAGCAATCACGGTTAACCAATTACAGTGGCTCAGTCTGTGCCTCGACCACCGCCAGCGCGACCATATTGACGATACGACGCACCGACGCGATAGGCGTCAGAATATGCACCGGTTTCGCCACGCCCATCAGTACCGGTCCGACGGTCACCCCTTCCGAGCACGACACGCGCAGCAGGTTGTAGCTGATACGCGCCGCTTCCATGTTCGGCATCACCAGAATATTCGCTGCGCCTTTCAGCGGGCTGTCCGGCATACGATCGTGGCGGATGCTTTCCACCAGCGCAGCGTCGCCGTGCATTTCACCGTCAATCATCAACTCTGGCGCACTGGCGCGTACCAGGTCGAGGGTCTGGCGCATTTTAGTGGCGGCCGCGCAGTTGGACGAACCAAAGTTCGAATGTGACAGCAGCGCCACGCGCGGCTCGATCCCGAAACGACGCACGGTCTCTGCCGCCATCAAGGTGATTTCTGCCAGCTGTTCCGGGGTCGGATCGTCGTTAACGTAGGTATCCGCGATAAAAGTGTTACCGCTCGGCAGCAGCAGCGCGTTCATCGCCCCGGCGGTATGCACCCCGTCGCGATAGCCGAACAGTTGCTGGATCACGCTGAAGTGCTCGTGATAATCACCGATGGTCCCGCAAATCAGCGCATCCGCTTCGCCGCGCTGAACCATGATTGCGCCAATCACGGTGGTGTTGCTGATCACATGACGCTGCGCCTGCTCCTGGGTGATCCCCCGGCGCTTCATGATGTTGTAGTACTCCATCCAGTACTCTTTAAAGCGCGGATCGGATTCGTTATTCACGATATCGAAATCGACGCCCGGCTTCATTTGCAGCCCCAGCTTTTGCAGGCGCATTTCGATCACGTTTGGGCGACCAATCAGAATCGGCTTCGCCAGTCCCAGCGTGATTAACTCCTGCGTCGCGTGCAATACGCGAGTATCTTCCCCTTCCGCCAGCACCACGCGTTTCGGCTCTTTACGCGCCTGGGAGAAAATCGGCTTCATGAACAGGTTGGTTTTGTAGACGAACTCGCTCAGCTTTTCTTCGTAGGCGGCAAAATCTGCAATGGGACGTGTCGCCACACCGGAATCCATCGCCGCTTTGGCCACCGCCGGAGCGATCTTAACGATCAGGCGCGGGTCAAACGGTTTTGGAATAATGTATTCCGGGCCGAAACTCAGATCCTGATCGCCATACGCCGACGCCACGACTTCGCTCTGCTCGGCATGGGCCAGTTCAGCAATCGCGTGAACCGCTGCCAGCTTCATCTCTTCGTTGATCGCGGTTGCGCCGACGTCCAGCGCGCCGCGGAAGATGAACGGGAAGCACAGGACATTGTTCACCTGATTCGGGTAATCGGAGCGACCGGTGCAGATGATCGCGTCCGGGCGCACTTCTTTCGCCAGCGGCGGCAGAATTTCCGGCTCTGGGTTCGCCAGGGCAAGGATCATTGGCGCGCGCGCCATTTTCTTGACCATTTCTTGGGTCAGCACTTTCGGGCCTGAGCAGCCGAGGAAGATATCCGCGCCGTCAATCACGTCGTCCAGCGTGCGTTTGCCGTCGTCATCCACTGCATACGCGGCTTTAGTTTCCGCCATGTTCGGTTCACGGTCTTTGAAGATAACGCCTTTGGAGTCACAAACCACGATGTTGTGCTTCTGCATCCCCAGCACCACCAGCAGGTTCATACAGGCGATTGCCGCCGCACCCGCGCCGGACACCACCATCCGTACGTCGGAGAGGTTTTTCTCAACCACGCGTAACCCGTTGAGAATGGCGGCGGTGCTGATAATCGCGGTGCCGTGCTGGTCATCGTGGAAGACCGGGATTTTCATCCGCTCGCGCAGTTTCTGTTCAATGTAGAAACACTCAGGCGCTTTAATGTCTTCGAGGTTGATGCCGCCGAATGTTGGCTCCAGCGCGGCGACCACATCAATCAGTTTGTCCGGATCGAGTTCGTCAATTTCGATATCAAAGACGTCAATCCCGGCAAATTTTTTGAACAGCACCCCTTTTCCTTCCATGACCGGCTTACCGGCGAGCGCGCCAATATTGCCCAGGCCCAGCACTGCGGTGCCGTTCGAAACGACTGCCACCAGATTGCCACGGGCGGTGTATTTAAATGCCGCCAGCGGGTCTTTTTCGATTTCGAGGCACGGGGCGGCCACGCCCGGTGAATAGGCCAGAGCCAGATCGCGCTGCGTAGCGAGTGGCTTAGTCGGAGAGACCTGAATTTTGCCTGGCGTTGGGAATTCGTGGAAATCGAGAGCGCTTTGTTTTAACTGGTCATCCATTTTAGATTCCTTTTACGTCACAGAAAGAGGAGAAATGTGTTCCCGGTGCTAACCCGTGAGTATCCCCTTTCGCGGTCTCGTAAACTTTGAAGGCTGCCATACTCTCGTCATCAAAACGCAATTTTGTTATTAATTTTTAACACTCCTGTTAAGCAGTGTCGTCAACCAAGGCGGCCCCGTCTGCTATGCTTTTGAGTTAGGCATGACCTGAATTCCCCCGAAGTGCAAGCGAGAGCCTTCGTCTAACACTTTGCTTTTTAAGGAGTCTCTTTTCATGAACCAGCTAGACGGTATCAAGAAGTTCACCACAGTCGTCGCCGACAGCGGCGATATCGAATCCATCCGCCACTATCAGCCGGAAGATGCCACCACCAACCCTTCCCTGTTGCTGAAAGCCGCAGCCCTTGAACACTACACCCACCTGATTGACGACGCGGTGGCGTATGCCAAAAAACAGGGCAGCAGCCGCGAGCAGCAGGTCGTTGACGCCTGCGACAAACTGGCGGTCAATTTCGGTGCGGAAATTCTGAAAAGCATTCCCGGACGTGTTTCCACCGAAGTGGATGCCCGGCTGTCCTTTGATCAAGATAAAAGCATCGCCAAAGCGCGACATCTGGTGCAGCTATATGCCGATCAAGGCATCGATAAATCCCGAATTCTTATCAAGCTGGCGTCGACCTGGGAAGGCATTCGCGCCGCCGAGGTGCTGGAGAAAGAAGGCATTCACTGCAATCTGACGCTGCTGTTTTCCTTCGCTCAGGCCCGCGCCTGTGCCGAAGCGGGCGTGTTCTTGATTTCCCCGTTCGTCGGGCGCATTTACGACTGGTATCAGCAGCGCGAGCCGATGGACCCGTACGTCGTGGAAGAAGATCCGGGCGTGAAGTCGGTGCGCAATATCTACGATTACTTCAAGCAGCACCGCTACAACACGGTGGTGATGGGCGCGAGCTTCCGTCGCACGGAGCAAATTCTGGCGCTGGCAGGCTGCGACCGCTTGACCATCGCCCCGCCGCTGCTGAAAGAGTTGCAGGAAAAAGAGGACGCGGTTACCCGCAAACTCATTCCGGCCTCGCAATTCTTCAACCGCCCGGCCCCGCTCACCGAAGCGCAGTTCCGTTGGGAACATAATCAGGACCCTATGGCGGTGGACAAATTGGCGGATGGTATTCGCTTGTTCGCCGTTGACCAGCGCAAGCTGGAAGATTTACTCGCCGCCAAACTGTAACTTTTGCCACGGAGAATGCTATGTCCCGAAGAGAGCTAGCCAACGCGATCCGCGCCCTGAGTATGGACGCGGTGCAGAAAGCCAATTCCGGCCACCCGGGTGCCCCGATGGGGATGGCGGATATTGCCGAAGTTCTGTGGAATGATTTCCTCAAGCACAACCCGACCGACCCACACTGGTACGATCGTGACCGCTTTATTTTGTCCAATGGTCACGCCTCGATGCTGCAATACAGCCTGTTGCACCTGACCGGTTACGACCTGCCGATGGAAGAGCTGAAAAACTTCCGTCAGCTGCATTCCAAAACACCGGGACACCCTGAGCTGGGCTATACGCCGGGCATCGAAACCACCACCGGCCCGCTCGGTCAGGGACTGGCGAATGCTGTTGGGTTGGCGATTTCCGAACGCACGCTGGCGGCACAGTTTAACCAACCGGACCACGACATCGTCGATCACTATACCTATGTGTTTATGGGCGACGGCTGTCTGATGGAAGGCATTTCACACGAAGCCTGCTCGCTGGCCGGAACCCTGGGGCTCGGCAAGCTAATCGGCTTTTACGATCATAACGGCATCTCGATTGACGGCCATACCGAAGGCTGGTTTACCGATGACACCGCCAAACGTTTCGAGGCCTATCACTGGCACGTGGTGCATGAGATCGACGGGCACGACCCGGAAGCGGTGAAAAAAGCGATCCTCGAAGCACAAAGCGTGAAGGATAAACCGTCACTGATTATCTGTAGGACGGTGATTGGTTTCGGCTCGCCAAACAAAGCCGGGAAAGAGGAGTCGCACGGCGCGGCGCTCGGCGAAGAAGAAGTGGCGCTGGCACGCAAACAGTTGGGCTGGAAGTACCCGGCGTTTGAAATTCCAAAAGAGATTTATCAGGGCTGGGACGCACGCGAGAAAGGTGAAAAAGCCCAGCACAGCTGGAATGACAAACTGGCGGCGTATAAGAAAGCCCATCCTGAGCTGGCGGCTGAATTCGAACGCCGCATGAGCGGCAAACTGCCGGATAACTGGCAGAGCATTAGCCAAAAGTATATTGAGAAATTACAGTCTGAACCGGCGAAAATCGCTACCCGTAAGGCGTCGCAAAACGCGCTTAACGTTTACGGCCCGCTTCTGAAAGAGCTGTTAGGCGGGTCGGCAGACCTTGCGCCAAGTAATCTGACCATCTGGAAAGAATCAGTTTCACTGAAAGACGATCCGGCCGGGAATTACATTCACTACGGCGTGCGCGAATTCGGGATGACGGCTATCGCCAACGGTATCGCCCATCACGGCGGCTTTTTGCCGTACACCGCGACCTTCCTGATGTTCGTGGAATACGCCCGCAACGCCGCGCGTATGGCGGCGCTAATGAAGGCGCGACAAATCATGGTTTACACCCATGACTCAATCGGCCTTGGGGAAGATGGTCCAACGCACCAGGCGGTTGAACAGCTCGCCAGCCTGCGCCTGACGCCGAACTTCAGCACCTGGCGTCCTTGCGATCAGGTGGAAACGGCGGTGGCGTGGAAAGCGGCGATTGAACGCCACGACGGCCCGACGGCGCTGATCTTGTCGCGTCAAAATCTGGCGCAAATCGAACGTTCGCCGGATCAGGTAAAAGCCATTGCGCGCGGCGGCTATGTGCTGAAAGACTCGGGTGGCAAGCCGGACCTTATCCTGATTGCGACGGGTTCAGAACTGGAAATCACCGTGCTGGCGGCGGAAAAACTGGTGGCTGACGGGCACAGCGTGCGGGTGGTTTCTCTGCCCTCAACCGATGTATTTGATAAGCAGGATGAGGAATATCGTGAATCCGTATTGCCGTCGGACGTCTCCGCTCGCGTGGCGGTCGAAGCCGGGATTGCAGATTACTGGTACAAATACGTGGGCCTGAAAGGGGCTATTGTCGGTATGACCACCTATGGCGAATCAGCGCCCGCCGAGAAGCTGTTCCCGTTCTTTGGTTTTACGGTGGAGAATATCGTCGAGAAAGCGAAGAAGGTTATGCACAAGTAGTGAAAATGCCCGATGGCGCAAGCTTATCGGGCCTACGGTTTTGTAGGCCTGATAAGACCCGTAGCGTTGCCATCAGGCAATAAACTATCTTGTTATCCAGAGGGTAGGCCAGGCATCTGGCCCCTGCCAGTTATCGCAGGCCGGTTGTCCGGCATAGCGCACCAGACGAAAGCGCTGGCCGTCATAACGCCAGCGTGTTTGTACGCCGCAGTCGCCCTGACCGCGGCCTTTATCCAGCGTCTCCAGTTCACGCGTTTTGTCATTGAAGGTCAAATTGACCAGCTCAATGTCACGTTCGTCCTTTTCCTGCGGCAAAAACGGCAGACGTAGCCTGATGGGTTGGGCAGCAAAAGGCTTCTGTCGCGACACCAGCCACGCGCGGTAAATGGTGTTGTAGGCCCCCGACTCGCAGGTCAGCATCAGCAGCGCTTTATCGTCGGTGAGCGGCGTGACCCACACTTCGCGGCGCAGAGGGTCCAGTGAGCACTGGCTGTTGTTCATGCGCCAGGTGCCGTAATCGAGCAGATCGTTAAACTCTTCGCGGCTGAACGGCGTCGGCGTCGGATTCACCTTCTTCACCGCTTTCAGCGGAGGCGCGGGCGGCACGCTTAGTGGGGGGTCGTCGCCTTTGCCAATCCACGCGGTTTCACTGCCGACGCGCTTTTGCTGATCATCAATAAACAACAGCGCCGCTTTCAGCCCCTGCAAAGAGATGCTCTGCGTGCCTTTTTCAAGCGTCAGCGCCTGCCCGTCCTGAATATGCTGGAGAAATGTATTGATGGTTGGGCTGTCGCCAGTGCTGAGATGCCACGGAGTTATCTGCCAGTGTTCGCCGTCCAGCGTTAACGGCGCGCCGTCCAGCAGCAAACGTGGAGCAATGGGAGGGATTTTGGGCAGCACGTTTTCCGGGCCACCCAATTCGATGCGCAGGGTCGAATCATTATGCGCGCCCGCGCTCCGCGTCAACGACATCACCAGCCCGTGGTGTAAGCTGATATTGCGCGTTATGCAGAAATTCTGATTATTGCAGGTCACCTGCCAGTGGCTGAATTCCTGTTGCACAGGCGCAGCCCACGTCAGCGTCGACCGTAACCCGACCAGCAGCAAAAGAAAAAGCAGACGAAAAGACACGAGATGACCCCAGAAGAAAAAAACACCGATTACTGCGGCGTATCCTCACCTGGTGGCCACCTTTTACTCAATCGGATTAGTCCATTAAACCGGCGTTTTGCAGATATTGCAGCAGAATAACCGCTTTGCCGTCACGAATTTCACCGCTTTTGACCATCGTCAACGCGCGTTCGAACGGCATTTCCAGCACGTCGATGTCTTCATCTTCCACGCCGCCGCCCGCGTTAGCACGCAGGTTGTCATGATATTCGGCGATAAAGAAATGCACCAGTTCGGTCACGCCGCCCGGGGACATGTACAGCTCGAAGACTTTGCGTACGTCGTCAACCTGGTAGCCGGTTTCTTCCACCGCTTCTTTGCGGATGCAGGCTTCTGGCTCGTCGTCATCCAGTAGCCCGGCGCAGGTTTCGATTAATCTGCCGTCGGCGTTACCGTTGACCCACGTTGCGACGCGAAACTGGCGCACCAGCACCACGGTTTTCTTTTGTGGGTTGTACAGCAGAATGGTGGCTCCGTTACCGCGATCGTAGACTTCGCGTTTGTGGCGCACCACTTCCCCATCTTTGCGCGTCAAATCGTAAGTGATGTTGCGCAATACGAAGTAATTTTCCGACAGGATTTTGTCTTTGATAATTTCAATATTGAATGACATTACGGCTCCACAGCGTCAGAATTCGCCAACCAGTTTACCCGTCATAGCGTGCTTTGTCGTTACGCTCATTTACATTGATTTATGTATGTTTATGCATGAACGCGGCATGATAATTTACACTATCTCCTTAATTTCTCCACGTTTCGCTCAGGCCTTGCCGCTACAGTATTCAAAGCCTGTCATAACAAAAAAAATCGTGTAGTGAGGTCCTGATTCCGATGGCGAATTTCTTTATCGATCGCCCCATTTTTGCCTGGGTGCTGGCCATCCTGTTGTGTCTGACAGGTACGCTGGCGATTCTGTCGTTACCTGTTGAGCAATATCCTGACTTAGCGCCGCCAAACGTGCGCGTCACGGCTAACTATCCGGGTGCGTCTGCGCAAACCCTGGAAAACACCGTCACCCAGGTGATTGAGCAGAACATGACCGGGCTCGACAACATGATGTATATGTCCTCCCAGAGCAGCTCCGCCGGGCAGGCTACCATCACTATCACCTTTACCGCCGGGACCGACCCGAACGAAGCGATGCAGCAGGTGCAAAACCAACTGCAGTCCGCGCTGAAAAAACTGCCGCAGGCCGTGCAGGATCAGGGCGTGACGGTGCGTAAAACCGGGGACACCAACATCCTGACCATCGCCTTCGTATCGACGGATGGCAGCATGGATAAACAGGATATTGCCGATTACGTCGCCAGTAACGTACAGGAACCGCTGAGCCGTGTGAATGGCGTGGGCAATATCAGCGCCTATGGTTCCCAGTATTCGATGCGCATTTGGCTCGACCCTTCCAGACTCAACAGCTATCAGTTGACTACCCAGGATGTCACCGATGCGGTCAGTTCGCAGAATGCCCAGGTGGCCGTTGGTCAGTTAGGCGGCACGCCGTCAGTCAATAAACAGGCCCTGAACGCCACGGTTAACGCCCAGTCGCTGCTGCAAACGCCGCAGCAGTTCCGCGATATCACGTTACGCGTCAATAAAGATGGCTCGCTGGTCACGCTGGGTGATGTGGCTAAAGTCGAACTGGGCGCAGAAAACTACGATTACCTAAGCCGCTATAACCGCAAACCGGCGTCCGGCTTAGGGATTCAGCTGGCATCCGGCGCCAACGAAATGCAAACCGCCGAAGCCACGTTGGCTCGCCTCGATGAGCTGTCGCACTATTTCCCGCACGGACTGGAATATAAGATTGCCTACGAGACCACCTCGTTCGTTAAAGCCTCGATTCACGACGTGGTGAAAACACTGCTGGAAGCGATCGCCCTGGTGTTCCTGGTGATGTACCTGTTCCTGCAAAACTTCCGCGCCACGCTTATTCCGACCATTGCCGTGCCTGTGGTCCTGATGGGGACCTTCGCCATCCTGTACTCGTTTGGCTATTCGATAAACACCCTAACGATGTTCGCGATGGTGTTGGCCATCGGCCTGCTGGTGGATGATGCCATCGTGGTGGTGGAAAACGTCGAGCGAATCATGAGCTCCGAAGGGTTATCGCCCCGGGAAGCGACGCGAAAATCGATGGGGCAAATTCAGGGTGCGCTGGTCGGCATCGCGATGGTGCTATCGGCGGTATTTATCCCGATGGCCTTCTTCGGCGGGACCACCGGCGCAATTTATCGTCAGTTCTCGATAACTATCGTGTCGGCGATGGTGCTGTCGGTACTGGTGGCGATGATCCTCACCCCGGCCCTGTGCGCCACGCTGCTCAAACCGCTGCATAAAGGCGAGCATCACGGTCAAAGAGGCTTCTTCGGCTGGTTTAACCGGATGTTCGACAAGAGTGCGCAGCGCTATGAAACCCGCGTTGGCAAAATTTTGCACCGCAGCTTGCGCTGGATGCTTATCTACGTGCTGCTGCTCGGCGGCATGGTGTTCCTGTTCCTCAAACTGCCGACCTCGTTCCTGCCTCAGGAAGACCGCGGTATGTTCCTGACCTCCATCCAGTTGCCAAGCGGCTCTACGCAGCAGCAGACACTGAAAGTGGTGGAAAAGGTTGAGGATTACTTCTTCAAAAATGAGAATGCTAACGTCGCGTCAATCTTTGCCACTATCGGTTCCGGCCCGGGTGGTAACGGTCAGAACGTCGCGCGCATGTTTATTCGTCTGAAGGACTGGGACGATCGCGATACCACCACTGGCACCTCGTTCGCCATTATCGAACGCGCGACCAAAGCGTTTAATAAGATTAACGAAGCACGCGTATTTGCCAATAGCCCAGCGGCGATCAGCGGCCTCGGCAGCTCGGCGGGCTTTGATATGGAGCTTCAGGATCACGCCGGTCTCGGCCACACGGCATTGATGGCGGCCCGCGACAAGCTGCTGGATTTAGCCAGCAATGATCCGCTGCTCACCCGCGTGCGTCACAACGGTCTGGATGACAGCCCGCAGCTACAAATCGATATCGATCAGCGTAAAGCACAGGCGTTGGGCGTCTCCGTCGACGATATCAACGACACCATGCAAACCGCATGGGGCTCGGATTACGTGAATGACTTCATGGACCGTGGCCGTACCAAGAAAGTGTACGTCCAGTCCGCCGCGCCGTACCGTATGCTGCCGAGCGACATCAACTTCTGGTACGTGCGAAACAGCAGCGGTGAAATGGTGCCGTTCTCGGCCTTTGCCACCTCGCGCTGGGAAACGGGTTCTCCGCGTCTGGAGCGTTACAACGGGTATTCCGCGCTGGAAATCGTCGGTGAAGCGGCGCCGGGCGTCAGTACCGGGACCGCGATGGACGTGATGGAAAAACTGGTGAGCCAGCTGCCAACGGGCTTTGGTCTGGAATGGACGGCGATGTCCTATCAGGAGCGTCTCTCCGGTGCGCAGGCCCCTGCCCTGTACGCGATTTCGCTGCTGGTGGTGTTCCTGTGTCTGGCGGCGCTGTATGAGAGCTGGTCGGTGCCGTTCTCGGTGATGCTGGTGGTGCCGCTCGGGGTGATCGGCGCGTTGCTCGCCACCTGGATGCGCGGGCTAGAGAACGATGTGTACTTCCAGGTTGGCCTGTTGACGGTTATCGGGCTTTCGGCGAAGAACGCCATTCTTATCGTCGAGTTTGCCAACGAAATGAATGAGAAAGGACAGGATTTACTGGAAGCCACCCTGCACGCCTGTCGTCAGCGTCTGCGCCCGATTCTGATGACCTCGCTGGCGTTTATCTTCGGTGTCCTGCCGATGGCAACCAGCACGGGCGCTGGATCCGGGAGCCAGCACGCGGTCGGTACTGGCGTGATGGGCGGCATGATCTCCGCGACTATACTGGCCATCTTCTTTGTACCGCTGTTCTTCGTGCTGGTGCGTCGCCGCTTCCCGCTCAAAGATAAGCCGCAATAAACTGAACAACATACAAAAAAGGCGACCTTATCGGGTCGCCTTTTTTATCATTTCTGCGGTGTGACACAACGAACAAACAGTTAGCGCATTACCCACAACGGAATTATTTACGAAGCATATCTTCGATAAAATCTTTCCAGTTTCCCAGTTCATGTTCGATCATAACAACCTCTCTTATTATTATCGTTAGTGTACGAAAATAGCCTGGCGTTGTGAAGATGGGGTAACCCATCGCTGCGATAACTGCCCTGAGCCACCGAATCACGGGGGCTTAATGCTACTATGACCGATAGCCATTTATTTAATGTGACTTACTGCAATATTTTGAAACAACACGACTTCCGCATGATTTCACCCTATTATGCGCTTCAGGTGAAAATCTATTCAATTATTCCAGGTTGATATTTCGCTTAGGGATAAGTAGGGTCGTAGAAATATTTCGCGTATGATCCGCAACCGATTTTCATTATTCGAAAAATCTGAGCGATTTACCTGTTTCAACGCAAAAGGATTAACCATGATTACGATGTACGGGATAAAAAACTGCGACACCATCAAGAAAGCACGCCGCTGGCTGGATGACCATCAGCTCGAATACCGTTTTCACGACTACCGGGCGGACGGTCTTGACCGTGCATTACTCGATACATTTATCGCCGAACTGGGCTGGGAAGCGCTGCTGAATACCCGAGGCACCACCTGGCGCAAGCTGGATGAATCCGTTCGCGACAGCATCACTAATGCGGATGCCGCCGCCGCGTTGATGCTGGAAATGCCAGCAATCATCAAACGCCCATTGCTCTGCGCGCCCGGTCAGCCTATGCTGCTGGGTTTTAGTGATTCCAGTTACCAGACGTATAACGAGGTGTAGTGTATGTCATGCCCGGTCATTGAGCTGGCTCAGCAGCTTATTCGCCGCCCTTCCCT
>Ga0160433_100660_pt1 | contig 13611 bp, 8 predicted proteins | sample HID1972K_E0MG_FD_108235 | JGI IMG/M metagenome (GOLD analysis project Ga0160433, IMG submission 108235) | Enriched pill bug-associated microbial communities from UW Madison campus, WI, USA - HID1972K_E0 MG | ecosystem: Host-associated > Arthropoda: Insects > Digestive system > Unclassified ... | reverse complement strand
CGCTGGCCGAGGCCTTCACCATCTGCGACGCTTATCATTGCTCGATCACCACTGGCACGGACCCCAACCGCATCGTCTTCTGGTCCGGCTCCAATTTCGATCCGCGCGAGCAGGCGGCGGGCCGCAATTGCCGCGAGGACAAGTCCGAGCCCAATAATCTGCGCTGCTGGATCAAGGGCGCGCTGCCCGAGCCGGGCTACACCTATCAGGGCAATGACCTGGAGTGGGAGACGATCCCCGAGGTGCTCGAGAAACAAGGGGTCGACTGGCGCATCTATCAGGATCCCAATGACAACTGGACCGGCGCGATGCATGGCGGGCTGGCTTTCACGGGTTTCCGTAGCAGTAAGCCGGGAGACCCGCTGTACGAGCGCGGCATGAAGCACTGGTCGCTGGAGCAGCTCGAAGAGGATGTGAAGAACGGCACGCTGCCGGCCGTCTCATGGATCTTGCCGCCCAGGGAATGGTCCGAGCACCCCTCCGCCTCGACGCCCATCGAGGGTGCGGAATTCACCGCCCGCGTGCTGGATGCCCTCACCGCCAATCCGGACGTGTGGGCCAGCACGGTCTTCTTCCAGACCTTCGATGAGAATGACGGCTTGTTCGACCATCTCCCGCCGCCCGCGCCGCCTTCCTTCAATCCGGACGGGACGATGGCGGGCAAGGCGACCTTCGACCTTGCCGGCGAATATTTCGACGATCATGAGGACAAATACACGTCCCGCGACGATGTCGCGACCGGCACCACCCGCCCCTGGGGGCTGGGCCCGCGCGTGCCGCTCTATGTCGTCTCGCCGTGGAGCAAGGGCGGCTGGGTGAACAGCGAGACCTTCGACCATACCGCCGTCGGCCGTTTCATCGAGCAGCGCTTCGATGTGACGATCCCGGCGATCAGCCCATGGCACCGAAAGATGTGCGGCGATCTCACCTCATGCTTCGATTTCAGCATGGAAGGCGACGGGGAGTTCCCGCCCCTGCCCGACGCGAAAGGCTCGGTGGCGGTGCTGGCCGAGCATCTCAAGCGGCCGAAGCTCCTTCCGCCCCGTGCCCCGCAGCAGCGCTTTCAGGAGCAGGGCCTGCGCCGGGCACGGGCGCTGCCCTATGTGCTGCATGTCGACGCGCAGGCACGCGATGGAGCCGTGGTGCTGGAGTTCATCAATGAAGGAACGGTCGGCACGACCTTTCACGTCTATGACCGCCTCAACCTCGACCGTCTGCCCCGCCGCTATGCGGTCGAGGCCGGGCGGCGGCTGAGCGACCAATGGGCCATCGATGGCGAGAAGGGCTTCGACCTCTATGTGCTCGGCCCGAATGGCTTCATGCGCTCCTTCCGCGCTGAGGCCGGGAACGCGCTCCCAACCCTGACTGCACGCCATGGCAAGGACAGGAAGGCGCTGGAACTGGCTCTCGAGCATGCCGGCGCGGCACCGCTGGATCTCGTCATCGGTCAGGATGCCTACGCCGCGAATGCCGCTCGCCAGCTCAAGGTTGCGGCAGGCGGCCGGAACCGGATGATCTGGAACACCTCGAAGAGCCACGGCTGGTATGACTTCACCGTCCAGTCCTCTGGCCTCGAAATGCGGCTGGCGGGGCGGATCGAGGACGGAAAGCCGGGCTTCAGCGATCCGCTCATGCACCTCTGAGGGCTCTGCCTGCCCGGTTCTCGATGACATGGGAACCGGGCGGGCACAGGGGTGACCGTCGGGTCTCAACAACAGACATGGCCTTTACCGGCCACGATGCAACATGATAAGATATTGTTTTAGAAGATTAAATTCCGGACTCCTTCGCGGGAAGCGGCCGATAACATGCCGCTTTCGTGGCCTTCGGATCGTAAACCGGAGGGCTCACAGGAGGTCCGGCTGACTTATTCCCGGCCTCCGAGGCGCCGCACGGACCATCTTGTTCTGCACCGGTCCGACGATGCGCCCATCGGGGAGGCAGCCCACGGCCTCTCCGATCAGCAGCAGTGTCGGATCATTGCTCCCGATCGCGCGGACAAGGAAGGCAAGCGCATCGAGCCGGCCGCGCAGCAGCCGTTCATCCGGTCGAGAGACATTGACCGCGACCATGACAGGCGTGGCGGGATCGCGACCGGCGGCCATCAGGCGGCGCGCAATCTGCGGGGCAGCCGCACGGCCCATATAAATGGCCAATGTGCCGGCGTCGGACGCCAGAGCGTTCCAATCGAGATCGAGCGGTTCATCGCCGCAGGCGTGCGCCGTTACGAAGGTGAGCATCCGTGCCTGACCGCGCAGGGTGAGCGACGTCAGCCCGCCGGCGGCTGCGGCGCTGGCCGCCGTGATGCCGGGGCATATCCGCACCGACACACCATGCGCGGCGCAGGCGGCGAGTTCTTCGGTGGAGCGGCCGAAAATGGAGGGATCGCCGCCCTTGAGGCGCACCACCCGCCGGCCGGCCAGCGCTTCTTCCACGATGAGCCTGTCTATCGTGCCCTGATCCTTGCTGTGCCGGCCTGAGCGCTTGCCCACGCCGATCAGTTCGGCCTGCGGCGCGAGCGCGAGTATTTCGGTCCCCGCCAGCGCATCGTGAAAGACGACGTCCGCCGCCGCGAGCAATCGCTCGGCCTTGCGCGTGAGCAGATCCGGATCGCCGGGGCCGGCGCCGACCAGCCAGACCGTTCCGGGCGGGAAATCCTCAGCCATGAATGCTTTCCTTCGTTTCGGCCGCGATGAGTTGGCCAATGGCGGGGCGGCAGGAGCCACAATTGGTGCCGGCTCCGAGCGCGGCGCCGATGGCGGCGACATCGACGAGATGCCGATCGCGAATAGCCGCGACGATCGTGCGCATGCCGACGCCGAAGCAGGCACAGATCATCGGCCCCTCGTCGACCTGCGCGCCGGGCTCGCGGCCCGCCAGCACTTGCAGGCCTTGCGGTTGGCCGAGCTGGCCGATCAACCAGTCCCGCCCCGGCAACTCGCCCGTCCGCGTCACGAACAGGACCGCCGCCAGTCGACCCGCCTCCAGGATGGCGACACGCCGCGTCCCGCGCGCGGGATCGCTGGCCTCGATGCGCTGACCGCGCGGCAGCACGGCGTCCAGAACGGCCGGATCGCCTATGCCGGCCAGTTCGAAGAGCGCACCGCCCGCCACCGCGACGCGCGTCGACCAGAGGCAGTCCGGCGCCTCCCCTTCTCCGTGCACGATGAGGAAGCCGCGCCAGTCTACCGCGACGGGCTCCACGCGCGCCGGCGTCATCTTGAAACCGGGCTGGCCGCTGTGAGGATCGACCAGGGGGCGCGGCAGCAGGCCGGTGCGCCCGCCGGTGGATTGCCGGTCGGTCCAGTGGATCGGCGTGAAGATCTCCCCGCGCCGTTGGCCCGGCTCATGATGGGCGCGAAAAATGCTCTCGCCCTGGGGTGTAGCGACGCGCGCCAATGCGCCGTTCCCGATACCGAGCGCGAGAGCGTCATCAGGATGGATTTCCACCAGCGGTTCCTCGCGATGGCGCGCGAGCTTGGGGCTGAGGCCGGTGCGGGTCATCGTGTGCCATTGATCGCGATAGCGGCCGGTGTTGAGCGTCAGCGGCCATTGGTTGAGGACGGCCTCGGCATCGCGCTGGACGACCGGGAGGAGACGCGCCTTGCCATTGGGCGTCGGAAAGCGGCCATCCGCAAAGGGCCTGCCGCCCCACTGGAACGGGGCCATCGCGTCATACGCCACATTGCCGATAGCGACCTTGTCCCGCAGATCGAGCAGCCGGGCGCCATCGTTGCGATAGGCGGTGAGGCGCGCATGCTCGCGCCAGATCTCGGCGGGGTGCTCATAGCCGAACGCCGTGCGCCAGCCCATGCGGCGGCCTACTTCCTTGATGATCCACCAGTCCGGCTTCGCCTCGCCCGGCAGGGGCAGGAAAGCCCGCTGGCGGCTCACCCGGCGCTCGCTGTTGGTGACGGTGCCGTCCTTCTCGGCCCAGGCTGCGGCGGGGAGCCGGACATGGGCATGACGGCTCGTATCCGTGTCGGCGACCACATCCGAGACGACGACAAAGGGGCAAGCCGCCAGCGCATCGCGCACGCGGCCGGCATCGGGAAGCGAGACGGCGGGATTGGTCGCCATGACCCAAAGCGCCTTGATGCGCCCTTCTCCCATCGCCCGGAACAGATCCACGGCCTTGAGGCCCGGCTTCGTCGCCATGCGCTCGGCCGCCCAGAAGCGGCCGACATCGGAAATGTCCTGCTCGCCGAAGCCGCGATGGGCCGCGAGGCTGCTGGCGAGGCCGCCGACCTCGCGCCCGCCCATGGCATTGGGCTGGCCGGTGATGGAGAAAGGCGCGGCGCCGGGCTTGCCGATGCGGCCGGTGGCGAGATGGACGTTGATGATCGCATTCACCTGATCGGTGCCGCGGATCGACTGGTTGATGCCCTGGCTGAACAGCGTGACCGTACGCGGCGTGGCGGCGAACATCTCGTAGAAGCGGCGCAGGTCGGCGGGCGGAAGATCGCAGGTCTTCGCGATGCTCCAGAGGTCGTGATCCTCCTCGAGCGCTTCCCAGAAGCCGGGAGGCGCATCGACATGGGCCGAGAGGAAAGCCGCATCGGTCATGCCCTCGCGCCGGCAATGGGCCAGCAGGCCATTCATGAGCGCGACGTCGGTGCCCGGCTTCAGCGGCAAGTGCAGGTCGGCATCCTCGCATGTCTCGGTGCGGCGGGGGTCGATGACCACGAGGCGCGTGCCGCGCGTGGCGCGGGCGGCCATGATCCGTTGATAGACGATGGGATGGCACCATGCGGTGTTCGATCCGACCAGCACGATAAGATCGGCCTCATCGAGATCGGTATAGTCGGCAGGCACGATGTCCTCACCGAAGGCGCGGCTATGCCCGGCAACCGCGCTGGACATGCAGAGCCGCGAGTTCGTGTCGATATTAGCCGAGCCGATGAAGCCCTTCATCAGCTTGTTGGCGACGTAATAATCCTCGGTGAGCAACTGGCCTGAGACGTAGAAGGCCACGCTATCCGGCCCGTGACGGGCAATGGTCTCGCGGAAGCGGCGCGCGACGAGATCGAGCGCCTTGTCCCAGCTTGCACGCTTGCGGCTGATCATCGGGTGGAGCAGCCGCCCCTCCAGCCCGATCGTCTCGCCCAGATGCGTGCCCTTGGAACAGAGCCGGCCATGATTGGCGGGATGATCGGGATCGCCCTTGATCTGGGCGGCGCGCTCGCCGGTGGGGGTGGCGAGGACGCCGCAACCGACGCCGCAATAAGCGCAGGTGGTGCGGGTGCCGCTCATTAGCCCCTCCCCTTCAGGGGAGGGGTTGGGGGTGGGGTGACGACGGCGCGATTGAGCGTTGCACGAGCGCTTCTTCGCATCGACCCCACCCCAACCCCTCCCCTGAAGGGGAGGGGCATTTCTTTGCTACTTCTCATGCTGCCTCCCTCACGCTGCCGCCTTCAGGGTGCTGGCGCGGCAGATGAGGACGCGGCCGCCATCGATCTTCACCGGGATGGTCGGCGTGCAGCCCTTGTCCTCGCCCTGAGCCTGGCCGGTCGCCAGCGCGATGCGCCAATTGTGCAGCGGGCAAGCGACGCTGTGGCCATGGACAATGCCCTGGCTGAGCGGACCGCCCTTGTGCGGGCAGCGGTTGACGAGCGCGAACACCTTGTCGTCCCCAGTGCGAAAGACGGCGATCTCCTCGCCGCCCTCAACTGGGATGGTGCGGCTACCGCGCGTCGGGATCTCGCCCAGCCAGCCGATATCGAGCCATTCGCCGATCATGCCATTTCCTCCATGCCGATGGGTTTGAACTGCGCCATGTGCGCGTGCTGGGCACGATCGCCGCCAGCGACGCGCTCGGCCCAGGGATCGTCCTGACTGAAGCTCTGGGAATAGAGGAAGCGCGCGCACAGGGCCTCGCGCCCGACCGCGTCCGCGACGATACGCGCCTGCACATAGGCGATGCCGACGCGCTCGACCCAGGGCGCAGTGCGCTCCAGATAGCGGGCCTCCTCACGGTAGAGCTGGATGAAGGCCGCGCAGTAATCGAGCGCTTCCTGCTCGGTGGCGACCTTGCAGAGCAGATCGGTCACGCGGACATGGATGCCGCCATTGCCGGCGACGTGCAGCTCATAGCCCGAATCCACGCAGACGACGCCAAAGTCCTTGATCGTCGCCTCCGCGCAATTGCGGGGGCAGCCCGAGACGGCGATCTTGAACTTGTGAGGCATCCATGAGCCCCAGCTCATCTTCTCCAGCTTGACGCCCAGGCCGGTCGAATCCTGCGTGCCGAAGCGGCACCATTCGCTGCCCACGCAGGTCTTCACCGTGCGCAGCGCCTTGCCATAAGCATGGCCCGAGACCATCCCGGCGGCATTGAGATCCGCCCAGACGGCGGGCAGATCCTCCTTGCGGATGCCGAAGATGTCGAGCCGCTGGCCGCCCGTCACCTTCACCATGGGCGCATCATATTTCTCCACCACGTCCGCGATGGCACGCAGCTCGCGCGGATTGGTGAGGCCGCCCCACATGCGCGGGACGACCGAATAGGTGCCGTCCTTCTGGATGTTGGCGTGCAGACGCTCGTTGACGAAGCGGCTCTGCTGATCGTCCACATAATCGCCCGGCAAGGCGCAGAGCAGATAGTAATTGAGCGCGGGGCGACAGGAAGCGCAGCCGTCCGGCGTCGACCAGTGCATTTGCTGCATCACCTCGGGAATGGAGCGCATGGCCTGCGCCACGATCTCCCGGCGCACATCGTCATGCGTGAAGCTGGTGCAGGAGCACATCGTCTTGGGGCCGCTCTGGACTTCCTCACCCAGCGTCAGCGCGAGCAGGCTCTCGACGAGACCGGTGCAGGAGCCGCAGCTTGCCGAGGCCTTGCAGCCGCTGCGGACGGCATCGAGACTGTGCGCGCCCTTCGCGATGCAGGAGACGACCTGCCCCTTGGTGACGCCGTTGCAGCCGCAGATCTCGGCTTCGTCCGAGAGCGCCGCAACGGCCGCCTTAGGGTCCGCCTGCCCACCCCCGGAGGCGAAGGCTTGCCCGAAGATCAGCAAGTCGCGCATCTCGGCGACGCACGCGCCTTTCTTCAGCAGGTCGAAATACCAGCTGCCGTCCGCGGTATCGCCATAGAGGACGGCACCGACGATGCGGTCGTCCTGAAGAACGAGGCGCTTGTAGACGCCGCGGCTGGCATCACGCAGGACGATGTCCTCGCAGCCGGCGCCGGCCCCGGAGAAGTCTCCGGCCGAGAAGACGTCCAGCCCGGCGACCTTGAGTTTGGTGGAGGTAACGGACCCGCGATAGGGATTGGCCTTGCCGACGAGGCCATCCGCGAGGCTCCGGCACATGTCCCACAGCGGCGCGACGAGGCCGTAGACGTTACCCTCATGCTCCACGCATTCGCCGACCGCGAGCACGTCCGGATCGGACGTCACCATGTGATCGTCCACCTTGATGCCGCGCCCGACCTCCAGCCCCGCATCGCGCGCCAGCGCCACCGAGGGCCGGATGCCGACCGCCATGACGACGAGGCTCGCCGGGATCTCACGCCCGTCCTTGAGGCGCACGCCTTCGACCTTGCCTTCGCCGAATATCTCGGCGGTATCAGCGCCGGTGAGGATGGTCTGGCCGCGCGCTTCCAATGCCGTCTTGAGCAGCCAGCCCGCCGCCTCGTCCAACTGGCGCTCCATGAGCGTTTGCATGAGATGGATGACGGTGACCTTCATGCCGCGCAGGCTCAGGCCGTGCGCTGCTTCCAGCCCGAGCAGACCGCCGCCGATCACGACTGCGCTGCCACCGCCCTGCGCTTGGCCGGCCTGCGCCGCCGATAGCATGGTATCGACGTCTTTCATGTCGCGGAAGCCGATGACGCCGGGTAGATCCTTGCCGGGGACGGGGATGATGAACGGATCGGAGCCGGTCGCGATCAGCAGCTTGTCGTAGCGCAGCACGCGGCCTGAGCGGCTGGTAACGGTCCTGCCGGCGCGGTCGATCGCGACGATGGCATCGCCGACGATCAGCTCCATGCCGTTGTCGCGATACCAATCGAGGCCGTTTATGACGATATCGTCGAACGTCTTTTCACCCGCGAGAACGGGCGAGAGCATGATGCGGTTGTAGTTCACATGCGGCTCGGCACCGAAGATCGTGACGCGGTAGCGCCCGGGATCGCGGGCCAGCAGTTCCTCGATCGCCCGGCAACCGGCCATGCCGTTGCCGATGACCACGAGATGCTCGCGGGAGTCTCCCCTGCCCCCGTCCGGCAGGTCCGCGACACTGGGCCGGGGCTCATAATCCTGGAAATCCATGGTCCATGCTCCAAACGAAAAAGGCCGCCATCCGGACCCCGGTGGAAACCGGAGCCTGGATGGCGGCCTTGCCATCAACTGACGCCTTGGCGGCCCGTCATCGGGCCATCGCAGCTATGTAGTGCCGGGCAGCATTGCCCTTCGCACTGCAACATAAAGTGAGTCGCCCGGTCACTCAAGCGATTCCGCATGGGCGGTATCGAAATGTACGACCGGGCGATCTTTGGACCTGCCGGGTCCCAACAACCGACCTGAGGTAAAGCCTCAGAAATGCTCCTGTTAAAGTGGGCTTGGCTGAACCTAGATCCGCGCGCCGGTGCTCCAGCTCGCGCGCCAGCGGCCCTTGACCAGCAGGATGCCAACGAGCGCCAGAAGCGCGAGCCCGGCAAAGACAAGGAAACCGGAGGCGAAGCTGCCAGTGAACTGCCGGGCGAAGCCAAGCGAGGATGCGAGATAGAAACCGCCCACACCCCCGGCCATGCCGACGAGGCCAGTCATGATGCCGATCTCGGCCTGGAAACGCTGCGGCACAAGCTGGAACACCGCGCCATTGCCGGTGCCCAGCGCGAGCATGGCGATGACGAACAGGCCAAGCGCGCTCCCCAGCGTCGGCGCGACGCTTACGCCGGCCAGCGCCATCGCGGCAACGAGGAACACCATGACGAGCGTGTTTGTTCCGCCCATCCGGTCGGCCAGCGCGCCGCCGAAAGGGCGGACGAGCGATCCGGCGAACACGCAGGCCGCGGTGCAATAGCCGGCCATGATGGCGCTGAGCGCGAACTGATCGGTGAAGTAGATGGCGAGCGAGGCAGCCAGTCCGGAAAAGCCGCCGAAGGTCACGGCATAAAAGCCCATCAGCCACCAGGCATCCGCCGTCTTGAGCGGCTCGAAATAGGTGGCGATCCTCTTCGGCGCGGGCTGATTGGGCGCGTCTTTCGCCATGACGAGGTAGATCGCCAGCACCAGAGCCAACGGAATGCAGGCCAGGCCCAGCACCGCGTTCCACCCGAAGAGCTTGGCGAGCGTTGGCGCGAAGAGCGCGGCGAGCACCGTGCCTGAATTGCCCATGCCGGCCAGACCCATGGCCTTGCCCTGATGCTCGGGGGGATACCAGCGGCTGGCAAGCGGCAGCGCGATGGCGAAGCTCGCGCCGGCAAAACCGAGGATGACGCCCAGCGCCAGCGTGCCGCCAAAGCTGTTCACGCCCATCCGCCAGGCTGTCAGCAGGCCCACGATCACGATCACCTGACCGATGGCGCCGGCCAGCTTGGGGCCGATCCGATCGACCAGAAGCCCGGTAACGACGCGCAGGACCGCGCCCATCAAGGTCGGCGTAGCGACCATGAGGCCCTGCTCGGCCGGTGTCAGCGAAAGCGTCCGCGCGATGTCGGGCGCGAGCGGCCCCAGCATGACCCAGACCATGAACGCGAAATCGAAATAGAGAAAAGCTGCGATGAGCGTCGGTTTGTGGCCCGCGCTCCAGAAATCGCTTCCGTCTGCGGACGCCGCGGCCCCTTCGGTGCCGTTTGCGTCGCGAATGATCGTGGCCATGTCACGTCCCCTTCTTGTGGGCGGTGAAACGAAAAAAAGCCGCTCGGCAGACGAACATGCGTGATGCACGTGTCTGGCCAGCGGCTTTGCTGTCGAATTGGGAGGACGGCTTCCGCTCCGTCGGTGGAGCGCCCGTCCATGCGGTCACGCCTCGTCGCGTGACCTGCGGACTATCTCGTGATTCGCCTCATGTTGCAAGGCACAATTTTTGAGGCGCCGATGCGGCTCTCAACCGCGCGCCTCCGCTGGCTACACCCTGACGGGATCGCCTTCAGAAGCCTGCCAGATAGTCCTCGATGCGGGCAGGATCGAACATGCGGCCATCGAAAAACCGGTCGGGGCCGAGGGTGATAGCGCCTCTCGGTGCGCCGATCGGCAGGGGATCAATGAGCGCGCCCTCCACCTTCATGCTGGCGCCGGGCATGGGCGCGTCGCTGCTTGCAAGAGCACGGCGATAGATGTCCGGGCGGAAGACGGCGGCGGCTCGCGCGGGGGCCGCATCGTCAGGCTCGATCATGCGCCAGCGCAGAAGCTGGGAATAGATCCACAGCGCCTGGCTCTGCCATGGGAAGGCCGTCGCTTCCCGGCCGAACATCAGGAAGTTGGGCAGATTGACCGCTGTTTCTCCCTGCCGTGCCACGATGCACCCCGCCAGCGCCCGCTCGATCAGCGCAGCGGGCTGGCCGACATAGGCAGCGCCGGAGAGCAGCGACGCCAGCTCCTCGCGATTAGCCGGATCGTCGCACCAGGCCGTTGCCTTTGCCATGGCGCGGAGCAACGCATCGACGGTTTCGGCATTGGCTTCCATCCAGTCGGCACGAAACGTCAGCACCTTCTCGACGCCACGTTGCCAGAGCCGTTCCCCGACCGCGACAGCCTCCGCCAGACCGGCCTCGATGGCGCAGCTTCCCCAAGGCTCGCCCGCGGTGAAGCCGTCGATCTCCCGCGCGCGCATCGCTTCCACCATGAGCGAGGGCGGAAGCACCCGCAGCACGACATCCCGATCCGGATCGATGCCGGCGCTGGCCAACACATAGCGCAGGATGAGGGCATGGCTGGAAAAGCGATGGACGACGCCGATGATCGGCTTGCGATGATGCAGGCCAATCGCGGCGGCGAAATCATGCGCCATCGCCAGCGGATCATGGAGGCGCACGCTCGTATCCGGCTCCAGCGCGACGGCGAATTCGGGCGCCATCACCAGCAGATTGCCATTGACGTTGAGCTTGTAGGGCGCGGCGAGCGCGCACGGTTGCTGGCTGAGCCCAAGCGTCACCGCCACGGCGAGCGGTGCCAGCATGTGCGCGGCCTGCACTTGCCCATAGACCAGCCGGTCGCGCAGCGTCGCCCAGCTCGTGTCCCGCAGCAGCTCGAGCGCGATGCCTTCGCTCTCGGCAAAGCCCTTTTCCCGCGCGGCCACCAAGACGGCTGCATCGGTGAGGCCCAGAAAGGCGATGCGGATCGGCGTCACGGCGTCCCCCCCAACAGATCATTGGCGGTGATGAGAGCCGCCGCGATGTCCACCATCTTCTTCCCCTGGTTCATCGCGCTGGTCCGCAGCAGCGCATAAGCCTCCGGCTCGGACAGGCCGCGCTGGGCCATGAGGATGACCTTGGCGCGATCGATCGTCTTGCGATCCGCAAGCTGGGTGCGCGCGTCCTCCAACTCGGATTGCATGCGGGCGAAAGCGTTGAATCGGCGGATCGCGAGATCCAGGATCGGCTTGATGCGTTCCTTGCGAAGGCCATCCACGACATAGGCCGAAACACCCGCGTCGATTGCCGCCGCGATCATGCTGTCATCGGACTGGTCGACGAACATGGCGATGGGCTTGGCCAGCGCGCGGCTGACGATCAGCATCTCCTCCAGCGTATCGCGGCTGGGATTGCCAAGATCCATGAGCACGACATCGGGCGCCATCCGCTCCAGCCGGGCCACGAAGGCGCCGCGGGGCAGAACGACGTGAATGTCGTCATAGCCCGCTCCACGCAGGCCTTCTTCAAGAACGGTGGCGCGCGCGCCGCTGTCATCGATGATGACGATTCTCAAGCCCCATCCTTTCGCACTGCAACATAATTGGCGCGTGCGATGCGAAAGGTCAAATGATCCGATATCGCGCGGATGGATTTGTCGTTGCCTTAGCATCGTGCGCGGGAAACACTGCGCCCCGACTCGATCTGGAGATAAATTACCGTCGGGCGAGGAGCGCTGGAGAGGAAAGCATGCTGAAGGACGATGTCCGGAGCCCTTCGCCGATGACGGCCGCATCAGCCCCGCCTGATATGACTGTCCGGCGATTAGGCCCACTGACCTTCTGGCAGCGGGACAGCACCCAATCCGAATACTCTCAGGATCCCGAAAGGGCCGAGCGCGATGGGCAGGAGCAGGTCAAGCTCGTGCTGCATCTGAGCGGTGAAGCCCAATTGGAGGGCGGTGGGCGCATCGAGCGCCTGCTGCCGCATAGCTGGGGCCTCTACGGCTTTGCCAAGACGTGCAGAATCACCGGACCTTTCAGGCAGTTGATCGTCTCGGTTCCCAAGGAACCTCTCTCGACCCGTGACCTCCACCTGGGGCGGATGATGAAACGGCAGTTCTTTGCCGAGACGCCAGCCGTGGCACTGGCCTTCCGCTTTTTCACGGCCCTCGGCGAAAGGCAGATCGACCAGACGACCTTCGGCCAGGAACTCGGTGACGTCGGCATCAGGCTGCTGCAACTTGCGCTGGCCGAGCAATATGACCGGCTCGAGGGCCAGACCCGACAGGAGAAATTCCGCACGCGCATCATGACCTATGTCGACATGCGCCTGCATGATCCTAATCTTTCAGTGGAATCCATCGCCAAAGCCCACAATTGCAGCAGCCGCTATTTGCAGAAGATGTTCGGCGATGCGGAAAGCCTCAGTCGCTATCTCTGGCGCGTGCGGCTCGAGCGCTGCGCCGCCGCGCTCGGGGACCATGGCAATTCTGATCGCTCGATCACCGAAATCGCGTTTTCCATGGGGTTCAGCAACACCTCCCACTTCAGCCGCGCCTTCCGGCAGCGCTACGCCACGTCACCTCGTAATTTCCGGGCTCGCGCGCTGGAAGAGCCTGCTCGGCGGTGAACTTTGCCCCATGAGCACAATCTCTTTGCTTAAACCGAACGTAGCCTGACCTCAGGCGCAAGAAAACCAGAGCAAGCTACTGATAAATATCATATTTGTTGAGAATTTATGCGACATTGAGGCGCAGCGCTGCGTTTGACACGTTGCGGCGCTCCTTTCTAGCGTCGGTCCAAGGCGAGGGAGACCGTTTCCCCAGGAGAGACCGCATGATTCAATTCTATCTCGGCGGTGGTCCAAATCCCCGGAAAGTCGCGCTCTTCCTCGAAGAATCTGGTCTTCGCTATGAACGATTCTGGGTGGACACGGGCATTGGCGAACAGCATTCGCAGCAGTTCCTGGCGCTCAACCCCAACGCCAAGGTGCCCGTAATCGTCGATGGCGAGAATGTAGTTTTCGACAGTAACGCGATCCTGCTCTATCTGGGCGAGAAGCACGGGCAGTTCATTCCTGCCAAGGGCACGCCGCAATGGGCGGAGATGCTCTCCTGGCTGATGTTCATCGCCACAGGGCTTGGCCCCTATAGCGGCCAGTCGGTCCACTTCCAGCATGCCGCGCCCGAGCATGAACCTTATGCCATCAAGCGCTACCGGTTCGAGGCGCGACGTCACTTCGCCATTGTCGAGGAGCGTCTGGCCAGCCGCGAGTGGCTCCTCGGCGACACCTATTCCATTGTCGACATGGCCCTT
>Ga0160433_100659_pt1 | contig 13612 bp, 12 predicted proteins | sample HID1972K_E0MG_FD_108235 | JGI IMG/M metagenome (GOLD analysis project Ga0160433, IMG submission 108235) | Enriched pill bug-associated microbial communities from UW Madison campus, WI, USA - HID1972K_E0 MG | ecosystem: Host-associated > Arthropoda: Insects > Digestive system > Unclassified ... | reverse complement strand
ATTGGGTTTAAACATACCATTACCTAGGATAAGAAGAATCAATCCTAAATAAAAGAAACTAGTTCCGATACCTTCCATTGCCATAGCAGCATGCCCCAGTGTCATGATTAAAGCACCCCATAGAACTGCTTTCCGGTAGCCGGTTATTTTATCAGCTATTATTCCCCCAAGCAATGGTGTTATGTATACCAGGAAAGTATAGACGGCATAAAGTTGAGCAGCTTCTTCACGTGTCCAGGCCCAACCGTTTTTTGAGATTTCACTTACCAGGAAGAGCGTTAATAGTGCACGCATTCCGTAATAACTAAAACGTTCCCACATTTCTGTAAAGAATAAGACAAACAGACCTACTGGATGCCCAAGAGTAGTGTGTATATCTACCTCGTTCTTAATAAGATGCGTTGATAGAATTTCGTCTTGTTCTGATGGTTTCATATAAATAGAATTACTTTATTTTAATATCTGCTTATAGGGTGATAACAATTTAAATGTCAAAAATGCAATAATTATCTGAAAGAAGCTTTAGAAAGTTCAATTTAGGCGAACTGTTAAAGCTTGTTAAATATAAATTCAGACATCTTTGTACGGAGGTGCAAACTCGTATTTCCACCATTAATACTGTGATTTTTATTAGGATAGTATGCTTGATCAAATGTTTTATTTGCCTGTATTAAAGCTTCTGAAAGCATTATACTATTTTGAAAATGTACGTTATCATCTGCCGTTCCATGAATAAGTAAGAAGTTGCCTTTTAATTTTTCAACAAAGCTGATGGGTGAATTGTTATCATAACCGCTTGGATTTTCTTGTGGTGTACGCATATACCGCTCTGTATAGACGCTATCATAAAAACGCCAGTTTGTTACAGGCGCAACCGCAATAGCAGTTTTGAAAACATCAGCTCCTTCCGTTATTGCAAGAGAAGCCATGTATCCTCCATAGCTCCATCCCCATATTCCGATCCGGCTTTTATCTACATAGCTTTGTTCGCCAAGCCATTTTGCAGCTTCAATTTGGTCGATGGTTTCATATTTCCCTAATTCCTGATAAGTCATTTTTTTAAACTCTGCACCTCGAAATCCGGTGCCCCGATTATCTACACATACTATTATGTAGCCGTTTTGGGCTAAATAATCGAGCCAGTAATCATGTTTCCATGAATTAGCAACGTTTTGACTTCCGGGACCACCGTATACAAACATTAAAACAGGATATTTAGTATTCTCATTAAAGTTAGCAGGTTTAATCATATAGCCGTTTAAGTCGGTTCCTTCTGATGTAATAAAGTTGAAAAATTCACGAGGGATTATTCCATATTCTTTGCTAATCTCTTTGCTGGTTTGGTTATCTTCCAGCACGCGTATACTACCGTTGCTATCGTTTAATGTTATATAAGGAGGCGTATTCACACTTGAATACTCTAAAGTGTAGTAGCTAAAATCTGCACTGAAGCTCGCAGAGTTCGTACCTTCTGATATATTGATCTTTTTCTTCTTATTACCGGAAAGGTTGATTGAGTATATGTCACGCTGCAAAGGAGAACTCTCTGTAGACTGGAAATATAAAATACCTGTCTGCTCATTGATTCCATAGAGTTCTGTAACCTCCCAATTGCCTTTTGTGATTTGTTGTATTAGTTCTCCATCGATGCTATATAAATAGATATGGTTGTAGCCATCTCGTTCACTGGTGAGTAAAAAGTGCTTTTTATCTTTTAGGAATTTTAAATCATCATTGATGTCGATATAATATTTATCGGTTTCTGTTAACAGAACACTCGAGGATTGCATTTTTTCATTCCAAAGCAGGTACTCAAGTTTGTTTTGATGCCTGTTCATACGAAGAATGCTGAGTATGTCCGGATCTTGTGTCCATTTTATTCGAGGGATATATTGATCCTTTTCAAGGCCAACATCTACTTTTGAGATGTTTTTACTTGCCAGATTATAAATATGAATGCTTACAGTGGAGTTCTTTTCGCCTGCTTTCGGATATTTGATTCTATATTCTGTCGGATAGAGACCTGTGAACATGGTCATAACAAATTCCTTTACTTCAGTTTCATCAAAACGATAGAAAGCGATCTGCTTACTGTCTGGACTCCAGAAGAACGCCCGCGTAAAGGAAAACTCTTCTTGGTAAACCCAGTCAGTATTGCCATTAATGATCTCATTGTATTTACCATCAGTGGTTACCTGAACTTCTTGTCCTGAAGTAAGGTCGGTATAAAATAAGTTATTATCTCTTACAAAAGCGATCTTTGATCCATCAGGAGAGAAGGTAGCGTAAAGTTGTTTTTCTTTTTTATTGGAGACAGGACTTATTTTCTTGGTTTGAAGGTCTAATACATAATAAAATGCTTTAGTTGAATTGCGATAGATTGGTTCGCTTTGATAAGCTATTAATACCTTTTTCTCATCCGGGCTGAAATCTGTCCCAATAGGAAGCTTGAGATTATTGTAGATTAAATCGCTTTCAGAAAACAGTTCTTCAGAAACCTTTCCATCGCTGTAGTTTTTTCTTGCTACAGAACGTTCTTTCGTAATGGGGTTAGTTTCAATAGAAACATAACTTTTTCCGTCGTTCATGGAACGAAAGCCGGATACTGCATTGGTTTTAAAAACATTGTTTGTATAGATATCTTCCAGAGTTATCTTTTTAGAACCTTCTAAAGTTATCGTCTCAGGCGTTTGAGCAAGCGCATAGTTCCCTAATAAGAAGAAAATAAGAATAAATTTATTCATTTATAAAATAAGTATGGATTGATATTTTTATAGTTTCTCAATTACAATTGAGCTGGCGCCACCGCCACCATTACAGATTCCTGCGACTCCTATTCTGCCATTGTTCTGTTCAAGCACATTCAATAATGTAACGACTATCCTTGCGCCTGAAGCGCCCAAAGGATGCCCTATCGCAACAGCACCCCCATTAACATTGACCTTTTCATCAGACAAATTTAATAATTTGTTGTTAGCTAAAGAAACTACCGAGAAAGCTTCGTTGATTTCATAGTAATCTACTTCATTACTTTCAATATTTGCCAGCTTCAATGCTTTTGGTATTGCTTTGGATGGTGCAGTTGTAAACCATTCAGGAGCTTTTTGTGCATCTGCGTAGCTTAAGATTCGCGCAAGAGGTTTTAGACCTAATTCTTCCAGCTTCGATTTGCTTACTAATACCAAAGCCGCAGCGCCATCGTTTAATGTTGATGCATTGGCTGCAGTTACTGTGCCTCCTTTTTTGAAAACTGGTTTTAACCCAGGAATTTTCTCAAAGTTAACGTTGTATATTTCTTCATCTTCATCAATAACGGTGATCTCTCCTTTGTGCCCAACAATTTCAATAGGAATGATCTCGTTTTTAAATTTCCCATCTTTTGAAGCACGTTGCGCTCTTTTATAAGATTCTATAGCATATGTATCCTGATCTTCACGAGAGATATTGCATTCACTTGCACAAAGCTCGGCAGCCGAACCCATGTGATAGTCATTGTAAACATCCCATAAACCGTCCTTTACCAATCCGTCTATTAGTTCGCCATGCCCTAAACGATAGCCGGTCCTTGCCTTATCTAAATAATAAGGAACATTGCTCATGCTTTCTGCTCCGGCGGCTATTATGATATCATTTAGTCCTAATGAAATACTTTGTGCAGCCAGTATAATGGCTTTCATACCCGATGCACAAACTTTATTTACAGTAGTTGCAGGGATATCTGGCAAGCCAGCAAACTTTGCTGCCTGTGTAGCAGGAGCCTGGCCTAAATTTGCAGATAGTACGTTTCCTAAATAAATTTCTTCAACTTGGTTCTGATTGATATTGGCACGCTTAACAGCCTCAACTATTGCTTTGCCGGCTAATTCTGTCGCAGATAAAGCTGACAATCTTCCTCCAAAACTTCCAATAGGAGTTCTTACGGCTGAGACAATAAATACTTCATGGATTGACATATTATACTGTTAGAATTTATTAGCTACTATTATAACAAATGTATAACAAAATATTTTAGCAGTCTTATTTGCTACTATTGGAGATCCTCTACTTTTTGTAATATTTAAATTTCCTCAAAATTTTGTAAATCTCGAATTTCTTTACCAATTTGGTTGGCAGTTCCAAATTCTGAAAGGTTTATGAGATTCCATAGATCCAAGAATGTTTAAAACTACTAAACCAAGAGACCGTTCAGCTTTTTACTTTCTTTCTAACCAATTTTTATGATTCACAAACCTTCTATTTCTCACAAACCTGATTATGCTTCAAAGAAAAAAGCACGATTAGGAATTATGTTTTTCTTTATTTATTTTATTTTCTATGGGGGCTTCGTGACTATAGGGGTAATTAATTATGAATTATTAGCTATCGAAACCTTTGGAGGATTAAATTTAGCCACTCTTTATGGTATTGGCTTGATAGTTTTTGCTATACTGTTAGGAATTCTTTATAATTTTTTCTGCTCGCGTTATGAAGATAAAATGGAAAAGGAAATGGAAGGGAAGGAGGCTGAATTATGATTTATGGGATCTCTTATACTGCATTGTTCTTTTTTATTGTATTCGTAGGTTTGGTATTAGGCCTTTCGTTTTATTTTGGAAGAAAGACTAAATCCGCCTCATCATACTATGCCGCAGGTGGACAGATTCACTGGTCAATAAATGGAGTGGCATTTGCCGGAGACTATTTGTCTGCAGCATCTTTTTTAGGAATTTGTGGAATGATTGCCGTTTCTGGTTTTGATGGCTTTTTATATGCTATTGGTTTTTTAGCCGGGTGGATGGTTGCTCTTTTTTTAGTAGCTGAGCCTTTTAAGAAATTAGGAAAATATACTTTTTCTGATGCTTTAAATTCGACTTTTAAATCAAGGCTAGTTACCCTGACGGCATCCATCAGTACTTTAATTGTTTCTATATTTTACCTGATCCCCCAAATGGTTGGAGCAGGCGATTTAGTGACCCCATTATTGGGTTTACCTCATTGGGTTGGTGTGGTTTTAGTAGGTATTATTGTTATCGTTATTGTAGCTACAGCAGGAATGACATCTACAACGTATGTTCAGTTCTTAAAAGGCGGGCTGTTGATTGTATTATCAACTATTTTAACAATATATATTCTGAAAAATGGTTTTACATTAACTCCAGATCATAAAGATCAAACTTATCATGAATTCCTACAGCTCTCGCCGGAGATGAAAGACAATAAGGTGGAAAGAGTAAAGGATTGGAATGTAATAACACAAATTGAAGTACAAGGAAAAGACTTTGTGAACCTTGAAAAAGATGGTATATCCAGATGGTTTAATCTTGTTCAATCGGATAATCAATATGTATTAAAAGAAGCATTATCGATAACAGAGGATGAAAATGGAATTCAGCTTTATAACGGAGAGCCAAAAGAAAATGGTAATTTTTATCAGGTTGGCCATTTAAGTAAGATAATTGTTAATGGCAAAGAGGTTGATAAAACAGGCCCTGTAGGACCATTTGAATACTTGAATATTATTAAAGAAAGTACAGTTGTTCGATTCTTAAATACAAAGTTTCAGGATAATAGCAAAAATGTATCTGTATTTTATCAAGATGAAATTGATGGTAAAGATTTTCTTTTGCCGGGTTTAAAGTACAAGATTGGCAAAGGTGCAAGTTTATGGAGTAAAATGGATTTTATTTCATTAATGCTGGCTCTGTTCTTAGGTACTGCTGCTTTGCCGCATATCCTGATACGGTATTATACAGTGAATTCACCTAGGGATGCCAGAAAATCGACTATTCTTGCAATTGCTGCAATTGGTGCTTTTTATATACTGACATTATTTATGGGTTTAGGTGCAGCGACGAATGGTGTTATGGATGTTGAATCCAGTAATATGGCAGCTCCGCTTTTGGCAAGAGCTTTCGGGATAATACTTTTTTCAGTTATTTCGGCAATTGCATTTGCAACCGTTTTAGGAACTGTAGCCGGATTAATTGTTGCATCTTCAGGAGCAATTGCTCATGACCTCTTAGATGGTTATTTCAATAAAAATTTAAGTGATGTAAACAAGGTAAAAGCTGGAAAGATTGCTGCACTTGCCGTAGGTGTATTTGCTATAGCTTTAGGCATTTCCTTTAAAGGCATGAATGTTTCTTTCCTTGTTGGTTGGGCTTTTGCAATAGCTGCATCTGCTAATTTGCCAGCAATATTGTTTCTTCTGTTCTGGAAAAAAACAACTGCAAAAGGAATTTCATGGTCGATTGTAATGGGTATTATTTCATCGTTAGCTATTATTTTAACATCTCCGTCTATGTGGAGTCTCTATGGTTTGAACCCTTTAAATGCTATACATCAATTGGAGAACCCAGCAATAATCTCATTTCCTTTATCTGCATTGACATTATTTCTTATTTCTTATTTTAAAAAAAAATATTAATTGATGTCAATATGGTGTATTCTCTATAGAAATCTTAATTTTGAATGAAACAATAGCCTGTGAATCGTTCTGAATCTACATATCGAATTAATTTATTTAGTCAGTATCCGCAATTTTTCAAATACGGATTAATGATTCTATGCATTGGTGTAATTGCATTTTTCTTACCTAAACATCCCAGGTTTCGCTTTGAGTTTGAGAAAGGTAAAGTCTGGATGCATGAAGATCTAGTCTCTCCTTATAATTTTGCTATCCTAAAAACGCAAGAGGAAATTAATAAAGATCGTGATGATGTTTTACAATCAATAAATCCAATCTATAATTTTCAGTCACAGATTGCTGAAAACCAGATAGCCAGAATGCAAGCAGATTTGGAAACCAAATGGCGAAATACAACTTTTGATCCTGAACAGGAACCTGTTTATAATAAGTTTGCAACAGAAATTCTTCAAAAGATTTATTCGGATGGAGTTATGTCGCCTACCAAGAAATTTCAAATTGAGGGTGATAATTATAACTTTACTTTACTTACTGATAATGTTGCTTCTCAGAAAAACACGGCAGATATTTTTACGCAGGAAAAAGCCTCGCAGTATATTGATGAGGCAATAAATGCAAATGATAAAATTGTAGAAAAAGAATGGTTAAAAAAGCTTATCCCGGATTATATACAGAATAATTATCTTTTTAATGAGCAGCTTACCAATAAACTTGAGGCAGATGCTTTAGCAAATATTTCTACAACCAGAGGGATGGTGCAGAAAGGAGAGTTAATTATTTCCGAAGGTTCTACCATCAATAATGAGGCCTATCAAAAGATAGAATCTTTACGGGTGGCCTATGAGGAGGAGGCTCGTATCGGAGGTGATATTACCATTGTGGTATTGGGGCAGATATTAATTGTTGGGCTTATCATATCCCTTCTAATGACCTTCTTGTATTTATTCAGGAAGGATATATTTGATGATAATCGTTTGTTAACGCTGATCTTGTTCGTTGTAACTTCAATGTTGGTTTTATTATCCTGGGCAGTCAATATTAAACTTCCGAGTCTTTATTTTATACCCTTCTGTATAGTTCCGATCATTATTCGTGTTTTATTTGATACACGTATGGCACTTAATATCCATTTATTGATGGTATTAGTTGCTGCCTATTTTGTGCCCAATAGTTTTGAATTTGTTTTCCTGCAATTGACCGCTGGAATGGTGGCTATTTATAGTATAAAAACATTGGTAAAGCGTGAGCAGTTTTTGCTTTCATCCATATTTATTTTAGCCACTTATTTCGTAGCCTATTTAGGAATGGTATTAATACGGAATGGGACATTGGATGATGTTCATTGGTTAGATTTCGTTCCTTTTGCAGTCAGCGTTCTGCTTACTTTATTGGCTTATCCATTAATTTATGCCTTTGAGCGCTTTTTTGGAATTACGTCTGATGTAACGTTGATGGAATTAACTAATACAAATTCCCAGTTATTGCGTGAAATGTCATATAAAGCTCCCGGCACGTTTCAGCATTCTTTACAAGTAGCCAACCTGGCAGAAGCGGCTATGTATAAAATAGGAGGGAATACGTTGCTAATTCGTGCAGGCGCTTTATATCATGATATTGGTAAAATCACAAACCCTCAATATTTTATAGAGAATCAGACCAAAGGATATAACCCGCATGATGGACTTACCTTTGAGCAGAGTGCTCAAATTATTATTGCGCATGTTCCTAAAGGTATGGAATTAGCCCGGAAAGCAAATCTACCTGAAGAAATCATTGATTTCATCAAATCTCATCATGGAACTACTCGGGTTGATTATTTTTATCAATCTTATATTAAGACTTTCCCCGAGAAATTTGTAGATGAAGATCTATTCCGCTATCCCGGGCCAATCCCCTTCTCGAAAGAAACCGCCGTGCTTATGCTTGCTGATTCGGTTGAAGCAGCTTCTAGAAGTCTTAAAGAGCCTAACGCTAAAAGTATAAGTGAGTTGGTTGATAAAATTATAGATTATAAACTTGCTCAGAATCAATTAAAGAATAGCAATATCACTTTACAGGAAATTGAAATTATCAGAGAGATATTTAAGACTATGCTCATGAGTATCTATCATGTTCGGGTAGATTATGATATTGCGAAAGAGAAAAAATCAGAGATAATTTAGTTCTTAAAATTAACTCTCGGGAATGTTCAAATTATTTTTGTGGAGTAGATTGAATTGCTATATTTGCATTCCAAAATAAGGAGAGATGCCTGAGTGGCCGAAAGGAACAGTTTGCTAAACTGTCGTACTGGAAACGGTACCGAGGGTTCGAATCCCTCTCTCTCCGCTGCAAAAGAGCGATTCTAAAGAGTCGCTCTTTTTCGTTTAAAGGCACTTTCGTTGGTTTCATATAATCTTATTTTAATACTAATATAGGCAATTTGGCAAAGTTTTGGCAAAGTTTTTATATTTAAAAAGCGTCTTATTTGATTGTAATGGCTGTTTTTTCGGTGGAAAGTAAATAAAGCATACAACTACTTGCCAGAGTTTCTATTTTTAACACCCTTTGCAATCTTTCTAGCCATCATCTGTTTAATGATTTCTTCTTCTTTCTGTTCCTTGGTCGAGTTAGGATTGTTGAATAATGCTCTGTGTATCTCATCTATCTTCCTGTAGAATTCATTTGATTGGAAGTCATTCTCTGATTCCTTTACAACAGGTTCTGCTGTTTCTTTCTTTTCTTCCTGATTTGGATCTATAGTAATGATATCATAATCGATTCCCTCAACAGCATGTTCACTCCAGACTTCATATTCTTCATTAGCTTCTTCTACAAGTGTTTTTAATTCTTCGTATAACTCGTCAGTATATCCCGGGTCTCTTTGTTCCCATATAGCAATCTCTTTCTGTAATAGTTGTATCCTTTCAAACGTTGTGTATTGTTGACTCATAGTTATTAGTTTGTTTGTTATTATAAAATATCCTTACTTGTACTGGAATATAGCTTGTATAAATAGGTTTTCGGTTAATAAAGATACGAGCCGCTAATTAAGTGAAAATTCGAAATAAATAGGTACATGATCGGAAATTGACCTAGCTTCCTTTAAATCAGAAAAAGATTTGAAGAAAGGGATAATACCAGTTGCAACCATATTGACTTTTGATTGATCATATAAGAAATTATCAAATTCAGATGCCATGCAATCACCATTGATGCACTTCTGTCTCAAAGAAGTCTTTACACCTTCCAGTGAAGGCATGTAACCCATTTTCTTTAAAGGATTGAATACAGTATGGGATTGTGGCAGATTAAAATCACCACAAAAGATTAAATTGTCGTTTGGATAGGACTCAGGAAAGAATTTGAAATACTTAATCTCTGTTTCGGGTTGTTTAGACTTGGTAATGGCATGAAAATTAACGAGTGTAAAGGTGTTATCATTCACACTGAATTTGATAAAGAAAGGTTCTCTGTCAATTTCTTTGTTATACTTCTTCTCTAACCAAGCATCACCGGTTTTCTGTAGTTTACTGGTCTTCCAGATATAGGCATACCGCTCGGTTTTATATGCAGAGCTTACAGTCGGTTCACTAATGGAATAATCCCATTTAGTGCCTTTTCTATTCAAAGCATCATGTAAACGAGCAACCGCTTGAGCACCACCATAACCTGATACAACCTCCTGAATTGCTATTACATCAAAATCTTTAACCGTATTGGCAATAAATTCAATTTCCTTATCACCTTTGGTTTTTCCAAAGTCCTGCAAATTCCAAGAACAAACAGTTATTGTTGATTGTCCATAACCTGAAAAGGTAATAACGCATAGGAGTACAATCAAAAAGGTTCTTCTTGAAAGGGATTCCAATATGCTTTTATGGCTTGGTTTAATGTGGGATAAAATCAATGGAAATTATGGTTTGTGGAAGACAAATATAGAAAGAAATCCGAATGCCTTATTTCCTGCCCGTTGCTTCGGTTTCTTTTTTCCTGAACTTTAAAAGCCGTTCTATGAAGTCTGAAGGTAAAGGCTTGTCGTAAGGAAGTTGGATAGCCGACTTTGTAACTTTCAACCCTTTTAATTCCGGTGCAAATGCGGCTAACAACGCTTCACTCCACGGATTTGAGAGAGAAATATGCTTTTCGTAAGCTGAATAATAAATCAGAAAGGTTTTTCCAATTTTAAAGGCAGGAATTTGATAGCTTATAACTTCTTCAACCTCTGGTGCTATTTTATGCACTAATTCACGGATGGTTTGCATTCTTTCTTGTATGTTTTTTGGGAATGCCTGATGATATTCGTTGATTGTTTTATAGTCTGTTTTAGCCATTGTTTTTATTTCTTTGGTTATAAATATATGAAATTGAAAATATGCTTCCTATTCCTCCGATACTGCTTTTAAAGAAAGAGATAAACTTCCATTCAGCACCAAACGAATAGCTAAACCAAGCTGAGAAATCCACACAGATTTCAAAAGCCTGGTTTAGCTAAGTCATTTATAAGTTACCTTCATCAGCAAAGCTATAATATCCGTTGGCAGTTACGATCAGGTGATCGGTTATCTTGATGTTCAGGATTTTTCCACTTTCCACTAAATTCTTGGTTAGCTGTAAATCAGCAGAGCTTGGTTTTAAATTACCACTCGGATGGTTATGGGCTAATATGATCTGTGTTGCATTGACTTTGATTGCTGCTGCAAAGATAATCCGTTGATCCACCGTTACACAGTTAATCCCTCCACTTGAAACCTCAAAAATTCCAAGTACTTTATTAGCTGTACTAAGAAGGATTATTTTAAACTGTTCTAAGAATTGCATCAATCCTTCATCCCAATGGCTTTTAAGGATTTGGTAAGCTTTATTTGAGCTGTCTATGGTAGGTTGATCTTTGGCAGAATACCTGGGTTTATAGACCAGCTTAATCTCTGCCACATTGTAGTAGTTTTCCATTTGTTAAAAAAGTTTAGTGCATAAAAAAAGCCTATCGGTTAGGATAGGCTGATAATTTGTTTGAAGGATGATTAATTAAACGCCAATTCTATCTAAAAGATAGGTGTTTATCAATTGTTGATTGATCAGCAAGCCGACCCTTTCACAATGGTGGTCACATATACAATGTAGAATAAGTAAATAGCTATTCGGCTTTATTGAAATATTAATTTTGTATAAATTCCGAAATAGATTTTATGTCGTTCTTATCAATCCCATGCTTAACGCTCATGTAAGTTACAGTACTAGATGGGACAACAACTATCTTGAATGCTGAAATTCCCGAATAGTACTTTAATTCGTTCACAGTGTTAATTGAATAATTCCCTAAGACATTTCCCTCGATAAGAACAAATGGAGAAGCAGTTGCGATTGAAGGAATAGAATATTTAAGTTCCAAATCATAAGCAGACATCAATTTGCTCCCAGATCCCAATAAACTCCATAAGTAATTTATTCCTTGCTGAGTATCTTCAGATCCAGTATTAGTATACATTTTAGCTTGTACGTAAATTAATACTAGCCCTGTATTAACATCCGAATCGGCTATAGGCGGAAAAAGTGAAAAAGTAAAATTATTTGTACCATTCAATGGATTTAGACTAGTGTACGGATTGGTAAATATATAAGTTCTCACATTTGCATTTCCATCATTTCCTTTTAGCAATAAGCCTCCTCCCCATGTGTTAGTTTCCTTTGGACCATAAAGTAAAAACGATTCTCTATCAAGATAAAAATCGCCCGCCTTTCCTAAATTCAAAGAAGGTTGTCCGTTTCCGTTTAGAATAGCAGCACCTTCCTTCCCATCGACACCATCCTTTCCTCTTAGTCCCACGCCAGCTCCCCAATTGCTGTTTTTAGGTCCATATAGTTGGAAACTTCCTAAATCCAAATAATAATCCCCTTTCTTTCCCATCGATATCTCAGGAAGTCCGTTTCCACTAAATATAGTGGAGCCATCAGCCCCATCAATGCCGTTTTTGCCATCAGGGCCCATAGCTCCTTCTTTGGTGCATCCTAAAAAAGTAAACACTAAGAATAAGCTTAAAAGTAATGTGTTTTTCATAATAAAAAATTTGATCGTTAAATTAAATGTAACCTGTTTTGTACTGTATGAATGCTTCCACCATCATCGAAACAAATCGCCACAACTGCGTCTGGATCGACTTTAACATTCAATGCATAGGAACTATTTTGATAGATTGAAAATCACAACTATTTATCACACTGGTATTCAATAGAATATTTAGTGTCATACCAAGGATCAGATTGGGTAACAAGTTCTATTTTTCCATTAGCGTTCTTTCCATATGTATATGTGTTTTCTTTGTCACCTACTATTCTATTCTTCGACTTTTTTCCAAAATACCCATGTTCATATAGTATATGTATAGGACCATAATCCCACCCCCACCTTTCTTCTATTAACCCAGTGAACAAAGAAGAATATGGGACGTTCTCTTCGTTAGTATCGTAGATGAAATCGCGTTTCTCTTCTTGAGTATATTCGCCTGACCATTTATCTTGAAAGGTCTTTTTAGATGTCTTTGAAGTTAAATTGCCATTTTCATATTTATATTCATGTGTACCCTTATATTCTTCCTCATACAATCTCTTTTCTTGATACACTTCTTTTATTAAATAGCCTTCAGTATTATAGGAATACAATGCTTCTGCGGGATATTCTTTATTTATAGCTTTGATTATTTTCCCTGAAGCATCCAATTTAAATTCATAGTCTTCAACGAGGATACCTTCTTCATACCCTTTTATTTCAATTCTGTCATTTAAGTAGTTTATCTTGGATGTTAATACATACTTATCATCTTCTTCAACAAAAAGAATTTCGTATGAGTTGATTCTTCCTTTCTCATCGTATTCAAATGTTATCGCATCTCCGTTTGCTGTAATCTTGGAGACAGCACAGTTGTCTTTTGTAATAGGAGTGCTGCTTTCATCATCCTTGCTGCATCCCATAGACATAACAAGGGGCATTAAAAGTAGAATAAATACTTTTTTCATATTATCTGTTTGTTTTTAGTACCGCTTATCCCTGAGCGGAAGGTTTATAAATAGGAAAAGCGCAGGACAGTAACCGTTTCCGTTCAGAGAGGGACCTAGGAGCCCATGCACAAACAGATAGGTTACGCCCCACGCTTTTTAGCATGAGACGTTACTCTAACTGCCCTTGTTGTGCATCTGAAAATTTCCTAGGTTTTCTCTGACAAGAACTTT
>Ga0160433_100657_pt1 | contig 13647 bp, 11 predicted proteins | sample HID1972K_E0MG_FD_108235 | JGI IMG/M metagenome (GOLD analysis project Ga0160433, IMG submission 108235) | Enriched pill bug-associated microbial communities from UW Madison campus, WI, USA - HID1972K_E0 MG | ecosystem: Host-associated > Arthropoda: Insects > Digestive system > Unclassified ... | reverse complement strand
TTATCGATACCATGCATCATCTCGTCAGGATCTCCGAAACTTCCTAATATATATTTTATCGTGCTCATCCTTATTATTTTACTAATTCCTTAATATCACTTTCTGTAATTACATCGTATTTTTCCAATGAAGCGGTATAGTATTCCACTTCTTCAGCATGCTGATGTCCTTCTTGAATCAATTTCTTCTTAGCTTCAAAGCTTTGAGTTTTCAATAGTAGTTTTACTTCAGCAATCGCTACTGGTGGAAGGACTCTAAGGAATAATAAGAACAATGTAAAGAATAGTCCTATTGATCCTATAAATATACCTACATCTACTACAGTAGGATAGAACATTGCCCAACTTGATGGTAAATAATCGCGGTGTAAAGAAGTAACGATAATTACAAAACGTTCAAACCACATACCGATATTCACCACAATAGATAGTATCCATGAAAGTGCAATATTAGTTCTGATCTTTTTGAACCACATTAATTGGGTCATTAAAACATTACATCCATACATTAAACAACCAGCCCACCAATAAGGACCAAGAAATCTGTTTATGAAAGTATATTGCTCATATTCGCTTCCAGAATAGTAAGCGATAAAAAATTCAGTAAGATAAGCGATACCTACAATTGATCCTGTTACCAGAATAATTTTATTCATGGATTCGATATGGAACATTGTAATATAATTTTCCAATCCTAATACTTTACGTGCAACAAGTAATAAGGTTTGTACCATAGCAAATCCAGAGAATATTGCTCCTGCTACGAAATATGGCGGGAAAATAGTAGTATGCCATCCAGGAATAACTGAGGTCGCAAAGTCCATAGATACAATAGTATGTACTGAAAGTACCAATGGAGTAGCAATACCTGCTAATATTAAACACACAATCTCAAATCGTTGCCAGGTCTTTACTGATCCGTTCCATCCAAATGAAAGAATAGAATAAGTTCTGCGTCTTAAACCAATAGCACGGTCACGGATAGTTGCGATATCAGGTAATAACCCAACATACCAGAATACTAAAGAAACTGTAAAGTATGTAGAGATTGCAAATGCATCCCAAACCAATGGAGAGTTAAAGTTTACCCATAAAGATCCAAACTGATTAGGAATAGGAAAAATCCAATAAGCTAACCATGGTCTACCCATATGAGCAACTACGTATGTTGCTGCACAAATAACAGCAAAAATCGTCATTGCTTCTGCAGAACGGTTAATGGAGTTCCGCCAATTTTGACGAAACAATAATAATACAGCAGAGATTAGCGTTCCTGCGTGACCAATACCAACCCACCAAACAAAGGTTGTAATATCCCAGGCCCAACCCACAGTTTTATTTAATCCCCAAGCTCCAATTCCTGTCCAAAATGTATAACTAACACTTACTACCCAAAGAAGTGCACCCAAAGCAGCTACGATAAACCCAATCCACCAAGCTTTATTAGGCTTATTTTCTACGGAAACGAGAATATCGTCTGTGACTTTAGCGTAAGTAATATTTTCCCCCGTAACGAGAGGTTCTCTAATAATAGATTCGTTGTGCGATGACATATTCTTTATATTTCAGATATATTATTATTGTTTACGCTTCGAAAGTATTTCTCACTTTCGTCATATAACCAACACCCGGTTGAACGTTTAATTCTTCTAACACGTAATATACGCGCTCATTTTTCAATGCTTGAGATACCGCAGAATCGGGATCATTACGATCTCCAAAAATGATGGCATTCGATGGACAAGCTGCTGCACAGGCTACTTGGATATCGCCATCTTTAATCGGACGTTTTTCAGCCTTAGCTTTTAACTTACCAGCTTGTATACGTTGAATACACATTGAGCATTTCTCCATTACACCTCTAGAACGAGAAGTAACATCAGGATTTAATACCAATTGTGTAAATTCATTATTCAAGTAATTATCAAATCTTGAGTCGTTCCAATAGTTAAACCAGTTAAAACGACGAACTTTATATGGACAGTTATTAGCACAATATCTTGTACCAAAACATCTATTATAAGCCATATGATTTAATCCCTCAGACGAATGGACAGTAGCTAAAACCGGACAAACAGTTTCACAAGGTGCATGATCACAATGCTGACATAACATTGGCTGATGAACAACCGTTACCTGGCTCAAATCACTCAACTTATTAACTTCTCCCTCTCGTGTTACAGCTTCATTATTATTTTCAAAGCTATAATAACGGTCAATGCGAATCCAGTGCATCTCTCTACGGCGACGAACTTCATCACGTCCTACAACAGGAACGTTATTCTCAACACTACAAGCAACGATACATGCTCCGCAACCTGTACAAGCATTTAAGTCGATAGCCATAACCCAGTTATGACCTGGTTGCTCATATTTATTCCATAAATCGTAAGTCTTATGTTTTTCACCTGTATTACCACTTCCGTGAGCAGGGTTATTTTTATAGTTTGCGAAAGTAGTCTCACGAATTATATTACGACCTTCAATAGTTTGGTGAGTCTGTGTTTGTGCTAATTCATAAGTTCCAGCTGCCTTACTAATCACAACTGAATTATTAAATTGCAAACTTCCATTAACAAGCCTTACAAATGGATAGGCATTTTTACCAACACCATTTCCAGCCTTACCAGCTTTCGTTCTTCCAAAACCAAGCGCTACTGAAATAGTACCAGTAGCCTGCCCTGGTTGAAGTAATACAGGCAATACAATTGAATAACCATTATCAGCTTTTACCTCAATCAAATCATTCACCCCAATACCTAATGACTCTGCATATTTAGGTTCAATAGCTGCGTAGTTATCCCATGTAACTTTAGAAACAGGATCAGGCAATTCTAATAAGTAAGCATTATTACCTTGTTTACCATCTCCAATTCCACCACTTAAATAAAGTTGTAGTTCAATATCTTTAGCAATCATTTTGCTTTGTGTCCCAATCAGATTTGCAAGATCAGAAACAGGAGATGTGAACGATTGCGCACTACCACCTCTAGATCCTTTAAACTCAAACCCTTCTTGAAGAGCATCGTACCAACTCTTTCCTTGTGGCAAAATATTCTGTTCCCAGTAAGTTTTTACATAGTCATGATAAGGAGTAGTATTTCCAGCCCAGATCAAGAAACTTTGTTCGAACTGACGCGAATCAAAAACAGGGTTTATAGTTGGTTGTACAAGTGTATAATATCCGGCGTAAGGCTCACTATCTCCCCAAGATTCCAAGTAATTAGAATTTGGAGCAATAATATTTGCAAAGGATGCAGTTTCATCTTCACGATCCGCAAAGGAAACTTTAAATTTAATCTTAGACAATGCACTCTCAACGCCCTTGCTATCATAGTATTCATATATCGGATTGCTCTCTGCAAAGAAAGCAACATCAATTAATCCACTATTTGCTTCTCTTAAGAACTCAGCAAAAGCTTGATCATCTCCTTTATATTGATTGGATGCATTATCCAAATCAATCGTTGAACCATAACTTCCCAAATGAACGTTAATGGCATTTACAAGAGACTGTATATTTGTATCGTTAGATCCCGCTACGAGTAGCGCTCTGCCTCTTACTTGACTTAGCTCTTTAGCTACTAATTTAATTGCTGTAGCGGCCTTTTGATTATCACTAAGTGCATTAGGTAATGTAGAACCTGTAAGTTCATTGTACAATGCAATTAAAAGAGCCCCTTCTTCAGAAGGTTTTACTGTAACACGAACATCCGCATTGGTACCTGTCAAACTCAAACCACTTTCAAATTGAATGTGGCGAGACATCTTGCCATTCTTTAAAGAAGTATGACTTCTATTGGCCATATACTGCTTAGTATTCTCGATACCATCTAACCAGGTACTTAAAAAGTCTGCTCCAACACTTACAATAACATCCGCATTATCAAAACGATATTGTGGAACTGCAGCCTTTCCAAAACTAAGCTCATTGGCTTTAATCATTCCGGTATAAGACACCGCATCAACTACAACCAGTTTCGCAGTTGGATATTTAACTGTAAACTCATTAATAGCCGCTAAAGCCGAAGGACTATTGATAGTTGAAGAAACAATACGGATTTGCTTACCTGCACTCGATGCTGAATTTAACGCCGAAATAACTTGTTTATCAACCTCCTCCCATGAAATACCTTCATCTCCAGAACGAGGTCCTTTCAATTTAGACATATCATATAGGTCAAGCACAGATGCTTGAGTGGAAGGGCTCACACCATTACCGGCGAAAAGTGCTTTCGTATTTGCCTCAACAAAAATAGGTCTACCTTCACGAGTCTTAATAACAAGACTTTGACCTTTATAACTTGAAGCGTAATAATTTGCAACACCAGGTGTAACTTCTTCGGGCTTAATAATATAAGGTACAGACTTATGAATTGGAGTACGCTGGCATGCAGCAAGAGTTACTGCTCCAACCCCAAAACCCAATGCCTTTAAGAAATCACGGCGCGGAGTCTTAGTACTTAAACCAGCTTCATTTAACACATTTTCAATAGGAATATTCTCTGTAAACTCAGAACCCTTCTTTTCAACAAAAGCAGGAGTCTGATGTAATTCCTCCAAACCTTTCCAGTATTTCTTGTTGCTATCCATTTAAGCTTTATATAATCGTATTATCTACGTTTTTATTTATTAATAATGACACTTACCACATTCTATACCGCCAAGAACAGCAGCTGTAATCTTCTCACCGCTTTTCAATTTATCATGAGCAGCAATTAATTGGTCGTAATAAGCGTTATCTTTAGAGTTAACCTCAGTTTCTTTGTGACATTCAATACACCATTTCATTGTTAATGGAGAGTATTGATACACTTCGGCCATTGTCTCAACCGGACCATGACATCTCTGACATTCAATACCAGCAATAGTAACGTGCTGAGAGTGATTAAAATACGCCAAATCAGGAAGATTATGAATACGAATCCATTCAATAGGCTTCGTGTCAGTTCCATAAGTACGGGTATCAGGATCCCAATCTATAGCATTATAAATTTTCTGTATTTCAGGAGATACTTCTCCATTATATTTTTCTGAAGCTGTTACATGATTATGACAGTTCATACAAACATTTAAAGAAGGAATAGATGCATTCTTTGAAGTTGCAGCACCGCTATGGCAATACTGACAATCAATCTGATTTACCCCGGCATGCAATTGATGTGAAAATTTAATAGGCTGAACAGGTTGATAACCTTCATGAACACCAACATTCCACATTACATTCCATCCTGCTGTACTTAAAAGTGCAACAATACCTAAAACAACAAAGAAAACAAGTTTTTTATTTCGGGAAAGCTTTTTTAACTTATCTACGAAAACTTTCCCCGAAGACTCCCCCCCATCATCTTCTCCTTCCTCACTTTCAATGATATTTTCCCTGTTCTTTAAAATAATTCTATCCAAAGTCCGGATCACACGATTCAGAACCAGGATAACTAAGAATGCTATAATCAATACAACGATTAGCCCTCCAAACATGAAATTACTTACATCTCCACTGGCACCAGCCTGTTGACCAGCTGCACCTTCAGCACCCGCAGCGGCAGCTGGCGCAGGTTTTGATGCATCATCCACATACGCAAGAATATTCCGGATGTTATCTTCAGTTAATGTAGGGAATGCAGGCATCATAAGCTTGTTATGATCCTCAAATAGTTTTACCGCAACTTCATCACCCGAGGCAATTAAAGCTTGCGAATTATGAATCCATGAAATTAACCAGGCTTCATCATGACGTTCCGTAACACCCTTCAGGGCAGGTCCAATTACAGCACGATCAACGCCGTGACACGCGCTACAATCTGCTTTAAAAAGTGATTCCCCTTCCTTGATATCTTGTGCCTGCACAAAAAGGGTTGTCATGCTTAGTATAGCTACTAAGCCTACTGACTTTGCAACACGTCTAAAAATTAAAGAGATATTTCTCATTTTGAGAGTTTTATACGATAAAATGTGTGACAAATTGAATAAGGCCACATAGAGCTGAACTCTATTTTGGACTCGAAGGACAAAAGTATAACTTATTAATATATCCCTGACAATTTGATGACCTAATTTACTAATTTATAATTATTCTAAATTACTTAAAAAGCGCTTTAATCAACAAGCAGGCTAATTTTCTATAAAGATGAAATTTGATTATTAAAAAATTAGAATAAATAATTCGTTTATTATTGTTTTAATACCCATGCAAAAATTAAAGGAACAACAATAGTAGCATCAGACTCTACAATGAACTTCGGAGTGTTAATATCTAATTTTCCCCACGTAATTTTTTCATTAGGGACAGCTCCTGAGTAAGATCCATAAGAAGTAGTAGAATCTGACACCTGACAGAAATAACTCCAGAAAGGAATATTCTCCATTTCCAGATCCTGATAAAGCATCGGAACAACACAGATTGGGAAATCACCTGCGATCCCTCCCCCTATCTGAAAGAATCCAACTCCCTTGCCTCCTGAATTATTAGTATACCAATCAGCTAAATAACCCATATACTCAATACCACTCTTAGTAGTTGATGCTTTCAAGTCATTCTTAATAACATAAGAGGCAAAAATATTACCCATCGTTGAATCCTCCCAACCAGGAACAATAATTGGCAGATTCTTTTCCGCAGCAGCTAACATCCAGGAGTTTTTGGGATCAATCTCATAATACTGTTCTAAAACGCCACTATTCAGCATTTTATACATGTACTCATGAGGGAAATATCTTTCACCAGCGCTGTCAGCATCCTTCCAGATCTTATAAATATGCTTTTGCAATCTTCGAAAAGCCTCTTCCTCAGGAATACAAGTATCTGTTACACGGTTATAGTGATTCTCTAAAAGATCCCATTCCTCTTGCGGACTTAAATCGCGGTAGTTTGGCACCCGTTTATAATGTGAATGTGCCACTAAATTCATGATATCTTCTTCAAGATTGGCTCCTGTACAAGAAATTATAGAAACCTTATCTTGTCGAATCATCTCAGCTAATGATATACCCAATTCAGCTGTACTCATCGCCCCTGCTAATGTAATCATCATCTTTCCTCCTTCATCAAGATGAGATTCATATCCCTTTGCTGCATCCATTAAAGCAGCAGAATTAAAATGTAAATAGTTTTTTTCAATAAATTGAGAAATTGGCCCTCTTTCCATAGTATTAAATAAAGAATAATGAGTGAATGCCCCAAAGTTAGCTATAAATAAGATAATCTTAGCCTACATTTCCTACCTTTGCCCGCAATATGAAAATATCTCTGAAAGTTTTTATACTGATAGCTTTCCTATCTATCTTTCACAATCAACTTTTTGCACAAAAGAAGCTGTGGGACAATCCAATCATTAAAAAATTTACCACTACAACAAAAGATAGTACACGCTCACCAAGCCTCCTTATCCTACCTGTATTAGGTTATTCACAAGAAACAAAAATAGAATTAGGAGCAACTGGTATTTACAACTTTTATGTAGACAAAGCAGATACTACTATCTACACTTCTAACATTAATACAGTAGTAAGCTTTACCACCGAAAAACAAATCAACTTAAAATTAGAGACTGATATCTGGACTAAAAATAACGATTACCATTACGTTGCTGCACTCCGATATAAAAAATATCCTTTCAATTATTATGGCATAGGCGACGAAACGCTCGCCGGCGATAAAACTCTACTTACACAACGGTTCATTCAGTTCAATTTCGAGTTAGAAAAAAAAATAGTAAAAAAATATTATACAGGAGTAAACATCTTATTCGAGAATTTCACTTATAAAGAAGAAACTGAAAATGGGAACTTTGACCTCTCAGAGGTTTACGGAGGTTATGGGGGCAAATATTTAGCACTTGGGCTTTCACAATCATATGATAGCAGAAATTCTAATACCGAAACTACAAAAGGCTTATATGGACGGGTAAAATATGCATATGTACCTGATTTTTGGGGAGAAGATAATTACACCGGCGGAATTCTATCCTTAGATCTAAGAGCATTCTTCCCTTTACAAAAAGATCTAACTCTTGGAATCCAAAGCGTCTTCGAAACTCTCTTTTCAGATAATATTCCGTTCTATTTAACTCCTCAACTTGGTAACGATGAAATAATGAGAGGATACTATCAAGGGCGGTACCGGGATAGGAACTATTTGGCTAACCAAGCTGAATTACGTTATCGAATACACCCAAGAATAGGACTAGCTGCTTTTTTAGGAGCAGGGACAGTATATAAGGAATCACTTGATCTATCGCACTTGAAGCTATCGGGAGGAGGAGGAGTTCGTTATTTCTTCGATCTGGAACATAATTCAAGTGTCAGAATAGATTATGCTATTGGTGAAAAGAATCCTGGAGAAGAACGACAAGGGGGTTTTTATTTATCACTCGGGCAAGCATTTTAAATTCTAAGTAAAGCTTTTAAATTTACTAATTAGCGAAAGCGTACTTTAAAGTTCTCTTTCACCTGATCAGATTTAAAAAACACTAAACCTATATAAAACAAGTCTATAGTTACAGTTACCTGCGGATGATTCTTGATTTCCTGCCAGGCCTCTTTCATTCCTTCGCTCCAATAAATATCATCAAAAATTAAAATAGAACCTGAATCCACCTTTGGTAAACAGGCATAAAAATATTTTAGAGTGGCATCTTTCCGATGATTCCCATCGATAAAAAGAAAATCAATCTTAGGAAGTTCTTCAACAATTTCTGGAAATACTGTATCAAAATTGCCTGTGCGTGTTTCAATATTATTAGCATCTAAACGCTTAAAATTCTCTGTTGCAACCTTCGCAGTTTCAGGACAACCCTCTACCGTTATAATACGAGAGGAAGGAGACGCCTTCGATAAATAAAGAGTCGTTATTCCTAAACAAGTACCTAATTCTATAATTGATTCCGGTTGAAACTCATTCGCTAAACGCGCTATCAATTTAGCAACTCTCGGAGGTTTCAATGCATTTTTTGCCAGACTCTGAATTTGCTTTACTTTACCATTATTCAACATCGAACCAGCTCCAAGATCCGTTATACGCAAGGTTCGTGTATCACTTTTAAGTTGCTTACGAAGCTCTTCAATGGGTTGAACGTAGTCTTTCCTTGAAAAATCATATATCACACTATCAATCAAATTATATACAAATGGAGAATGGACTCCATGCCTACTATTAGATATCAGGTAATGCTTAAAGTAATCTACAAAAAAACGGATATTAGACATGCTTCAAAGATAAGCGTTCCTTATAAAGACCAAAGTATTATTCGTAAATTTACATCTCAATTTTATAGCAGAAAACAGATTGCTTAATTACGTTATAGAATGGCAGATATAAAAGAAATAAATTCCCTGATTCATTTATTAGATGATCCCGACATGGAGGTATATCAACATGTTGAGGAAAGATTATTAACGATGGGAGAAGAGGTTATTGCACCCTTAGAGCTTGCTTGGGAACAGTCCTTTGACGCTTTACAACAATCACGGATTGAAGAACTTGTTCACAAAATTCAATTTAGTCAGGTGTTAATTGATCTGGAACTTTGGGCTATGAGCGGTTCTTTTGATCTGTTACAGGGATTAATAATCATTAATAAATATCAATATCCGGATTGCGACGAGCAAAAAATAATCAACCAAATAGAATCTATTAAACGCGAGATATGGCTGCAGATGACTTATAGCATGAATGCAGTAGAAAAAGTACGCCTATTCAATACGATCTTCTATAATACAGAAGGATTCTCAGGAAATACCCGCAATTACAATGATCCTCAAAATTCTTATATCGGGCAAGTACTTGAAAGCAGAAAGGGAAATCCTATTTTACTAGCATGCATTTACAGCATTGTTGCACAAAAACTAGATATGCCCATATATGGAGTAAATCTCCCTCAGCATTTTATTTTAGCCTATACAGATAATTATCAAACTAATAATAAAGAGGACGAGGTTCTGTTTTACATTAATGCATTTAACAGGGGGCAGATATTTGGCAGACACGATGTTCTTTCCTTTTTAAATCAACTTAAATTGCCAAATTACCCTCAATTCTTTCAGCCTTGTGATAACATTTCTATAATCGAACGGGTTCTAAGGAATCTGTATAACTACTATACTAACAACAGTATAACTCAGAAGGCAGAAGAGTTAGAAAAGATGCTGGCTTTAATTAACGGGCATCAATATATATAGATACAGGTGTTAGTGCAAACTGGTATATAGCATCAGGAACAACGTTGCCTTCATCGCTAACTTTAAATCTCAAGAGCTTCTTATTTATCCGATCTATAGCATAAATCAATAACTTATCCTCCCGATCATCAACGCTCACGTCAATAGGCGTTTGTAACTGTGTTTGTGTCCCTCCAATGATTCGAGTAGGAGTAATTGTACCTTGTGTATTAAAAGCTTCGCGGGCATGCTCTATTATATAGATCTTACCCGACCCAAAGTCAGTTAAAAAAAGCGTATTTAGTCTGTCCGAATAAGTTATTCCGCGCAAATCTGTTGCTCCTCCAATTTTAATTTTCTTTGAGGCAACCACATTCCCCGAGTCGATTTTTGACAAGTTTTGAAGCAACTGAACTTCAGCACTTGGCCCTGCCATTGCAATAAATAAACTATCTCCTCGAGTTGTATCACCCTGGAGGTATAGTCCCCATGGTTGGCCTGTCAATTTAAATTTTTTATTAGGCCGAATATTACCATTACGGTTTAATGCCTGAAAGTATACATAGATGCTTTCTGATAGATTATCAGAAACATATAAGTTTTTTGAAGAATGATCATATACTAGATCCCGTTGATAAAGCAGGGTCGAATCACGAAAAGTAGTTCCGGTACCAACTGCACCCTGGCTATTAACAGAAAAAGACTTAATAGATTGATCTCTTAAACTTCCCTGAAAAACCTTTCCTGCAAAGGGATTAAAATAGATGCCGGCACCTTCCATTACAGCTGAGTTGTATTCAAATGGTTTAATAAACTCCGCTGCATGTGCCGGATCAAAGACAACAATATTATTATATGGAGCTTCGGTATCATCCGTTTGAACATCGAAGAATGAAACATATAATCTAGAAATCTCTGTCTTAGGCAATACCGGTTCATCATCATTACGTTCGCAGGCTGCGAAAAAACCTACCGAAAAGATAATTAGTAAAGTAAATAACCTTGAATTCCTCATTCCGTTTTTTATGGATAACCGACTAAGACAAAAGTAGCAAAAAAAGATGAACTGGAAACCAAGCCATTTCCTTATATTTATAGCTATTAAAACTGAAATGACACTCGTTCAACTAGAATATATTATAGCAGTCGATACCTATAAAAGCTTCGTAATGGCTGCAGAAAAGTGCTTTGTAACACAGCCTACCTTAAGTATGCAGATCCAGAAACTTGAAGCATCTCTAGGTGTCCGCATATTTGACCGAAGTAAACAACCAATATTACCAACTGATATCGGGAAAGCTATCATTAATCAAGCCCGCATAGTTTTAAAAGAAAGCGACAAAATAAAAGAACTTATAATAGAGACTAAAGACGAACTGGGTGGAGAAATTAGAATTGGTATAATTCCTACGCTTGCTCCTTATATATTACCTAGTGTTCTTGGTTCTTTTATGGAAAAGTATCCTAAAATGAAACTACAGGTGTGGGAATCAACAACCACAAAGGTCGTTCAGGAATTAAAACTTGGCTTACTAGACTGCGGCATTCTTTCTACACCTTTAGATGATCAGGAACTGATTGAGCATCCTTTATTTTACGAGAATTTTGTTGCCTATATTTCAAAAAACAGTTTGTTAAAAGAAAAGAATATAGTCAACGTAAGTGATCTTCTAAACGAAAAACTATGGTTGCTTAATGAAGGTCACTGTATGCGAAACCAAGTATTAAATATATGTCAGAAAAAGCGTTTAATGCATCCTGAAGCAACCTTACAGTATAATACCGGAAGCGTTGAAACCCTTAAAAGAATGGTTGATACTAATTCCGGAGTTACCATCTTGCCAGAACTAAGTATCCTCGAATTTGGTGAAGATCAACTTGAAAGAGTACGCTATTTTAAATCTCCAGAACCCGTTCGCGAAATATCATTGGTTGTCACAAAGAACTCCTTAAAACAACGAGCTATCTCTATGCTAACGAAAGAAATACTAAGTGCTGTTCCGGAAAAATTTAAAACCAATAAAAAGAAGGATCTAATTCACATTGACTGATTCATTCTTAAGCCTACCTGCAAATACTTTTCTAAATCTTTCAAGTTCAGGTTGAATCACCTGAAGGCAATAAGGATTAGTCGGATTCAGGGCATAATAGTTTTTATGATAGTCTTCCGCTTCATAAAAATCACCATAGGGTTCTACCTTAGTAACGATAGGCTTAGGATAAACCTTTTCCTCATTTAGCTTCTTTATATAATAATTCACCAAATCTTTTTGAGCCTGATTATGATAAAAGATAGCAGATCGATATTGCGTACCAACATCATTTCCTTGTCTATTAAGTTGAGTTGGATCATGAGCTACAAAAAAAGCTTCTAATAGCTGATCAAAAGAAATACTATCTGAGTTATATATAATATTAACTGCTTCAGCATGTCCGGTTCTACCAGTCGAAACTTCCTCATACGTAGGATTCTTTGTAGTACCTCCTGAGTAACCTGAAACTACCGCTTGCACGCCTGACAATTCCAAAAACTGCGCTTCTACGCACCAAAAACATCCTGCAGCAAAAGTTGCAGTATCCAATCCTCCATCACTATTTAAAGGAAGGTTATCTGAAACTAAAGTTTTGTTCGCTTGATTAACACTCGCCTCTTTTGATTGCGGATTTGTATTTGACGCACAAGCCGACACAGCAAAAGTCAAAGCAAAGAAAAGCACAACAATCTGAGATATTCTATTATTCTTTAACATATCATTTTTTTAACACACTAATAAAGTTAATCAAAATCCAGAAAACATAAACGGCGATGCTGTTAAATACAACATCGCCGTTAAAAATGTTACAAACGTATTATTTTGCTTTAGCGAAACGATCAGCTACAGCATTCCAGTCAACAACATTGAAGATAGCTTCAAGGTAAGCCGGACGTTTATTTTGATATTTTAAGTAATAAGCGTGCTCCCAAACATCAATCCCAAATATTGGTGTACCCTTTACTTCGGCAACATCCATCAATGGATTATCCTGATTTGGTGTTGAGCTAACTTTTAATTTACCTGAATCATCCACGATCAGCCAAGACCAACCCGAACCAAAACGTGTTGCTCCGGCATTCTGTAATTGTTTCTTAAGTTCATCAAAAGAACCAAATGCTTCATTTATCGCAGTTGCTAATTCACCTGTTGGTTCTCCACCACCGTTTTGAGACAATACCGTCCAAAATAAAGAGTGATTAAAGTGTCCACCGCCATTATTACGAACAGCAGCACTATATTTTGAAATATTTTTAATAATTTCCTCTAGGGAAAGATTTGCAGCATCTGTTCCTTCAATAGCTTTATTCAAGTTATCTACATAAGCCTGATGGTGTTTTCCATGATGAATTTCCATGGTTTCTTTATCAATAGAAGGTTCTAAAGCGTCTGAGGCGTAAGGTAACGCCGGTAATTCGAATGCCATAATACTTTGATTTTAAAAATGATTAATATAC
>Ga0160433_100656_pt1 | contig 13752 bp, 13 predicted proteins | sample HID1972K_E0MG_FD_108235 | JGI IMG/M metagenome (GOLD analysis project Ga0160433, IMG submission 108235) | Enriched pill bug-associated microbial communities from UW Madison campus, WI, USA - HID1972K_E0 MG | ecosystem: Host-associated > Arthropoda: Insects > Digestive system > Unclassified ... | reverse complement strand
TGCGTGCTCACTCAATCCTTCTGGCCGGCATTGCCGCGCTGACGCTCGCTGCGTGCGCGCGGCAAGAAGAAGCCCCTGCCCCACCGCCACCGCCCCCACCGCCGCCAGGCTCCGTACCCGGCACTGTCGCCGCTGACCGCGATGGCGATGGCATCATCGACGGCTACTACACCGCCGATGGCATCTATCATCCGAACACGCCGCCCGCGCCGCCACCGCCCCCGCCGCCGCCCACACCGATGGGGGAAAGAGGCTGAGCCGTCATATCCGGGGAATGCGGCATTGCCGCATTCCCCTCCTTCCCGCGATTTTACTGACCTTCGCTTCCGGCGCCTTCCTACCCGAAGGAGCGGGAGCTTTGCGCGCGGCCGTATCAGCCGAGGCGCCCTCCAGTGCCTTGAAGACGGCACTGCGCGGCGAAGTGCGCGGCCCAATCAAGACCTTCTACGAAGAACGCGACTATCGACCCTTGTGGATCGATGAGGACAAAATCGGCCCCGAAGCGGAAACGCTGATCGACTATCTGGAGAGCGCCGATCTCGACGGACTCAAGCCTTCGCGTTACCGGCCTGCCCGCTTGCGCGAAGCAATTGCGGAGGCGAAGGGCGACAGCCCGCGTGCGCTGGCCCGCGCCGAGGCGATGCTTTCAGATGCTTTCACCCGCTATGTTCGCGACCTGCGCAAGAGCGACAAGGCGGACATGACCTATGCCGACGCCAGCCTGAAACCGGCCACGCCCGCGGTCGAGATGGTGCTGCGGGCCGCCGCGCGCCCCAAGTCCTTCGCCGCCTATCTCAAGGAGATGGGCTGGATGAGCCCGCAATATGTGCGTTTGCGCGTGTTGGCGGCGGCCATTCAAGACGACGACGTCTCGGAAGAAAAGAGGGAGCGGCTGCAACTCAACCTGGATCGCGCACGGCTTCTGCCCAGCCCCTGGTCACGCCATGTCGTTGTGGATTCCTCGTCGGGGCGGCTTTGGTATTATGAGGATGGCAAACAGGCCGGCGTGATGCGCGTGGTGGTGGGCACGGCAGAAACGCCCACGCCCATGCTCGCGGGCTATCTCCAGTGGGCCATTCTCAATCCCTACTGGAACGTGCCCGACACTTTGGCACGGACCAACATCGCGCCAAAGGTCCTCTCGGGCCGCTCGCTGAAAACCATGCGCATCGAGGCGCTTTCGGATTGGAGCGAGGACGCGAAGCAAATTCCCGCCTCGAAAGTCGACTGGGCTGCGGTGGCGGCCGGAAGTGCGAACGTGCGCCTGCGCGAATTGCCCGGCCCGAACAATTCCATGGGCAAGGTGAAGCTCCTCTTCCCCAACGACCAAGGCATCTATCTGCACGACACGCCTTCGCGAGACTTGCTCAAAGCCGACGCTCGCCATTTCAGCAATGGCTGCATCCGCCTGGAAAAGGCTGACGAGCTGACCCGCTGGCTGCTGGGCAAGGCCTATCGCAAACCGGACAAGAAGCCCGAGCAGCCGGTGGCATTGCCGATGCCGGTGCCGGTCTACCTCACCTATCTGACCGCTACGGCGACAGATGCGGGTCTGGCCTTTCGCAAGGACGTCTACGGGCTCGACAACTAGATCAACGCAGCGCTGACCCGATGACGGCCTGTATCGGGCCGCCGCGCAAGCTCCTGGCCCTGTGAAACGCATTTGACTCAGCGGATGCGACGCTTCAAGTTTCTGCCGTCGAGGCGGCCGGTGGATGCTGCAGAACCGGCCATTTGAGCTGGCATACTCCATCGACCCGGAAGCCGACTATCGCGCAATCCCGGCATGGCGTCGGGACCGGGCCTCCCCGCGTCCGGCCCCGCCAACATGAATCGGCTAAGGCGGAAGGAGCTGGGCGGACACATGGCGGACGCATCCACTGCATTCGGACTGGGACAGACCATCATTCTCCTTGGCGCTGCCGTAGCGGCAGTGCCGCTGTTCAGTCGTCTGGGTCTGGGTTCGGTCCTGGGTTATCTCGCGGCAGGGCTTCTGATCGGCCCCTCCGCCCTCGGTCTCATCAGCCAACCGGCGGCCTTGCTCCACATCGCGGAACTGGGCGTGGTGATGTTCCTCTTCATCATCGGACTGGAGATGCGACCGCGAAAGCTGTGGAATCTGCGCAAGCAGATCTTCGGGCTGGGCGCGGCGCAAGTGCTGTGCTGCGGCGCGATTCTAACGCTGCTGGGCATGGCCGCCGGCCTTTCTCCCGCCGTGGCGGCGACAAGCGCAATGGGCTTCGTCCTTTCCTCGACCGCCGTCATCATGCAGATGCTGGCCGACACAGGTGAGACAGGCACCGAAGAAGGCCAGAAGGCGATTGCCATCCTGCTGCTTGAGGATCTGGCGATCGTGCCCCTGCTGGCGCTGGTGGCGCTGTGGGCCGCTTTCAACGGCATGGCAGAGGCTCCAACCCGACCGGCATGGCAGAGCATCGCAATCGCTGTCGGCGCTCTCGCTGCCCTTATCGGGGCGGGGCGCTATCTGCTCGATCCGCTCTTCGGCCTCATCGCCCGGACAGGCGCAAGGGAGGTGCTGACCGCCGCCGCGCTGCTCATCGTACTGGGCGCCGCGCTCTTCATGGATATGGCGGGATTGTCGATGGCCGTGGGCGCCTTCCTGGCAGGCGTACTCCTCTCCGAATCCAATTTCCGTCATGAGCTGGAAGCCGACATCGAGCCTTTCCGGGGCATTTTGCTCGGTCTGTTCTTCATGAGCGTTGGCATGTCTCTCGACCTCGCCACGGTAGTGCGCGAATGGCAGCTCGTGCTGGGCGGGGTGATCGCCTTCATGATCGTAAAGGCGGCGGGCATCTACGGTATCGCGCGGCTTTTCGGTGCGGGACATCCAGCGGCGAGCCATCGGGCCGAACTGTTCGCGCAGGGTGGAGAATTCGCATTCGTGCTCTATGGGGCAGCGCTTGCGGTAGGACTGTTCGACCCGCGCACTGCCGCGATCATGAGCGCGATCATCATCTTGTCGATGGCGCTGACGCCACTAGTGCTCATCGTTCGCGCCCGCATGCGCATCAATGCTCCCGTCTCGCTGGAGGGTGTGGAGCGCGCCAACGATCTGAATGGGCGCATCCTGTGCATCGGATTCGGCCGGTTCGCGCAGGTAGCGAGCCAGGCGCTCCTGGCGCGACGCTTCGATCTCTCGCTGATCGAGAATGATGTGGAGATGATCCAGGCGGCCAGCAATTTCGGCTCCAAGGTCTATTATGGCGACGGCACGCGGCGGGATGTGCTCCACGCCTCCGGCGCCGGGCGGGCAGAGGCGATCCTGATCTGCGTGGACAAACCCGACACAGCCGATCAGATCGTGGATCTGTGTCGGCGCGAATTTCCGCTGGCCAAACTCTATGTCCGCTCCTTCGACCGTGGACATACGCTACGGCTGATCAAGGCCGGCGTGGATTATCAAATCCGCGAGACTTTCGAATCCGCACTGGCCTTCAGCGAAGCCGTTCTGGCGGGCCTCGGCGTGGATGAGACCGATGCGCGCGACGCCATCGCCGATGTTCGCGCGCGGGATGCCCAGCGCGTGGAGCTGGAGTTGGTTGGCGGCGTGGAGGCAGCGCGCTCACTTATTCGGGGCAATATGGTGACGCCCGAACCGGAGCCTTTCTTTCCGCCCCAACGGGTGGAGGAGAATTGAGACGGGCGGCGATGCTGCCAGTGCTCAGCCTTCGCCCAGTGCGGCGAGCAGCTCCTTGACCTTCTTTTGCCGCCATTGTGGAAGCGGCGCTATGAACCAGTAGCCCGGGCCCTCGCGCGACTCCCCCAGCGCGGTGACGCGGCCGGATGCGATGTCCGCCTGCGCCAGCAGAGTTGGTACGCATGCGCGGCCCAGGCCATTGGCGGCGGCATCGATGGCAAGGCCCGCATCTGCGACGCGCATCACGGCTTTACCATCCTCGACCGGGCAACCGGGCCAGGCAACCGGCGCGTCCACCCCGGCCCCGTCCGGCGCCGCGACGGTGACAAACCGTGCCTCGCCCAAGGGCACGCCTTCATGCTCACCCGGCCCTTCGGCAAGGCGGATCGCGATATCCAGATTGGCCTCGGTAAAATCGAGCGCTTCGTCCGCTGCGACCAGCATGAACTGGATTTCCGGCTCGCGCGCGGCATAGGCGGCGAGGCGCGCGCTCAGCCACTTGGCGGTGAGATCGCGCGGGGCGGCAATAGTGAGGTGTCGCGAGCTTTGCCCGGCCTGCATGGCCCGGACCGATTCCTCCAGTTCCAGAAACGCGCTGCGCAGCGCGGGCAGACCAGCCTCAGCTTCGGGCGTCAACTCAAGGCCACGCGGCGTGCGGCGGAATAGGACGACGCCGAGCATATCCTCCAGCGCGCGGATCTGCTGGCCGACAGCGGCAGGCGTCACCGCCAGTTCGTCGGCCGCGCGGGTGAAGGAGAGATGCCGCGCCGCCGCGTCGAACACCCGCAGGCCGTTAAGCGGCAGATGCGTGCGCTTCATCCGGAAACCGCCGGCGCCTGCAGCGCGAAGCGGGGGATGCGCACCTCAAGGAGGCCGCCGCCAGCATCGAGCATCTGATAGCTTCCTTCCATCCAGCCAGTGGGCGTGGAAAGCGGGCAGCCCGAAACGTAGTCATAGGCTGCGCCGGGTTGGATCACTGGCTCCTCGCCGACCACGCCTTTGCCCTCGCGCCGATAGAGGGCGCCCCGCCCGTCAGCTATAGTCCAGTGCCGGGTAAGAAGCTGCACCGGCGCAAGGCGCTCGTTTTCTATGCGGATATGATAGGCCCAGAACCACTTGCCCATGTCAGGCTCGGACTGCTCGGCCAGGAAGTTGACGGAAACGCGCACGGTCACATCATGCGTGGTCTCGGCATAAGCGAAGAGGGCGTTCATCAAGGCGTTCATGTGCGACCAGTCCTGTCCCCGTGACGCCCCCCCGTCCGGGCAACGAACCTACTCAAAGCCCCACTGCGGTCAATGCCTGATCCAGATCGGCCATGATGTCCTCAGGATCTTCCAGGCCCACATTGATGCGCACCATACCTTCGCCGACGCCGGCCTCGGCGCGGCCCTCCGGCCCCATATTGTTATGAGTGGTGGAGGCGGGATGGCAGAGCAACGTGCGGGAATCGCCGATATTATTGGAGATGTCGCACAGTTCCATGGCGTTGAGCATTGCCATCGCCTGCTTGCGATCCGCTAGATTGAAAGCGAAGATCGGCCCGGCGGCGACCATCTGCTTCATCGCAAGGTCGTGCTGGGGATGGCTGGGCAAGCCTGGATAGAGCACGTCGATGCCGCGCTGCTCCATGAACCGCGCGATCGCTAGGGCATTGTCGGACTGGCGCCGCGCGCGCAGGTCCAGCGTCTCCAGCCCCTTCAGCACGACCCAGGCATTGAAGGGCGAGCAGATCGGGCCGGTATTGCGCTGGAAGGGTGAAAGCGTGCCGTTGATCCATTCGTCTGAGCCGCAGATGGCGCCGGCCAGCACGCGGCCCTGCCCGTCCATCAGCTTCGTGGCACTATAGGCCACCACGTCCACGCCGAAGTCCAGCGGGCGCTGGAGCACGGGTGTGGCGAAGGCATTGTCCACCACCGTCACGATGCCATGGGCGCGCGCAAGGCCGCAGACATGCTCCAGATCCACTAGGTCCATCGTCGGGTTGGCTGGCGTCTCGAAGAAGAAGACCTTGGTGTTGGACTGGATCGCCTTCTCCCAGGCGTCATTGTCCCGCGCATCGACCACGCTGTGCGTGATGCCGAAGCGATTGAGCACGTTGGAGAGAATCCAGCGGCAAGAGCCGAACGCTGCGCGCCCGGCCACGACATGATCGCCCGCGCTCAACATGCACAGCAGCGCACTGGTCATCGCTGCCATGCCGCTTGCCTGCACCTTGCATGCTTCCGCGCCTTCCATCAGCGCGATGCGCTCCTCCAGCATCCCCACTGTGGGATTTTGAAAGCGGGAATATTGCATTCCCTTTGATTCGCCAGCGAAGCGCGCCGCCACTTCCTCGGCCGTGTCATAACAATAGCCCGACGTGAGGAAGAGAGCCTCGCTCGTTTCGCCCTGCTCGGAGCGCCACGTGCCACCGCGGATGGCGCGCGTGGCCGGGCCCCATTTCTGGGTGACGGAACGGTTCTGTCCTGTGTCTCTTTTCATGCGCGCTTTCTAGACTTTCGCGACGAGCGGTCAATCGTGGCGCGTCAGAGCGCCGTGAGCACCGCGTCACCCATTTCGGCAGTGCTCATCGTGCCGCCAAGGTCCGCCGTGCGAGCACCGCCGGCCAACGCCTGTGCCACTGCCGCCTCGATCCTGTCTGCCGCCTGCGCCTGCCCCAGCGAGAAGCGCAGCATCATCGCGGCCGAAAGGATTGTCGCCAACGGATTGGCCTTTCCTTGCCCCGCGATATCCGGCGCCGACCCGTGGATGGGCTCGTACAGCCCCTTGCCGTTCGCATCGAGCGAGGCGGAGGCCAGCATGCCGATGGAACCAACGCACATGCTTGCCTGATCGGAGAGAATATCGCCGAAGAGATTGCCCGTAACGATCACGTCGAACTGGCCGGGATTACGCACCAATTGCATGGCGGCATTGTCCACATACATGTGGGACAGCGCGACATCGGGATATTCGCGCGAAACCTCGATCACCACATCGCGCCAGAGCTGGCTGGTCTCCAGCACATTGGCCTTGTCCACCGAGCACAGCTTGCCGCGCCGTGCTTGCGCGGCACGGAAGGCGCTATGCGCGATCCGCCGCACCTCGGTCTCATCATAGGACATGATGTCATAGCCCTCGCGCAGCCCCTCGGCCGTCTTGCGCATCCCCTTCTCACCGAAATAGACATCGCCATTCAGCTCGCGGACGATGAGAAGATCAATCTTCTCGGCCACTTCCTTGCGCAAAGTGGAAGCGTCGGCCAATTCCGCGAACATCTTCGCGGGGCGCAGGTTCGAGAAGAGCGTCAATTCCTTGCGGAGGCCCAGGATCGCTTGCTCCGGACGCAAATGACGGTCCAGATTATCGCAATCGGGATCTCCCACTGCGCCGAACAGGATGGCATCGGCGCGGCGTGCGAGATCAAGCGTCGCAGGCGGCAACGGGTGGCCCTGCGCCTTGTAGGCCGCGCCGCCCACAGGCGCTTCCTCATAAGCGAGATCCGGGATTGCCAGTGCATCGAGCACGCGCTTCGCCTGCGCTGTGACTTCAGGACCGATGCCATCGCCGGGCAGAACTGCCACCAACATGCGCTCACCTCTCTGATACTGACGCCGAAAAGGCGCGAATGGAGGAAGCCCTTGCCGTCTGCACGGGCGGCGCGCAACCGCTCATTTGGCTGAGAGCGGCTAGCGAAGGCGAGAAGTTGGCACTCTGCTCAGGCTGAGGCGCGCTTCAATCGCTCGATCAGCCGCTCGCGCGCGAAGAGAACATCCGAGCGGCGCGGGTCGAAGAGAGATTGGCCGATGAAATGCCCCGTAAGCGCAAAGCCCTCGAGGATGTCCGGCCAGCCGGCTTCCCCGCCCTGCCCGAGAAAAGACGGCAACGGCAGCAGACGACCCCGGAGCGACCCCGCCGCCGCCTCGGTCACAGCCCGGCCGGTGCGCGGGCTCACATAAGCCAACCCTGCGCGAGCACCTGTGACGGCGCATTGGGCAAGATCGAGCCCGAAGCCCAGCTGCGCCAGGACCAGCAACTCATATCTGACGAGCGCCACCGCCCAACCACGCGCGGCCGGCGCCGCCTCCACGGCATCGAGCACGGCGCCCAGCGCCACATGCAATGCGGGATAGGGATGTTCCTCCGGCAGCGTGGTCGCCGTAAAGGCACAGGCCCAATCGATGGCGGCAGCTGGTAGCGGCTCACTCAGCAGCGGCCCGCGACTGCGCTCCAACTCGACGGAGAGGCTGGCAAGCTGGTCCTGCACCCGCGCGCGATAGATGCCGCGCACTAGGTTGCCCGGCATCAGGATCGGGCGCATCTTGCTGGCACGGCCGCCCTGCACATAGCCGGCGAGCAACCCCGCCTCATGCGTCAAGGCCCGCACGATCGCACCATGTTCGCCATGCGGCCGAATGGCGCAAACAATGGCGGAAGCTGTGAGCGAGGTCATGTACCAGCTCTAGGCGCAGACATAAGGAAGCGCCACCCGCCTGCCGGAGCAGAACGGATGGCGCAAGGGAATCAGTGGCCGTCAGCCGTTAGAATGCCGATTTGGTCATCGGGTCGGATGAAGGCCAGAAGCGTGGCGTGTCGATCGGCACGGTACGGAAGAACGCCAGGATGGAATGGATCTGGTTGTCGTATACCTTAAACGCCTCGAACGTGATGAGTGAATGGTTCGGCTCATAGGTGTTGGTATAGCCGAAATTCATCCAGAGCAGGACGACGCCCTTCTCCTCATCGACGGCGGCGACATTGGCGACGAGGCTGGGGTGCACGATCACCCGCTGTGCGTACATGCCACAATCCTCGCGGCCGCAACCCTCGCCGGCGGTGATCATGCCGTTCTCGACCCGATAAGTCTCCGGCGCGAACGGCGTCTTGCCATCAATGAAGCTGCCGACCCGCAGACCTTCCGAGTAGGTGAGCGCTGTCGCAATCATAGATTCGCGCGACTGGCGTTTGCCGGCCGGAACAGGGTTTTCCATACCACGCACGGGCTTGGTGAGTTCGGTCGGCTGGAAGCGCGATGCCGGGTGAATGCGCTGGACCAGCGTCTCCACCCCCGTGATCTTCATGTCTTTCACATAGATGAGCAGGGAAAGGAGAATCCTGTTCACTCCCTCCTCGAGCACTACATGAGAGGCGGCGATCTGCTTGCGCGTATCCAGATAGTCGTGACGGAAATCCGTCTTGCCTGTCACCGACTTCCAGACGCCTTCGCCCGCCTTGATCTCATAGGTATCTTCGACCCGGCGGACCTTCTCGGCGAACGGCAGCTTTGAGGCATCCTTCGCCACCATGGCATCGACATATTGCGTGATCATTCCCTCCAGACAGGCACGATTGCACTGCTGGGCAGATGCCGGAACGGCGGCCACGCTCGACAGGAAGACAAAAGCGCAGGCCGCGACTAACCTGCCCACTAGGTCACGAGGCAAAAGAACCATAATCCCCTCCATTATCCCCGGTCGCTATCCTGCGGACGGGCGCCGAAATTGGAGGGAAGTTGCCAGCTCGCGTCAAGCTCGGCAACGGAAAAGAACCTTGTTCACAAGGGCATGAATGGAATGGCGACGCCCTCAGGCAGCCGCGATGATCGGCCCGAACTTGACGGCGGTGAGGCTCGCCCCACCGACCAGCGCGCCATCGACATCGTCCGTGTGCAGAATGTCTGCCGCATTGTCTCCGCTGACCGAGCCGCCATAGAGGATACGCATGGCATTGCCTGCCGGCTCGCCCAGCGCCTTCCCCAGCGCGGCGCGCAGGGCGGCATGCATGGCGCCAATCTGCGGAGGCGTGGCAACCTTGCCGGTGCCGATCGCCCAGACTGGCTCATAGGCAATGGTGAGCCATGCCGGATCAGCCCCCTCTGGAAGCGACGCAGCGAGTTGTTCCGCGACGAAACCATGGGCGACATCGTCTCCCTTTTCGCGCGTCTCCAGCATCTCACCGACGCAGAGCACGACGGACAGGCCATGGCTATGCGCGGCTACGGCCTTGGCGGCCACGTCCGCGTCGCTCTCACCCTGATATTGTCGCCGCTCGCTGTGGCCCACGAGTGTACCGCGCGCACCAGCCTCTGCCAGCATCGTCGCCGAGAGATTGCCGGTGAAGGCGCCGGCCTCTGCCTGGTGGCAATCCTGCGCGCCGATGAGGACCGAACCGGCAAGCGGAGCGGCCGACGCGATAAGCGTGGCAGGCAGGAACAAGGCGACATCCACATCTGCGCGCTCGCCGGCAAGCGCCGCTATGGTGGATATCTCACCAAGCTGAGCTTTGAGGCCGTTCATCTTCCAGTTGCCCGCGATGAGCTTGCGCCGAACAGTCATTGCCGAACTCTCCCTGCCGGTAGCTGATGCATGGTTTGAGGTCGTTCGATTGGACGCGCCGAATGGCTTTGTCCAGTCCTTCATCCCGCTGCATCGCCTGCGGCGGCGCTCGCAAAGGGTTGATGCAACCGATCACCGACCCTAAAGCGGCTCGAAGCCTTCCGCCCGCCCTTTTTTGGACAACGACGACATGCAGATATTCCGGCGCCTTCTCGGATCGAAATTTGGCGGGGTCTTCGCGGCGCTCTTCCTCGGCCTGATCGCCTTCGCGTTCGTCTCCGCGGACATGAGCGGCGGCAATTTCAGCTTCGGCGGTTCGTCGGGCGAGGTAGCACGCGCAGGCAAGCAGACGCTGACCGTCGCCGAACTGCAAAGCCGCACGCAGATGGTGTTCGAGCGGCAGCGGCAGGAAAATCCGGAGCTGACTATCGACCAGTTCATTGCCGATGGTGGCGTGAGCCGTGTCGCTGACGAGTTGATCGCGGCCCGAGCCATGATCGCTTATGGCGAGAAGCATGGCATTCGCGTGAGCAAAGCGCTGATCGACGCGGAGATCGCGCGAAACCCCGCCTTTGCTGATGCCGCCGGCAAGTTCAGCGAGACAGTGTTCCGCCAGATGCTTGCCCAGCAGCGCGTTCCGGAGCAGGAGCTGCGCAACGACATCGCCGCGCAAATTATCCAGCAGCACCTACTGACGCCCGTGGGCGCGGGGGCGCGAGCACCCTCTAGCATGATCCCGCCTTATGCCGCGATGCTGATTGAAGAACGCGTAGGTGAGATGTTCGCAATTCCCTCGGCCACCTTCGCGCCGGAAGCGCCGCCCACCGATGCTCAACTGCAGAGCTTCTTCAAGGAAAACACCAGCCAGTTCGCTCTCCCCGAGCAGCGCCGACTGCGCTATGCGCTGATCAACCTCTCCCGGTTCGAGGCTCAGGCGACACCCACCGATGCCGAAATCGCCGAGTTGTACAAGAGCCGCGCGAGCCAATTCGCGGCGGGGCAGGCGCGCGATGTGAGTCAACTCATCCTCGCCACTGAAGCGGCCGCCAAAGACGCCGCCGCCAAGGCGCGACAAAGCCAATCCCTTTCCGACGTGGCAAGTGCGCTCGGGCTTTCTGCTACCAGGATAGACGGCGCGGACCAGGCGCGGCTTGCCGAGCAGACCAGCGCCGAGATCGCCAAGGCGGCCTTCTCGGCAGCGCGCGGCGACATCGTTGACCCGGTACGCTCCCCGATGGGCTGGGCAGTGCTGCGCGTGGAAGACGTGCGCGAGGTGCCCGGCAAGACACTCGAGCAGGCACGCGAGGAACTGGCTTCCGAAGTCCGGCTGGTCAAGGAACGCCAGCTCTTCAGTGAATTTCTGAGCGATGTTGACGGCAGGCTGGGGGATGGCACGAGCCTGACCGAAGTTGCTCGCGAGAAGGAGTTGCAGCTCGTCGAGACGCCGTTCATCGTTCGCAATGGCCAGGCGCTCAAGGATCCCCAGTTCCAGCCCGACGAGGCGCTGAACGCTCTGCTGGAGGCAGGTTTTGCCGTTGGGCAGGACGACAGTCCGCAGATCGTGCAAGTGAAACCGGACGAAGAAGCGGCGATTCTCGCTGTAGGCGAGATCGTACCGGCTGGCCCACCGCCCTTCGAGGATGTGAAGCCCGCCGTGGAAGCAGCCTGGAAGCTTGCCCAGGGCGCCCAGAAGGCCCGCGAGGTGGCGACCCGCCTCGCCGATGAGCTGGGCAAAGGCGCCGAGCCTGAGCCGTTGCTCGCCAAGCTCGACATCGCACAGACGCCGCGCCAAAGCATTTCCGCCCGCCGCGCCGACATCAACCAGCAGGGAGGACAGATTCCGCCACCGCTCCAGGCGCTGTTCAGCATTCGCACCGGCGCAACTCGCATGGTACCGTTGGAGAACAACCAGGGCTTCATCGTCGTCCGACTGGACGAGATCAGGCAGAATGATCCTGCCGAGGTGCCGCAATTGCTACAGTCCACGACAGCCGGCCTGAGTAATGTAATGAGCGGGGAATATGCGCAGCAGTTTCTCACGGCCATCCAGCAGGAATTGGGCGTCAAGCGCAACCAGGCCGCGATAGCGGGCGTTGAGCAGGAGTTGCGCCGGACCTATGGTGGGGCTGAGTAGGGCACGCCTTGACCATCGCGCACGAAAGCTTGACCGCCGCGCATGTCGCGCTGTCACAGGGGCGCTCCGCTCTTGTTTGGGCACGTCTGATCGCCGACACCGAGACACCAGTTTCGGCGGCGCTCAAGCTGATCGAACCCGAACGGGGCGACTTCATTCTGGAATCGGTGGAAGGCGGCGCGGTGCGCGGGCGTCACAGCCTCATCGGCATCGCACCCGATCTCGTGTTCCGCGCCACGGGCCACAACGCCGAGATCAACCGGACATGGCGCACAGACCGAGAAGCCTTTGAATCGCTTGAAAGTGATCCGCTGACTGCGCTGCGTACGCTGGTGGGCGAATGCCGTGCGGAGGTGGACCCCGCCCTGCCCCCGGCGCTGGCCTGCCTGGTCGGCTATTTCGCTTATGAGACGATTGGCTTGGTCGAAAAGCTGCCGCGTCCAGCAGACAATGGCCTCGGCACACCGGACATGCTGTTCGTGCGCCCCACGGTCGTGCTCGTATTCGACCGCCTGGACGATGCGCTCTACATCGTCGCGCCGGTCTGGGCGGACCGGCTGAAGGAAAGCGAAGGCGCTATCGACGCGCTGATCGAGACGGCGCGCAACCGCATCGAAGACACCGCCGCCCAGCTTGCCCGACCTTTTCCACCGCAAGCCGCCCCCATGCCCGATCTCGAACCGCGGGATATCGTCGCTACCCCGGTCATGAAGGCCGAGAATTACGAGCGCATGGTCCTCAAGGCCAAGGACTATATCGTCGCGGGCGATATCTTTCAGGTGGTGCTGGCGCAGCGCTTCACCACGCCTTTCACCTTGCCGCCGATCGACCTCTATCGCGCGCTGCGGCGAATCAATCCCTCGCCGTTTCTCTATCATCTCGATCTGCCGGGCTTTGCCCTCACCGGATCGAGCCCGGAGATTCTCGTCCGTGTGCGGGACGGGGAAGTCACCATCCGCCCCATCGCCGGCACACGTCCGCGGGGGAGAACGGCCGTAGAGGATGCAGAGAACCGCGATTCTCTGCTGGCCGACCCCAAGGAGCGCGCCGAGCACCTGATGCTCCTAGACCTCGGCCGCAACGATGTGGGCCGCGTAGCCGGCACTGGCACCGTGAAAGTGACGGACAGCTACTCTGTCGAATTCTACAGCCATGTGATGCATATCGTCTCGAACGTCGTGGGCCGGCTCGATTCCAGCCACGATCCACTTGACGCACTATTCGCCGGCTTCCCGGCTGGCACTGTTTCGGGGGCGCCCAAGGTGCGGGCCTGCGAGATCATCGCCGAACTGGAGCCCGAAACGCGCGGCCCTTACGCGGGCGGTGTCGGCTATTTCTCGCCGAACGGAAACATGGATAGTTGCATCGTGTTACGCACCGCACTCGTGAAGGATGGCGTGCTCCATGCACAGGCCGGCGCGGGAATCGTGGCCGATTCAAATCCCGACTACGAGCATCGCGAATGCGAACACAAATCCGGCGCCCTCTTCGCGGCGGCGCGCGAGGCCATGAAGGTCGCGCGGGAGGGAGGCTTCGGCCAGTAGAAGCTGTCTGGCGCGTGTATGGACACGATCGGTCGTCCCCTGTGGAGGCTGCCGTCCCAGCTTGCGCGGCGCAGCGCCCGCCCGTAGAAGCCAGCCATG
>Ga0160433_100655_pt1 | contig 13797 bp, 12 predicted proteins | sample HID1972K_E0MG_FD_108235 | JGI IMG/M metagenome (GOLD analysis project Ga0160433, IMG submission 108235) | Enriched pill bug-associated microbial communities from UW Madison campus, WI, USA - HID1972K_E0 MG | ecosystem: Host-associated > Arthropoda: Insects > Digestive system > Unclassified ... | reverse complement strand
TTGGACGTATGGCTGGAAAATTGCTCTTTGGGCTAGATTGCATAATGGTGATCGTGCCCTTAAACTGCTGGATAAACAATTAAGACCAACGTTTACTTTCGGTACGAAAATGGATGGAGGCGGCGGTACGTACTACAATTTGTTTAATGCAGGCCCGCCATTTCAAATCGATGGAAATTTTGGTGTTATCGCAGGTATGGCAGAAATGGTGCTTCAAAGCCATGAAGATTTTATTGAATTGCTTCCTGCTTTACCATCGCACTGGAGAGATGGTAAAGTATCTGGTCTAGTAGCAAGAGGGGCAATGGAGATCGATATGAAATGGGAGGATGGTAAACTAAAGGAGGCTTTTATTAAAGCTAAATATAAAACTCAGGGCAGAGTGAAATATAATGACAAGTTAATTGAGTTGAAATTATCTCCAGGGAAAAGAGTAAATTTGATGAAGTTAATTTAGTTTCATGATTACTGTTGCTAGATAGCAAGTGGCGATAGGTACCGAACCTGCTAAAAAACGGATACGATATTCAATCAAGCCGATCGAAAGCGTTTTTTGATCGGCTTTTATTTTTTTTCCTCTTTAATATTTTTAGTTGTCTTTTATCAAGAATAACAATGCTCTTTCTAGTTTATAAATTTTAATACCTTCTTCTGCAAGTTGATCTGGATGATTTTTTAATATGTACTTATTGTTTCCTATTTAGAATATATTAAGTGCGCTGCTTGTAAGAAATGGACTGGAGTTTGCAATCGCTATGGAACCCCATGGACAATAACCATAAAAACGTATATTGAATATCATCTAACCGAGGGTGACTACACCAACACCCTTCAATAATTCCTTCTATAACCAAGCTCTGCACCACCGCTAACCGGGAGGGTTGCACCCGTAATAAATCTTGCTTTATCTGATAAAAGAAAAACACAAGCATCTGCAATTACATCCCCCTCAGGACAATTCCCCAAAATATGAATATCATCCAGGTAGCTTTCAATTGAAGCCGAATTGGCTTGTTCTTTATTCCATTTACGCAACATTGGAGTCCATACACCAGCAGGCATTACTGCATTTGACCGTATTTTATATTGAGCGTAATCTAATGCCATCGATTTGGTCAAGGCATTCATGCCTGCCTTAGTAGCAGTATAGGCAGCATGATTCTCTTGTCCAATTTCACCCACAAGGCTACTCGTATTCAGAATACATCCTTTAGTCTTTTTTAGCTCTTCCAGACCAAAACGAGTTGTCAACAAAACACTTCTTAAATTCACATTCATTAGCAAATCCCATTCTTCGTCGCTGGTTTCATGAAGAGGTTTAGAGGGTGCTGCAATGCCGGCGTTATTGTGTATTGCATCTATTCTGCCATATTTCTCTATTGTTTTTAATATTGCATTCTTTACATCTTCAATCTTAGATACATCACAGGTTATACCAAGGTGTTTCGACCCTAGAATATTCATTGCTTCTTCTATCGGACTGCAGGCAAGGGCTGCTATCACTACAATTGCACCTTCTTGCGCATAAGCTTTCGCGCACTCCAGTCCAATACCAGCGGAACCTCCTGTTAGAAAAATAACTTTATCTGATAATAACTGCATATTTTGTTGATTGTTAATTTGTATGGAAGATCTCTTCCATGTTAGTCCATATTTCTTTTTTTTCTGCAGTCTCCGTCAAAGGTTGTTGACATGGATCTGTTTCTTTCCACCAGCGCTGTGTTTCTGGGTCCGCTGCCATCTTTCTCATGTCAGCATCAAAATTATCACCCGTATATTCAAAATAGCTAAATAGATAGTAAGAATCATTTATCTTTTGGAGGTAAATAGAGTAGTTCTCAATATTGCATTCTTTAATTTTTTTTAATACAGCAGGCCATGCATTTGCATGCAGTTCTTTATAATAAGCCGTTTTCTCGGCTTTTAATCCGGTTATAGAGCCAAATCGCTGTATCTGTTTGGATTTAATATCCTCATTACAACCAGTAAATAGGAAGCCAATAAACAATATTGCAATAATGTATCTTTTCATTCTCTTATCTGAATATATAATATAAAACTCCTGTTGTTACTAATAATAAAGCTGATAGTACCTTGTAATTTCCAATACCTTTCCAGGATGGCCCTTGTAAAGGTTCCCAAGGTGATTTCCAATAAAGCTGCGAACTTTCTGCAGAGTGCTGAACTGGGTATACATAAGAAAAGAATACTTGAATGGCTACACAGGAACAGAAGAGGTAGAAAGCCATCATCATAAAAGGAATGTGGCCAATCAGTGTTTCAGGAAATATTTTATTGATTGCAAATACAATTATCCCCAAAGCAGAGCCTATCCATAAAGTCAATTTCGCCGATGGGGCAGAGGCTCCTTTCCAAAATACACCAAGCAGAAAGACACAAGTAATGGGAGGGGCAATGTGAGCAATGACATCATTAATACCGTTAAATATACTTTCATACCTATTTAACAATGGAAGCAAAGCAAGAGAGAATACAAGAGCAATACCTGCAGATATTTTCCCCACCCAGATTAGCTTTTTATCTGAAGCTGTGGGACGATGACGTTGGTACATATCATAACTCACCATGGTGGATATGGAATTTAAGGCACCAGAAACCTGACTCATTAATCCAGATAAAAGTGCTGCTACTAAAACGCCTACTAAGCCAGATGGCAAGAGTTGGGTAATCATCAATGTGTAAATCCCTTTTGAATTTACGTTCCCATTGTCATCTACTCCCAAGCTGCTTAAATCCAAATAACCTGATTGAGAAAGCGTGTACGCAAATAGACCTGGCAACACGAAAATAAAGACAGGTAGTATTTTGATAAAACCACAGAATAAAGGTCCCACTCTTGCATGATTTTCGTCCTTTGCTCCCAATACACGTTGCACAATGGTCTGGTCAGCACACCAATACCAGATACCCAAAATAGGATAACCTACAAAAACAGCATACCAAGGCATTCCACTACTATCACCATGAGGGTGCAGCATTGATAGTTTATCCATCTCACCATTATTTTTAAGTACATCTGTCATCGACTCCCATCCACCCATTTTATTAAAAGCAGCATAACTAATTATAAATGCACCAGCCAGTAGTACAATAGTCTGAATTGACTCTGTTACTACGACCGCCTTTAATCCCCCTATAATGGTGTAAATTGCTGTAATCAGGCAGATAACGATGACACTTACATACATATTCAAACCGAAAAGTGTTTTTAATACAATGCCGCCTGCAAGCATTGAGAAAGCTATATGAATAATGATGGCGGAAATTACGGAGATAACGGCTAACCAATCTCTACTTGCGCGATCATAGCGTTTCTCTAAGAAATCAGGTAAAGTAGCTACTCCTGACTTGATATAGAAAGGTACAAAAAACAAGGATAGCAGAATTAAAGTAAAAGCAGCCATCCATTCAAAGTTCCCATTTAACAAACCTGTATCAAAGCCACTTTGGGCAAGGCTCACTAAGTGAACTGTTGAAATATTAGTAGCGAAAAGTGCTAAACCAATAGCTGGCCACTTCAAGGATTTTCCAGCTAGAAAGTATTCCCCAGCAGCATTTGTTTTACTTTTTTGGCGGTGTCTAAATCCAACCCAAAGACCTACAGCTAGAATGCCGAGGATATAAAGAATGCTGATGCTTAAATCAATGGAATTTAACATGTTTTAATCTTTATCAAATTTTTAATTCATGGTTTCTTTTTTAGACGTTTGTTGAAGTGAGTCGCCTTTTAGTTTAGTGGCTTTATGTCACAGCTACTTCCTGGTTCCATAGGAGTTTTATATACACCTCCTTCTATTTTGACAGGATGTACAAAGTGTTTTTGCAGATGGGGAATATGCTCTAAAAACAAAGCCTGATGCCCCATTGAAATATGATTGAACAATACCAAATGCTGATGCAGCTGACCCATATCACCAACATGAGGAACCACTGGGATATCATATTTACGGCATAATAAACTAACGCTGATAAACTCACTTACTCCCCCAACCCGGACGGCATCTACTTGTATAAAGCCTGCTGAGCCAGTCTGTAAATAATTCTTGAAAATGATTCGGTTAGATACGTGTTCGCCTAAAGCCAGCCGGGTAGGAGCAATGGCCTTGGCAAGGGTAGCATGAGCTAATATATCATCTGGATGTGTAGGTTCTTCAATCCAATAAGGGTTCATACTTTGCAAGTCCTTGCAAATTTTAAATGCCTGTGGCAGGGTCCATTGTTGATTGGCGTCCAACATCACTTTAATGTTATCACCTGCCACTTCACGAACAATATGTGATCTTCGAATATCTCTTTCAGGATTAGTACTTCCAACTTTAAGTTTCATTGCAGTGAAGCCTTCAGCGACGGCCTTTTTGCAGTTTTCGCGTACTTTTTCATCCGAATAGTTGAACCAGCCAATTGAGGTATCATAACCAGGATATCCTGCATCAATAATTTGAATACGATCTGACTTGCCTGATTGATTGTTTTGCAACAAAGCTATGGCTTGATCCTTTGTAAGCTCATCTTCGAGATAAGATAAGTCCAATGTATTTATAATCTCCTGTGGTGATAAGTCAATTAATAGTTTCCATAATGGAACACCTCTTTTTTTAGCCCATAAATCATAGCAAGCATTGGTTACAGAAGCCAGAGCCAGATGCACAATGCCTTTGTGAGGCCCAAGCCATCTGAATTGTTGCTCATTGGAAAACTGATTAAAAATAGCCCCAAAATTAGACATCAACTCTTCAATATCTTTCCGTTTAAGCTGTTCTGCATAAAATGTAGCGGCCTTACATACCAGATCATTTCCTTCACCAAGGGTAAAAGCAAACCCTGCCCCCGTATGGCCACTGTCGTCTATCAGGTTGGTTACCGCATAAGAATATATTGGATCACGGTGAATCGCATCACTGCCAGCACCTTTCCCTAATGGGAAGCGCGCATCTCGTACATGAATATCTTTAATCATAAGCTGTTATAAATGCATTTAGGTTCTCTTTAAACAAAAATATGCTCTTCTTTGGCTTTATACAATGAACTAATCATCGGATGTGATGGATTATCCTATTGGGTGCTTTTATCTAAGTCTGATTATTTTTCTTGTTTGTTAATTTTAATGATACTTTTGGCAAGGAGACCAACGCAATAAAACTTATATTTATGGAGAAATTAAAGATTAAAGATGGATTTGAGGGTCAGAAACTAATCAGTCTACCCAATATGATCTATAAGAACATCGGTTCCGCAAACATCATTCTAAATCAGATTTATATAACACATATAGGCTATTTCCCCAAAGCAACTTTTCATTTCCGCGATCGTAAAAAAGGATGTGAAGATAATATATTGATTTATTGCTTACATGGGAAGGGTTGGTATATGATTGGTGAAAAAAGGTATGATGTTGGACCTAACCAATTCTTTCAGATACCAGCTACTAAAGAATATATAAAATATGGGGCTGATGAAATGCAACCCTGGACAATTTATTGGATTCATTATAGCGGACCAGAACTTAATCGCTTTAATGACGTCTTGAATATTATGCCAACAAATGGTCCGAAAGATATACTCTATAATGAGAAAGGAATTGATTTGTGGAATGAAATGTATAGTTGTTTAGAAATGGGTTATAGTAAGGATAATCTAAACAATGCGAATATGTGCTTGTATCATTTCCTTTCTACTTTTGTTTATCCGGAAAAACACGCTAACAATGAAGACGCTGAGACCGATCCAGTCAGAGAAACAATTTCTTTTATGAGAGAGAATTTAAGCAATAGGCTCTCAGTTGAAGATTTTTCCATCCGGTATGAATTATCTCCTTCTCACTTTTCTTATTTATTTCGTCAATCTTCAGGAATGTCTCCTATGGAATATTTTATTCAGCTCAAAATTCAAAGGGCATGTCAACTATTATATGATGGGCAAGCCAAAGTCAAAGATGTTGCAGCCTCTGTTGGATATGAAGACCCTTATTACTTTTCAAGATTGTTTAAAAAGACTATGGGGATTTCACCTGAGCAGTATCGAGTTATTAAACAAACTTCTGGACAAATGTTTCTGACAATAATTCATTAAGAAGTCACTGGTATCTTTTCTGCATTGGTATTTAACTCAAGAACAATTACTGAAGCATCGCTATTTGGCAGTTGTTTAGGTAATTGAAGTGTAGTAACACCCTTGCTGTCTTAGCTATAGTTGATTTTGTTCCCTTCTAGTAAATAAGCTTTCTTGACTTTTGCTCCGGGCAGTGCCGGGAGAACCAGAGCATCATTTTTTCTTTCAAAAACATGCACATACAGCTTGTTCCCTTTACGAGTAACTGCAAAGGTTTCATTAGGTTTAAAAGGACCTCCTTTGGTTCCGTAAATGCTTTCTCCATAAATCTTTAACCAATCACCCATCTCTTTCAATCGGTCAATCTGACGTTCTTCTATACGTCCATCCACATAGGGCCTACGTTAAACAAAAGGTTTCCATTTCCTCCCGCTGTTTTAGCCAATGTTTGGATACATTCCTTTAATGTTTTTAATTTATCGTTTGACTTCCAAGCCCATTGCTGGGCAATGGTCATGCAAGTTTCCCAGGGATCGTTCATGTTCAGGTCACCAATTTTCTGCTCTGGGGTAGCGTAATCTCCTATGATTTCAGGACCTAATTTAGGGTGAGAATTATTAGCACCAAGTCTGTTATTAATAATAACATTAGGATATAATTTCTTTAAGTGAGTATAGATATCAACCGTATATTCATCTTTCCAAGGACTTTCCCGATTGCCATCAAACCAAAGCATATAAGGTTTGTAACGAGTCACAATCTCAGTTAATTGGTTTTTCAACGTGCCTACAAACTTATTCATGTCACCCGTTGCCTTCATGTCTTTAGAACCGGAAATTGCTATAGGGTAGTGAGGATCGTGCCAATCCAAAACAGTAAAGTACACGCAAAATTTAATATCATATTTTTTACAGGCCTCAGCCAATTCACCCACAATATCTCTTTTGTAGGAGAGTTCATGATGTTATAATCTGAAAACTGAGTTGGCCACAAACAAAAGCCATCATGATGCTTCGCAGTGATCGTTAGATATTTCATTCCAGCATCTTTAGCTGTTTTTGCCCATTTGTCGGCATCAAACAAAACTGGATTGGACTCTTTGTACAAGTTGTCGTATTCTACGAAAGACACCTCTTTTCCTCTGCTCCAGCCAATCTCTGTACCTCTTAAGGCCACAGGTCCCCAATGGATGAACATGCCAAAACGCTGATCCATAAACTCATCCATTATTGCTTTGGATGTTTGTATGGAAGGATTTATTAGTGGTGTTTGAGCACTAACCGATCTACAGAGTGATAGAACAATCAATAGGCTAAAAACGCATTTCATAATTTAAAAGTTATTATATATAACCAAAACTAAACCTTAAATAATTATAGTGCAATGAATTATGCCCGGATTTTAATGGATTATCCTATTGTTCAAGAGACAGATCCCGAGCAATAGAAATTCAGTATTTTAATTTTCTTGAATCAATCTGAGAAGTAATAGGATACACGTCTTTGTAAATATCAATACCAGATTGCTCCAAAGGAACACCAGCCATCTTTGTTTGAGTTCCTTGAATGTTTATATTTTTTTTATGATCTATACTAACCATTGCCCAGATAGGATCTTCATAGACTAGCGTATATCGCAGAATGCTATGCTTCTTGTAGAAGTCATCTGAAAAAGCCTTGCTCTTGAAATCGTCACCTGCCCAGTAGTAGGACGAACTATTGAATTGGACGTAATGGATTCCATTGATTTCATTATGATAGTTCATGTGATGATGGCCTGTCAACACAAACACAACTTTCTTAAATCCTGCTTCTTTATTTATTTGTTCGAAGAGATATCTGACCTCCATGCCGTTATCTAAACCGTTAATGGTATTTTCCAGCCCTTGATGACAGAATATGATGGTTGGAAGTGATGTGTCCTGTAGATCCTTCTTTAACCAGTCAAGCTGTGTTTTTGCTATTGTTCTAGGATAACCTTGCAGTTGTTTCTTCTCACTTTTTTCATTGCCATCTAGTACAATAAAGTGGAATCCATTTTTATCGAAGGAATAATAAGGGTCCTTGGCTCCCCAGAAAGCTAAGGCTTGTTCTTTAGAAAAACCACCATCAGTGTCATGGTTGCCAAGTACATGATGCTTTTCCCCATCAAATTTATCCCAAATATCCATCAACGGCTTATTTTGAGGTTTGGGAACACAGAAGTCTCCGAGCTGAATAATGAAATCGGGTCGCTCTTTGACCATGGTGTCGATAAATAACTGCGCTCTTCTATCACTGTCATGCATCAGATCATAGTGGAGGTCTGTGATAACTCCAAATTTAATCCCCCGATTTTTAGCACTTTCAGTGAAGTTCTTTTCAATCGCTGCCCCTTGTGCGTTATTTATTAGAAGGCCGGAGAGTCCCATACCTCCCACCTTTAGAAATGATTTTCTGTCCATAATAATTTTAGATTAAGATAGCTTGATAAACAAAGGTGTTTATAATTGTTTAATTATATTGATAAGCTCTATTGGTTTTTTTATGAATTGGTCATACGGATGCTTGTTTAATTCCTCTTCCATATGTGTTCCATAAAGTGAACCCACTGAGTACAGTACACCGGCGCGATGAGCTGATTGTAAGTCGGAGGGGGTGTCACTGATATTGATAACAGATTTAATGTCGGAGATGTTCAATTTTTGCATCGCTAATTTGATCATCTCTGAAGCAGGTCTTCCATTTTCAGCATCGCTGCTTGAAACTGAACAATTGATTATGTTTGAATTGGTATTGTTAGTACAAAGGTAGGTGATATCTAGGTCTTTGTTCCATCCAAGCTTTGCTGCGATGATGTCCGTCACTTTACGATAGAAGCCCGTTGTCAATGCAATCTTGATATCTTGCTGTCTGCAATATTTGAATACATCCAGTACTCCATCATATGGTTTTGCCCCATAAGTTTCATAGTGACTTTCTAATATTTTACAGGATAAATCATAAGATTCTTGCACTTTCTTATTATAAGAAGGATGATCTTCGCCTATTGCTTCTTTCCAGATCGTCTGAAAAACTAAGATTTTTGACCAGTCCATCATGCTGTTGTTCTTACGGCCATATTTCGCTAGTTTTTTATACCTTGAATATATGAAAAACAGCTGTTAAACCAAGAAGAAAAAAATTGACTATAAATAAAAAAGAGCCTGAAATCATGATTTGTGATACAGGCTCTTTTTTTAACAAAAAATTCAGTTAACAAAGTAATAATTGGTTAATAAGTCGGGTAATAATAGCTCAGGATTGATTCTATAACACTCCTATATTACCTTTACTTTACTCTGTTTATAGTGTCTCTATACTGTGCACTTAGTGTGTATTATTTGCAAAAAGAGCACACTGAATACGCACTAAGTGCACACTCATGTAGAATCATTATAGAGGTATTATAGAAGCAATACAGAAGTATTATAAACCTTGTATCTCTCTATTCTACTGCCTGTGCAATATGAACCTGCAATACTAAAATAAGTTTAGGGTTAAATAGCAAGTGTGTTAAGTTAAGTCGTCTTGATTTATCTTTCCCGGAATAATCCATTAAGATAATCGATTAATCTATTTAATTGACTATGTGTTATTTGTAATTTTGTGTATACACAGACTGAAAAATAAAAAGTGCTAGATACTAATTTGCTAGATTGTTTGAACCAAATAATCTAATTATGACCAGAAAAAATAGTTACTTGTAAATATTTATAACATGTACATATCAATTTTATTGACGTTTTTACTTGGAACTATGTCAATGAATAGTTTTTCCCAGTATAAAGAAAAGCTACCTGTAAAAAACACCTATCCCATTCAAGTTTCGGATGCCAAAGAAGATATACTATTAAAGGCTGCCCATGTGGTACCAACTGCCAATCAATATCAGGCTTTACAAAATGAATTTATCGCTTTTATTCATTTTGGGCCAAACACATTTACAAGAATGGAGTGGGGTAACGGTATGGAAGACCCTGCTGTTTTTGACCTAAAGACGCTTGATACTGATCAGTGGTGCGAGGCGATGAAAGCAGCGGGAATGAAAATGGTGATACTGACAGTCAAACATCATGATGGTTTTGTTCTTTGGCAAAGTCGCTATACTAAACATGGGATTATGTCTACAGGATTTAGGGACGGAAAAGGGGATGTCTTAAAGGACTTAACTGCTTCTTGCCGCAAATACGGGTTGAAGTTTGGTGTATATCTTTCTCCAGCCGATTTATATCAGATCGAAAGCCCAGAAGGCTTATATGGCAATTTGAGCAAATATACTGATCGCACGATCCCTGCTCCAGTAGAAGGGCGTCCGTTTAAAAACAAAACTATGTTTAAGTTTAATGTCGACGATTATAACGAATACTTTCTTAACCAATTGTTTGAACTGCTTACAGAATATGGACCTATTCACGAGGTTTGGTTTGATGGTGCACACCCCAAGACCAAAGGGGGGCAGAAATATAACTATGCTGCATGGAAAGAGCTGATTCAAAAGTTAGCACCGGAGGCCGTAATATTTGGAAAGGGTGATATTAGATGGTGTGGCAATGAATCTGGTGCTACTCGAGATACGGAATGGAATGTTATTCCATTTAATGAGGACCCTGCCGGACTGAATAATTTTATTGACCTGACAGAAGAAGATCTAGGAAGCCGTGAGAAATTATGGGATGCTAAATACCTTCATTATCAACAAGCAGAAACGAATACATCGATTCGGGAAGGATGGTTTTACAGAGATGATACCCACCAGAAAGTCAGAAGTGTAGATGATGTATTCGATATTTACGAGCGGTCTGTTGGCGGAAATTCAACTTTCTTATTGAATATACCGCCAAATAGAGAAGGGAAGTTCTCTCCGGAAGATGTAAGAGTGTTGCTTGAAGTTGGAGAGCGGATAAAAGCAACTTATGGGCAAAACCCATTGAAAGGAGATAAAGGTCCTAAAGAAGCACTGGATAATAATACTGAATCTTATGCTATTCTAAAAGAAGGTCAAAAGGAATTGATATTTTCATCAGCTAAGCCAATCAAGATCAATCGTTTTGTTATCCAGGAAGCCATTAAGACAAATGGGGAGCGCATTGAAAGCCATGCGCTTGACATCTGGTCAAATGGTGAATGGAAAGAAATTGCAAAAGCAACGAATGTAGGTTATAAACGTGTCCTGCGTTTCCCAGATGTAACCTCTGATCGTTTCAGATTACGGATTTTGAATAGTAGAGCAATACCTGCTATTGGCAATGTAAGTGCTCATTATGCGCAGAGCCGACCTCCCCAATTGGCATTCAAAAGAGATCTTGATGGATTGGTTTCCATTGAACCCTTAAAGAATGAATTTGGATGGAAACCTCATGGTGTGGATATCCTTAAAAACCTGAATATGGATTATCATATTCATTACACTTTGGATGGAAGCAATCCTACAGAACAATCGGCGGTATATGATAAACCGTTATTATTGAAAGCGGGTACAATCAAAGCAGTTGCGATTGGATCAGGCCATATAGTTGGAGCAGAGGCAGAAAGAGTATTTGGTATTGTGAAAAAGGACTGGCATATCCTTGGTTTTAGTAGTGAAGTTGAAAGATACCCTGGAAAGATGGCAATTGATGCTGATGAAAAAAGCTACTGGCAATCAAAAGAGACAGGTCCTGTACAGTATCTCTCCTTAGATCTTGGGCAGAAATATCATCTTCAATCTTTTGCGTATACACCTCAAAGGAAGAATGGTAAGGGAATGATGGAGAAAGGAGTTATAAAGGTGAGCGATGATGGAAAGAATTGGAAAGAGATAGAAACATTCGAATTTGGAAACCTAATCAATGATCCTACCCCTCGTACGTATCGTTTTAAAGAAAAGATTACAACTCGATATGTACGCATTGAGTCCAAGGTTATAGCTGGAGGTGGTAAATCATTGACAATAGCTGAACTTGATTTTTTTGAATACTGATATTCCGAGCTCTACCAGGCCTATTTTCAATGAAAAACAAACTCCTACCCATCATAATGTTAGCGACCTGCATGTTATGCATAGTCACCATCTTATATGCCCAGCCTAAAAAGAACATTTACTGCATCGGTCAGCAGTTCACGGACGGTACGTCCATGTTTATGCCGGAGAAAAACAGGTATCCTGACCAGCTGGCCACTATGCTTGGAAATGATTATACAGTTAAGTTGAATGATAAAAGTATTTATGATCAGAGTAAAACTCCCAATCTGAAAGAGCTTTTAGCAACTTTTGAGCAAATAGATGTAAAGAAAGGAGACATCATACTTCTGGATTTAAATAACATCATAGATTCTTTACAAAATGATAGTGATCAATCCGGTAGACTAATAGAGAAAATTCAATCATCACAAAAGACAGGAGCGAGAATTGTGTTATTAGCACGTCCTGCTATAACGAAAAACCAAGAAAGTTCGAATTCAGTAAAACAATTACAAGAATTAGCTTACCAAAACAATGTAGAGATCGTTGATTTTTCACGATTGTTAAATGGGGTCTCGCTTGATGAGAACCAATTGTTGACTTCGATAGGTGCAACAGCGGTGTCAAGGAGATTGTATGAACTAATAAAGACACCCATTCTATCATCTAAAAATAAAAAACCGATCAATATCAAAGAAAGCAAGGCGAGTAATTTTCATGGATATTCATCTCTTACGTTTGAATTCAATAATAAGGAAGTCAAAATTGTTCAACCGAAGGTTGTTGCCGAAGGAAAGCCATGGGTATGGCGAGCTCGGTTTTGGGGACATGAACCACAATTAGATATTGCAATGTTGGAACGAGGCTATCACATTGTATATTGTGATGTAGCGGAACTCTATGGTAATCCAACAAACATTCATCTTTGGGATCAGTTTTATAAGTTTCTCATAAAGAGAGATTTTAATAAAAGAGCCGTAATGGAGGGAATGAGCCGAGGAGGAATCTACGTATATAATTGGCTTTTGAAATACCCGAACCGTGTAAGTGCAGTGTACGCCGATGCTCCCGTACTGAATTTCCAAAGCTGGCCAGGTGGAAAAGGAAAAGGTAAAGGGAGTGTAGGTGATTGGGGTCTTTTTAAAAACGATTATAAATTGAGTGAACAAGAAGCCCTTGATTATAAAATGTCTCCATTGAATAAGGCTGCGGAGATTGGGCGATTAAATATACCCATTATCCATGTAATTGGCGATAAAGATGACATCGTACCTCCCGAAGAGAATACATTACCCTTTGCTAAAGAGATTATCGCAGCCGGTGGAAACATTGAAGTTATTCATAAAAAAGAGGTCGGACATCACCCGCATAGTTTGGTAGACCCCACACCTATCGTCAATTTTTTGTTAAGGGCAGAAAACCGAAAGATTAATTTTGCATCCATTGCCGTCGCAGGATCAGAGTATCGATCAGGTGCCGGTTGGAAATTCAATAGAGGTTGGTGGGTGGAACATAAAGATATTGATAGTATATTGAGTAGTAAAAAGGGACAACTGGATATTCTATTTGTTGATAATTCGATAACTCAAGGCATAGGCGGCACAAGGCAAGTAACTGGTAAACCCGGTTATGCAGCGTTTAGTTCTGTTTTTAAGGACTATAATTGGGATTGCGCAGGAATATCAGGAGACCGTACACAAAATGTTCTTTGGAGATTGAAGAATGGTAAATACAAATATGCAGCGCCTGCAATCATTGTTTTGACTA
>Ga0160433_100646_pt1 | contig 14013 bp, 8 predicted proteins | sample HID1972K_E0MG_FD_108235 | JGI IMG/M metagenome (GOLD analysis project Ga0160433, IMG submission 108235) | Enriched pill bug-associated microbial communities from UW Madison campus, WI, USA - HID1972K_E0 MG | ecosystem: Host-associated > Arthropoda: Insects > Digestive system > Unclassified ... | reverse complement strand
CACCTTCGCCTACGACGCGGAGACCAATCAAATCATCGTTCAATCCAACGCCGTTGGGGAGGATGCCTATGCCGAGGTCGTGACGGCATCCATTTCCAACCTGTGGGAATATGCTCCGATCACGGTGGACAGCCACAACGCGAATCTGGATTTCGGCCAGACCGAGGCTGTAACGAAGAACGCTGGCGCGCTGCGGATCGATGTGACGTCGGACGATGGCACGTTCTTCGTCGCGGACGAGAATGGGCCGATCACTATCGACGGCCATACCTATTCCGAAGCAGTGCTTTCGACCTTTGAGGGCGAGTTCTGGTCACATCCCGTTCGCTATGAGCTCCATCTCACGTTCGACGATGGTGTGGAGCTGCCCCTGCATTTCGACTATGATTTCGGCAACTTCGACTCCTCCTTCGGCAGTGAAATCTGGGAGCATGATCTCCACGATCTCAACCTCGACGGTAATTGGGAGATAACCCTGAGCGATGTGCTGGGGCATATGAATGCTCAACTTGCGGATCAGCTAGGGCAGGTCGCAACGATCGGGCTGGACCCGCAGACCGGTCAGATCGTCGTCACACCCGCGAACGGCTATTCCGTTGCCTTCCATGGCACCGACCCGTCCATCGGCAATGACCTGCGCATCGAGACCTACGATGCGACCGGCGGAGCCATCGAGCGCGCTCTGACCGTGAATGACGATGATGTCCTTCGGATCGACGTGCCGCTGGAGTTCTTCTTCGCCACAGCCTCGGACATTGATTTGGCGATCGATGGTGAGGCTTATGCCTTCCAGCCCCTGGCGATCCAGAACGAAAGCTCATGGACAGGGACTCTGGACACCCAACTGTCCTTGGCGTTCACGCACACTAGCGGTTCGACAGCGTACTTCAGCACAATGGGTGTGTCGCCTCAGGAGCTAAGTGATTTCGTTGGTGGTTCTTCGGAGGTGACCCTCCAGGACCTCGTGGCCTATTGGAACGGCGAGATGCAGGGCCAGTTTCATCCGGCCACGATCAGCATCGTCAATGGCGACATTGTCGTCGTGCCGCACGATGGCTGGACTGCGGCGCTCGTCGATGACGGACTGGCTATAAACTTTGAAGTCAGCGAGAATAGCGGTTCGCTGGTGGCGACAGGTGGGTCCTATAACGAGAACGGTTCCGTCGCCGGTATCGATGAAGGCGGCTTCGCGCCGGCCGTCATCGACTTGCCCGATGGCGTGACGGGGGGCAGCCTGATCCCTGGCATTGCCGACGGCTACTTCCCCGACGCCGAAGCCACGCTCGACATCCGGATGACTTTCACCGTCGAAGGCAATCCATGGGAGTTCACCACGCCGACCCACCTCGATGAAGGCATGACGGTCGCCGACTTGGTCGACATGCTCAATACGGGGCTCGCCGCATTCGCGACCGTCAACGAAACCGGTGAGCTGGGCACCTTCGCGCTCGTGGAAGGGCAGATCGTCTTCACTCCATCGGTAGCGAATGCCAACCTGGAATCCTACCAGATCGAAGCCTTCGGCATTTCCGATTTCTCCGGCGCGCAACTGGCTGCCGCGGGGGCAACCGCCGGAGCAGTCGACGTAAGCGATGTCAGCGACACCGGAGAAAGCGATGCGCTGGTCATGGGCAGCGATGATCGGGCGATCTCGGAGCATGATCCGATCTCGATGGACATGGTCGATGTCACCCTCACCATTGATGGCGAGGCGCATAAGGCCACTTTCCGACCGGAGCTGATCGAGAAGGTCGGCCAGTCCGGATCGACGGTGGGCGATTTCCTCGCCTGGCTGAACGCCGAGTTCGACGGGGTCACGGCGGTCATCGAGGATGGCGACATCGTCATCTCCGGCGAGGCGCTGGAGAGCGCCGACATTTCGCTGGATCTGCTGGATGCATGGCAGACCCTGTCGTCGGAAGCGGTCGGCGAGACCGGTCCGACGGGCGGTGCCTCGGGCGGCAGCATCACGCTCGCGCAGTTCGCCGGCCTGGCCGGTGACGAGCTGCTCGGCGGTGATAGTGTCGATTTCGACATCTATATCGGGGGCGCCACCGCCGGGATGACGATCTCCATCTCCTATGAGGTCGAGCAGGGCGATACGGTCAGCGATCTGCTGGAGTATATCGAGAGCCAGGCGGCCAGCCAGACCAATGGGACGCAGTATCTGAGCGCTTCCTTGGACGAGGGCGGTATCGTCTTCAGCGTCAGCGGGGCAGGCGGCATCAATCGCCTCTGGGTCTCCGAGCTGTCGCTGACGGTCGAGCAGGCGCGCACGAACATCGTCACCGAGGTTGCCGATGTGCTGGGCGAGGTCGATTTCGGCGAGGACAGTATCATCCTGCATGGCAACGACGTCGGGCCGGATGAGCTGAATGTCGGTGGGATCTCCTATGATGCCGTCGATACGGAAAACAGCAGTTTCCATCAGGTGGTGGTCGAGTTCGGCAACAGCAAGCTCGACAACGTCACCGATGGCAGCGTGATCAGCATCACCTTGCTGGGCAAGACCACCAGCATCACCGTCAACACCGAGGGGACGCCGGGCATCGGCGAGTTCGACCTTGTTGGTGTCGCGCCGACCCAGCGGTCGTTGGCCATCCTCGTGCGTCTGATCGAGGAGATGAACGACACGCACTCCGGCATCGATGCGATGGGCACGATCGCGCTTGGCTATCGTGACGGTGAGGGCAACTTCACCGAGGAAAGCTCGGCGACCTCGACGGTCCTGCAAATCACCGCGGATCTCTACGGTCAGTCGGCTCTCGGTGCGATGGACAACATCAAGGCCACCATCACCGACGCCAACAACGTGGAGCAATTCTCGATAACGGCGGAACAGGTCCACGCAGGCACCGTGAACTTCACCACCGGCACGGGCGGGGTGGAGATCCACGACGAGAGCGGTGACAATGGAGCAGGCCAGACCGGCCGCAACGAATCCGTCATCCACTATCAGGAATCCGGCGGCGAGGACCCCGACGGGACCTATATCCTGGACGACATCACGGACGACGCGCCGGGCGTGACGCTGGGTTGGGAGGATAGCGAGGAGTTCAACTACCTCGATATCGACGACGATGAGGAGGAAGGCGTCAGCCCCGGCACGATCGACCAGTCCTGGACCAATCCGGGCGGTGCGACGGGCTATGCCGGCGAGAAGGGCGCCACCGGTGCGAACGGCGTCCAGCAGACGCACCAGAATCCGGACGATGGCTACGCCGCGATCGACGATTCACCGGCCGAGAATGAGAACAACGACGCCACCGGGGATGATGTGCATTATGGCGGCGCCAGCGGCTCCTATGATCTGGATGGCCTCCACACCGACCATCTCGACGGGCAGACCCCGGTGGAGGGCGAGGACTATTACGATGTCGACGAGGTGGAGACGGACATCGCCGTCACCGGCGGCTACCATGATGAACTGACCGACAGCGATCGTGGCGAAGACGGCTTCCACCATGACGGTATCCAGGATGGCTTCGCCGCCTTCACCTGGGACGAGGTCGTCCAATGGAGCCAGACCCACGCGAATGCCGGACCGGATGTGATCAACAATTTCCAGGTGGATCACGACTTCCTCGGCTTCGAGGGCGCGATCGAGGACAGCACCGTCTCCGGCTATGTGGATTACGTACATGCTTATGGCGCGACGGGCGGCTCCCATTTCAATCTCGACGAGGATGAATTCGGTCTCGTCATCGACGGTTGGAGCAGCCTGGACAGCAACCAGATCATGGATGCCGGTCAGGTCGCCGACATGCTGGGCGCGATGTTCGACTTCGGCAGCAATGGCGAGGATGAGGACATCAACAGCTCGATCTTCGCGATCGGAGCCAATGACGATCCGAACAGCCTGGCGATCTGGGCGCACACCCAGTCGACCGGCGGTGACAGCAGCGTGGACGCCGCCGAACTGAGCCTCCTCGCCATCGTACACACCACCGGCGGGGAGTTCAGCTACGACAATCTGCGGATGATGAACCACGAATGGCTGCCGGGCTGACCGGATAGAGCAAGCAGGAGGGGCGGATCGGCGCCCCTCCTGCATCCGCGTGTTCACGGAGGGAGAGCGGATCATGACCGCCAGGGCAACCGGTACGCCGCCGCGCGGTGGCGACAAGAATCCTCAACCGCTGCGGATCGTGCGGACGCAGGTTCTGCGCGGCGTCATTCCGGCCATGCCGCAATCTTCGGCCGTCCTGCGGATCGAGGTGCGCGGCGACCGGATCAAGCGATGGGACGCATTCCATGATCTGCCCGGCGTGCGCCAATGTCTGGCGCCGCTCTCACGGGACAGGCAGGGGGTGCGCTTCGCCGCTTCGGTCGATCATGACCGATCGTCTGGGCCGATGCGGCACGCCGTGGAGCAGCTTGGCCATCTCCTCGTCTCGGTTCAGGAAAGCGCCGGGCTGAGCATCGCGGCGCCGCCGCTCGTTACGGCGATGGGCACGCTGCTGCCTCGCCGACAGGAGCGGATGGCGCGGCTCATCTGTCCGTCTCCCAATCCTGCGTTGTTGCTGCGTGTTGTGCCGGAAATCGTGCGAATCATGAATGTCTGGCTGACGGGAAAGTCGTTCGAGACGCTTCCCGTGGCGCTGGAGAAAGTGATTGGTCATGTGGCGGCATTCGCGCCATCGGGGCAGAATATGCGCTTGCTGCTGGACGCGGCGCAGCGGCTGGACGTTCCGCTGCAACCGGTCGCGGGCCGGGCCACCCAATTCGGCTGGGGTTCGAGAGCGCGCTGGATGGACAGCAGCATGACGGACGACACCCCCGCCATCGCGACGCGGATCGCGCGGGACAAACGAGCGACGAACCGCTTCCTTGGCGCGCATGGTGTGCCGGTGCCCCGGCAGATCGACGCGCCCACGCTGGAAGCCGCGCGCGCCGCTGCGGAGACGCTCGGCTTCCCGGTGGTGGTCAAGCCCGCCAATCTAGACGGCGGCGTCGGCGTCACCGCAGGTATCGAGGATCAGGAGGGGCTTGAACGGGCTCATGCGCTGGCGCGGCGCTCCAGTCCGCAAATCGTGGTGGAGAGCCACGTGACGGGCGAGGACATCCGCCTCGGTGTCATCAATGGAGAAGTGGCCTGGGCCACATCGCGCGAACCGGCCGGGGTGAAGGGTGACGGCGTTTCCACGCTCCGCCAACTCATCGATCTCGCCAATCAGGATGCCCGCCGGGGATTGCGCGGCTGGTCGCTCATGACGCCGCTGTCCATCAATGAAGAAGCAGAGGGCCTGCTCAAGGCACAAGCCATGACGCTCGACGATGTGCCGGCGCTGGATCGGATCGTCCGCTTGCGCTCGGCGGCCAACATCTCCTCCGGTGGGGTGCCCCGGAACGTGCGCGATCTCGTGCATCCCGACAATCTGCAACTGGCGATACGCGCGGCACGGCTGCTGCGGCTCGACATGGCGGGGATCGATCTCATCACGCCCGACATCAGCCGCTCATGGCGCGACGTCGGCGGCGCTATCTGCGAAGTGAATGCACAGCCGCAACTCACCGTGGAGGCGCTCGACCTTCCGTTCAGGGTCGTGGCCGACCTGTTCAAGGGCGATGGGCGCGTTCCGGTGATCGTTATGCTGGGCGAGGAAGAACATCTCTGTCCGGAAAAGCTGACGGAAGCCTTTCGAGCCAAGGGCTTGCGGCTTGGTCTTGCGTTGCCGTCGCGATTGTCGGTCGACGGCGAACTGGTCCATCTCGACACGAATGAAGCCTTCGCGGCGGTTCGGACCCTGCTGGCGGACCCCGATGTGGCTTGTGTGGTCGCGCTGGTGGATGATGAGAGCTGGCTCGCCTCGGGCCTGCCCGTCGACAAGATCGATCTGCTCTTCACGGCGGAGACAGCCAGCGCGCCCATGAAGGGGCTGCTGGCGCCGTTGCAGGTCATTGGCACACGGAGCCTGGAGGGCGCGCAACTGACGGGGCGCGCGGGCACTGAAGCGCTCGCCGTGGAAGCCGCCGATCTGCTGGCGTGGCACGATGGCCGCCGCCTGCCCGTCGAGCGCGTCGCTTCGGCCGCGCTCTCGGCATCGCCCTATGTGCGGAAAGTGCCGTCTGGGCCGGGCTCCATCGGCCTGTGCATGATCGCCAAGAACGAGGCGCCGATCATTTGCGAAAGTCTGGACAGCGTTCGGGGCGTGGTCGATTTCGTGCTGGTCGAGGATACCGGTTCGACGGACGGAACGCAGGACATCGTGCGGCGATGGCTGGCGGACAATGATGTCGCCGGCAAGGTGATCGACGTGCCGTGGCGGGACTTTGCCTGGAACCGGACCCACGCCCTCGCGTCCCTGCGCGGACATCACGAGATCGACTATGCTCTCATCCTCGATGCCGATGATGTGCTCGTGCGGGAGGACGGGTTCGATGTGGAGGCGTTCAAGGCCGGGCTGACGGCCGACATCTACGATCTGGACGTTCATTACGGCGCCTTGCGCTTCCCGCGCCCGCAATTGCTGCGGAACGCAAAGGCGTTCGGCTATCGCGGCGTGCTGCACGAATTCGTCGAGACGCCGCGGGGCAGCGTAGGCAGGAAGGCGGCGAAGGGCTTGTATGTGCAGGCTTATTCCCGTGGCGCGCGTAGCCATAATCGCCAGAAATATGAAGAGGATATCGCCGTTCTTCAACAAGCGATCGAAGCGGAGCGGGAGCCCGGGCTGCGGTCGCGCTATCTGTTCTATCTCGCGCAGAGCCGACACGATGCCCGCCAATATGCCGAAGCGCTCGAAGCCTATCTCGAGCGCGCTTCCTTCGACTTCTGGCCGGACGAGATGTACGTTGCCGCCTATCGGGCCGCAGGGTTGAAGGAGCGGCTCCGTCACCCGGCCGCGCAAGTGGAAGCGGCCTATCACAACGCGATCGACATCGCGCCGGATCGCATGGAGGCCTATCACGGCCTCAGCCGCTTCTTCAGGCTGAGCAAGCGCCACGCCGAAGGATATGAGATCGGCGAGCAAGGGCTGGCGCGGGGCAACGGGACGAGGGCGGGCCTCTTTATCGATGCTCGCATCTACCAGTTCGGCCTTCTGGAGGAGACGGCGCTGAATGCCGGACTTGCAGGCCATCACAAGAAATGCGCCGAATGGTGCGCGGCGATATTGGCGGGGGAAGGCGTGCCGGAGCATGTACTCAAGCGGGTGCGCGCCTTGTCGGAACGTGCGCGTGAGGGCCGGGTGATCGACCGGGCCGCGACGGGTGTAGCGCAATTGCGGCCGGTGAAGCGGGTGGCTGTGCCCAACATGGCGAGGGCGCAGTGACGGCGGCCGGAACGCGGGGCCATTCGGCATGGGAACGCCGCGTCGAAGCGCCGGCGAGCCGTGCAGACGAGGCCGATCGTCTCGTCCATATCGATCAGCTCCTTGCGCAGATGCAGGAAGCCATCCGTCTGATGAGAAGCCTTTTGCGGGATCTTGCGGACGACGAGACCGGCGGCGCTTTCGGGATGCCGGGCATGACCGAACCATTTCCCGCTTCCCTTTCGCACCAGGACGGTGCGGTCGATCCGAATTTCCCAGCCGAAGCGAGGTTCGTCGGCGGGAGAGGCGAGGCCATGAACCGGGAGCTTCTGACCCGGCGGCTTATCCGCGACCGTTTCGCCTCGATCGGTCATGTCGGCGCCGGCGTGCTTATCCGCCTTCTGTGTACGCCGGGCGAATTCGTCTCCTGCGACGATCTGGCCCGCTCGGCCGGGGTGCGATCAGCGTCCAACCGGGTGGTGAAGGTCTATATCTGTCGTCTTCGCAGTGCCCTCGGCAAGTTCGGACTCCCCTCCGAAACCATCGAGACGGGTCGGCGCAGCTATCGCCTCCAGAACGCGGCGGTGCCTCGCATCATGGCTTCACTGGCGGAACGGCCGACATTCACCGGCGAATAGGTCAGGCGAGGGCGGCCTTGTATAGCGCGAGAAGCTCGCTCCACGCTTTCTCAGCCGCGTCACGCTCATAGGCCTGGCTGCCGGGCACGCACCAGCCGTGATCGGCGGGATACACTTCCACCTCGGCCTGCTTGCCGGCGGCGGCGAAGGCTTCCGCCAGGACGGTCTTGGATTGAGGCTCGCGTGCATCGTCATTCCGGGCGACCGCGATGAGCCAGGCCGCATCCGTTTTCGGGATGAGTAGATGCGGGCTGTTGGGTTGATCGGTGGTGAGGCCGCCGCCGTGAAAGCTGGCGACGGCACCGATCCGCCCCGGCACGGCGGCTGCTGTGCGGAAGGAAAGGGGCCCGCCCATGCAATAGCCCTGCACGCCGGCCTTGAGGCTCCTGTCCGTCTGCGGCTGGGCGTCGAGAAAACCGAGATAGGCACGCGCGTCGCCATCCACGCCGGCATCGGTCATGGCATTGCGATAGCCGAACAGCGGCTTGCGCGCTTCGGGATCACTGAAGTCGAAGGCACCATCGATGACGGGAGCCTTGCGGCTGCGATAGAAGGGGTTGGGCACCAGCACGACATAGCCTTCGCTGGCGAGGCGCCGGCCCATCTCGCGGAAGACCGGCCTCAGCCCCATGATATCCGCCCACATCAGGACGGCGGGCCATGTGCCGGCGCCGGAAGGATGGAACAGCGCGGCATCCGCCGAGCCGTCCGGCGTCTCTATCGTCACATCCGTTTCAGTCACGTTCGTTGCCCCGTTGGCGCAAGCCGCCGTCGCGAGACCCGCGACCGCTCCGGTGGCCATGAAGGTGCGGCGCGTCACATTCCAATCCTCGACCAGCCCCTGATGGATATCATTGTCGCACATGCCGAGTCCCTCCTGCTGTCGTCCGGATGCGGGATGGTCTGTCCGTACAACGCGTCTGTCAATGCTAGGCGGCGAAAGTAATTCGTTATTTTCCGGTGAGTTGGCAGTTCAAACTTCCGACAACAAGGAGATAGGGGTAACAAGTGCCTTCCAACTAGGGAGGGTGATATGACACGCAAGCTGACTGCGGAATTCTTCGGTACATTCTGGCTTGTCTTCGGTGGCTGTGGCTCGGCCATTTTTGCAGCCGCCTTTCCGGACCTCGGAATCGGCTTCGCGGGCGTTGCATTCGCTTTCGGTCTCACGGTGCTGACCATGGCTTACGCCGTCGGTGGAATCTCGGGCGGTCATTTCAATCCGGCCGTGTCGCTCGGCCTCGCGGTCGGCGGACGCATGCCGTGGAAGGAGTTGCCGCCCTATTGGGTAGCGCAGGTGCTGGGTGCCATTGCGGCGGGCGCGGCGCTCTACGCCATCGCGTCCGGAGCGCCCGGTTTCGAGCCCGGCGGCTTCGCGTCGAATGGCTATGGCGATCTTTCACCGGGTGGCTATACGCTCGGGGCGGCTCTGCTGATCGAAGTGATCCTGACAGCAGGCTTCCTGATCGTGATCCTGGGGTCTACCTCGCGATTGGCGCCGGTTGGCTTTGCACCTATCGCAATCGGCCTGGCGCTGACGCTGATCCACCTCATCTCCATTCCCGTGACCAATACGTCGGTCAATCCCGCGCGCTCCACTGGCGTTGCGCTTTTCGCAAGCACGGGAGCGCTGGGCCAGCTCTGGCTGTTCTGGGTGGCTCCGTTGATCGGCGGCGCGATCGGCGCGGTGATCTGGCGCCATCTGATCGCACCGGCAGGGAAGGCCGACTGATCCGTCCATGAAATACCGGTCGGCGCTGCGAGGCAGCAGCGTCGACCGGGCTCAAATTTCGGTGGATTTCGACTGAAACGGAGCGACGGATGGGGCGCGCGTGCCCCATGGCGTCACCAGCTCCCATATCCCGGCGCTTCGCCCCGGTCGCTTGCGCGCCATCGTGCCGGGCGACGCCAGCCGAAGCGGTGGCGCTTGCGCAGATAGAGCGTCGGCCATTCGCCATTGTCGAAGCGCCGCATGGGCATCATGCCCTGCGCCCGATAGGCGGCGATCACGCGATCGGCCTGATGATCCAGCAATCCCGCGAGGATCAGCGATCCGCCTTCCGCGATCTGGCCGGCAAGGCTCGGCGCCAGTTCGATCAGCGGCCCGGCGAGGATGTTGGCGACCAGAAGATCATAGGGTGCGAGGTTCTGGATGAGGGGATCGTCGACGCCGGGCGCTGCCACCAGTTGCACTTGGCCCGCATTGCCGCCCAACGGCACATTGTTGAGCGCGGCATTTTCGGCTGAAACATCGACCGCCACGGGGTCGATATCCGATGCGAGGATATGGGCGTTCGGCCAGAGTGCGTGCGCGGCGAACGCAAGCAGGCCCGTGCCGGTGCCGATATCGGCGATATTGCCGAAGCGCAGGCCCTGATCACGTAACCGCGCGAGGGCGAGCAGGCAGCTGTGCGTCGTCGCGTGCTGGCCCGTGCCGAAAGCGCGGCTCGCGGGAATGAGGAAGTTGACGAGGCCAGGTCGCGGCCCTTCCTCGCTATCGTGACGCACGTGGAAGGGGCCGACGGTAATGGAATCGAGGCCCGCCTGGCTTTGCGTCACCCAGTCGGTTTCCGGCAAGGGCGCGAGGGTGTGATCCGTTGCCGTCCCCGCAGGCAGCAATGCGAGAATGCCGGCGATCGTGCTTTCCGTGGGCTCGGCATCGAAGATGATGTCGATCCGCCATTCGTCCGGCCGCGCTTCATCCGGCTCGCTGGAGAGAATGGCGGGTGGTGTCGGCCAATCCGCGAAGAGCGGTTCGACATCGATCTGGAACTGCTCCGCGGTGGCGCGCGAGCAAGGGAGAGACATCTGCCACGCCGCAGAAGCGGCGAGCCTGGTAGAGCGCTTGGCCATCGCTATCCTCTAGCCCATCTGCACCGCTTTGGGGAGGGAAAGCGTATCCGCTCCGCTCTCCTCGCCGGTCAGCCGATTCGGCGTATCGGCTCGGAGGTAACGGATTGTACGAACTCCACCGAGCGGGAGCGCAGTCCACCGAGGCGATCGCGCACCTGGGTGAAGCCGCTTTCCAGTTCATCGATCTCGGATGCGACGATCTCCGTATCCTGCCGGATCGCTGAAATATTCGAGGACATGGAATCCGCCGCCAGCGCCGTTTCATCCACGGCCGCCGTAATCATCGTCACCGTTTGGGATTGCGCATCCATGGCGGCGCGGATGCGCGTGCCCATGGTCTGCACGTCTTGCACCGTCTCACGGATGCGTTCGTTGGTTTCGACGGTCTGGCGCGTCGCGTTCTGGATGGCAGCGATCTTGCGCGCGATATCGTCGGTGGCGTGCGCCGTCTGGCTGGCCAGCGACTTCACTTCCTGTGCCACCACCGCGAAGCCACGCCCCGCATCGCCTGCGCGCGCGGCCTCGATGGTGGCATTGAGCGCGAGCAGGTTGGTCTGGCCGGCGATGTCGCGGATGAGGCCAAGGATGGACTCGATGGACAGGGCATGATCGGAAAGCGCAGCCGAAACCGTGACCGCCTCGCCAGCCTGCTGGGAAGCCCGTGCGGCGACCTCGGCGGCCTGATCTACTTCCGTGCGCGCCTCCTCGATGGCGCGGATGAGGCCGGAGCTGGTATGCGCCGCTTCCCGCATGGCGATGGCGGATTGCTCGGCGGCCGCAGCGACCTCAGAGGCCTTGCCGAGCATGCCGCGCGTGGCGGTCGACGCCTCACGCGCCTGATCGCGCAGGCGCTCGCCCAGATCGGCGGCATGATCGATCTGCGTGGTCAGCAGTTCGGAGAATTTGTCTCGCTGGTGCTCGCGCTCGATGCGGTCCTGTTCCCGGATCGTATCGGCATAGAAGGCACAGCACAGCTCGACCTGAACCAGAGAAATGAAGCGCATGGCCGCCATCAGGTCCGCGCGCTCGTCACGATCCTCGACGGCTTCGGTCAGGATATCGCGCACCCTGTCCACGACGCTGTTGATGAGGACGATCTGCGTGCGGATGGAAAGGCCGCGGCTCATCGCGCTTAGCAGGAAAGCGCGGGATTCCTCACCCCAGCTCTCCCCGGCGAGATCGCCAAGCAGCAGACGATGGAATTCGCGGCTGCTCTGGCGGATCGCGCCCAGTTCCGCCGCGCTGTGAACACCTGCACCAACCCGCGCGATATAAGTCTCGCAGGAGGCATCGCCCAGCTCATCCAGCCGATCGCCGAGATGGTGGATGATGCGCCGCGCAAGACCGGGAAGCGTCCCTTGCGGATCGAAGTCGCGCAGGCGCTCGGCCATTGAAATCGTGTCGCTCTTGTCTGCGTTCATCGCGATCTCGTTCCTCTATCCGGCGGCGCAGCCGGTCCAGACATCACAGGGCCGGATAACGCCGGTTCGTTAACCGGCAGCTAACGGCATTTGTTTGCCGCAATATATCCGGGCGTCTGAAGCCCGTCCGCACCGAAGGGCGAGCCAGCGTTTGCAGTGCAGCGGGATTGCGCTAAAGGGGCCCCAATCTTCCACCATCGGGACTGCTCATCATGGCGCAATCCGGGCAAAGGCCGCTCTCTCCGCACCTCTCCATCTGGCGATGGGGCCCGCACATGCTGCTCTCCATCCTGCACCGCGTCACCGGTGACGGCATGGCGATTCTGGGCGGGCTTGGCCTGACCTGGTGGCTCTATGCGGCGGCCAGCGGCCCGGCATCCTACGCGAATTTCCAATATTATGTGTGGGAAGCGGAGGCCGGAGACGGACTGGGGCTTGTGGTCAACATTCTGTGCCGGATCATTCTGGTCGGCCTGACCTGGGCATTCTTCCAGCATCTCCTGTCGGGATTGCGCCACCTCGTGATGGACATGGGCGCCGGCTACGAACTGCAAGCCAACAAGCGCTGGTCCAAAACCATCATCGCGGTCGCGGCGCTGACGACGATCGCCTTCTGGTGCTGGATCATTCTGGGGAGGGCCGGCTGATGGGCAACGGGACTGGAATTGGGCGGGTACGCGGCCTGGGTTCGTCGCGCAGCGGCACGCATCACTGGATCGCACAGCGCTTCACCGCCATCGGCAACGTGCTGCTGGTGACGTGGCTTGTCATCAGTCTCGCGATGCTGCCGGCGCATGACTATGCCGCTGTCAACGGCTGGCTGGCGCAGCCGCTCGTGGCGGTGCCGATGATGCTGATGATCGTGAACGTGTTCTATCATCTTCGTCTCGGCCTTCAGGTGTGCATCGAGGATTATGTCCACGATGAGGGGCTCAAGTTCGCAACCATCATTCTCCTCAACTTCTTCGCGATCGGCTGTGCCGCGGTCAGCCTGTTTTCCGTCGCGAAGATCGCCTTTGCCGGAGGGGCGCTCTGACCATGGCCGAAGCCTACAAGATCGTCGATCACACTTATGACGCCGTAGTGGTGGGCGCGGGCGGCTCCGGCCTGCGCGCGACCATGGGCATTGCCGAGAGCGGCCTCAAGACCGCCTGCATCACCAAGGTGTTCCCCACCCGCAGCCACACCGTCGCGGCGCAGGGTGGCATTGCCGCCAGCCTCGGCAACATGGGGCCGGACCATTGGACCTGGCACATGTACGACACGGTCAAGGGCTCGGACTGGCTGGGCGATCAGGACGCCATCGAATATATGGTGCGCGAGGCGCCGGCGGCTGTCTATGAGCTGGAACATGCCGGCGTGCCATTCAGCCGCACGCAGGAAGGCAAGATCTACCAGCGGCCCTTCGGCGGCATGATGCAGAATATGGGCGAGGGCCCGCCCGCGCAGCGCACCTGCGCCGCAGCCGACCGCACCGGCCACGCCATGCTTCACGCGCTCTACCAGCAGAGCCTGAAATATGACGCGGACTTCTTCATCGAATATTTCGCGCTCGACCTCATCATGGAGGACACGGCCGACGGCCCTGTCTGCCGGGGCGTGCTGGCGATGTGTATGGATGATGGCACCATCCACCGCTTCCGCAGCCATGCGGTGGTGCTGGCGACGGGCGGTTATGGACGCGCCTATTTCTCCGCGACCAGCGCACACACCTGCACGGGTGACGGCGGCGGCATGGTGCTGCGCGCGGGCCTGCCATTGCAGGACCTTGAGTTCGTGCAGTTCCACCCGACCGGCATCTATGGTGCGGGCGTGCTCATCACGGAGGGCGCGCGGGGCGAGGGCGGCTAT
>Ga0160433_100645_pt1 | contig 14018 bp, 13 predicted proteins | sample HID1972K_E0MG_FD_108235 | JGI IMG/M metagenome (GOLD analysis project Ga0160433, IMG submission 108235) | Enriched pill bug-associated microbial communities from UW Madison campus, WI, USA - HID1972K_E0 MG | ecosystem: Host-associated > Arthropoda: Insects > Digestive system > Unclassified ... | reverse complement strand
GGTGGCTTTCGACACGCCAGCGCGCTTCGCCACTTCCAGCATCGTTGCCATGTTGCTCATCCCCGATTTTTCGATGGCCGAAAGTTTACTTCAGCCCAGCAGAGATTGCAGCGATTTGTCCACCGTCAAGCACCCGCCCTGGTTCCGGGTCGGAAAAAAGGAACTGTATTTATATTTACCTCAGTTATTTACTTGAACCATTAATAATGAAAGGTTTTTGTTTTTTCGTGCGCATCGATTAATTCCACACACACTTTTTATCATTTTATATTGCCTGTTTATTGGTAACAGAGAATACTGCCAAACAATTCAACAAAAACACGACCACTCACATTACATTTATACATACGACTAATGAATAAGGAGTATTCATTTGGCTGGCTTAACTTATTTAACGATCAACGGCAAAAGGCAAGGGTTGATATCAGAAGGTTGCCTCACTCAGAGCTCACTCGGTAATAAAGAATTAGTAGGAAGCGTATTACATGGTGAACAGCGGATTAACCAGTTGGTACCTGATCATGCATATATAAACAGTCTTCTGCATAGGGAAGAACTGCTGGCGAAAAACACTCAGTATTTCATGTTGCTGACGCTCAAAGAAGTCAGAGATATTCTGAGCGTTCTGACAGGCATGGCGGATGACTTTTTCTCTTATAAGCTGGGCGGTGGCAACATTAAGGATATCTGGGACGGTAAAAACACTCTCGGTAATTTCACCAGCTATCTTAACGAAGCGGATCAGCTGAAATTTAATCTAAAAGGGCTCGGCATTAAGGCGATCGCCTGTAAATATGGTGCCGAAACCTATTTCAAAATCACCGGCTATCCCAGTGTGCGGCGTATTCTGAATGGCACCCGTTATAAGGCAAGTCATCCGCAATTACTGGAACTGGGTATTGGTTGGCGAGGCGTCGCGCATACTGTAGTAAAAGGAGTAAAATTCTGTGTTTACTTTTCACTGGCCTTTCGCGCGATAGAATTGATATTTAAAGACGAGTACACCCTCGTGGATTTCTTTGGTGATGTGATTATGGATACGGCGAAGACGTTGGTTGCTGCTGTGGTAGCGGGTCTCGTTGCAGGCGCTTTAATCACTTTATTCCCTATTGTGATTACTGCAGGTATCGTTATTGTCATTGGCATCGCTCTAAATATAGCGTTAAATCATCTCGATTCAACATTTGGATGGTCCCACAAATTAAAGAAAGCACTTCGCGAGTCATTCACTGAACAGCAAAAAATCAGAGACTGGAATAGAAACCATATGAATAACGCAAACACCCCATTCCATCCACAATGGAAAATTTAAAAATTGAACAATAATCTAATACTTCTACTGAAGCAGATGGGTGCATGTATTTCGGTCCTTTTCACCATAACAATTATATGCTCACTGATCTATTTCTCTCTCAATCTTCCATACAAAGACATAACATCACCATTTACTTATGGAGACTATTTTTGGTTTGATGGTAGACGCCTTTCACTGTTAACTTCTGTTCCATTTTTAATTTATATAATATACTTAACATTTATAACAAAATTATCTAAAAAAAAGAAAGGGCATGAACTTAGTGAAATCATTGGTAGCATTCTATCAATACTTTCCGTGGCACTATTAGTAGTGTTGAACATCTTCTTTTTATTTGTATATTTATACATTGCTATTTTCACCCAGTACAAACCCTGTGAAGACCCAAAACTCAAACATTACTTCGTCACCGATTACGCCATCTGCAAAACCATTGTTAACAATGATTTCAATTAATGAACGTTAGAATAACCCGATTTCGACTCCCTGAACTGCCTGAATGCGCCGCTCAGGCGGTCACCCGCTAGCCACAATTCCTCTCTCACTCAAACTCGATCTAAATCACAAAAACAAAATAGATCCCACCTCACTCTTGTTTCACCATTCCGATCTCTTCATGATTTTGTGGAACCGGTTTCCTACACAAATTTTAATCACAATAAGATGGATTGATCCGATGTCGAAAAATTATGCCGCGCTGGCCCGTGATGTGGTGGCCGCACTGGGCGGCGCTAACAACATCACCGCCGCGACCCACTGCATGACGCGACTGCGTTTTGTGCTTAACGACCCGACTCTCGCCGATGCCGCAACGCTGAAAGCACTCAAAGGCGTACTCGGCGTGGTACGCAGCGATAACCAGTGCCAGGTGATCATTGGCAACACGGTTTCTCAAGCCTACAAAGAAGTGATAAATCTTCTGCCGGGGAACCTGCAACCCGCCGTGGAACAGGGGCCGCAGAAATTGACCCTGCGTCGAATCGGCGCGGGCATTCTGGATGCGCTGATCGGCACCATGTCGCCGCTGATCCCGGCGATCATCGGCGGTTCGATGGTGAAACTGCTGGCGATGGTGCTGGAGATGTCCGGTGTGCTGCCCAAAGGCGCACCAACGCTGACGATTCTGACGGTGATTGGCGATGGCGCGTTCTTCTTCCTGCCGCTGATGGTCGCCGCATCTGCCGCCGTGAAATTCAAAACCAATATGTCGCTGGCGATTGCCATTGCAGGCGTGCTGGTGCATCCGAGCTTTATTGAGTTGATGGCGAAAGCCGCGCAGGGTGAGCACGTTGAGTTCGCGTTTATCCCGGTGACGGCGGTGAAATATACCTACACGGTTATTCCAGCGTTGGTGATGACCTGGTGTCTGTCCTATATCGAGGTCTGGGTCGACAAAATCACGCCTGCGGTCACAAAAAACTTCCTCAAGCCGATGCTGATTGTGTTGATTGCCGCTCCGCTGGCTATCCTGTTGATTGGCCCGATTGGCATCTGGATCGGCAGTGGGATTTCCGCGCTGGTGTATACCGTCCACGGTTATCTGGGCTGGCTGTCGGTGGCGATTATGGGCGCACTGTGGCCGCTGTTGGTGATGACCGGGATGCACCGCGTATTCACTCCAACCATCATTCAGACCATTGCCACCACCGGCAAAGAAGCGATGGTGATGCCGTCTGAAATTGGAGCCAACCTGTCGCTCGGCGGCTCATCGCTGGCGGTGGCGTGGAAAACCAAAAACCCGGAACTGCGTCAGACCGCGCTGGCCGCAGCGGCTTCCGCTATCCTCGCGGGGATTTCAGAACCGGCACTGTACGGCGTGGCGATTCGCCTGAAACGCCCGCTGATTGCGAGCCTGATCAGCGGGTTCATCTGCGGTGCCATTGCAGGCATCGCCGGGCTGGCGAGTCACTCGATGGCCGCACCGGGGCTGTTTACCAGCGTCCAGTTCTTTGACCCTGCCAATCCGATGACCATCGTCTGGGTGTTTGGCGTGATGGCGCTGGCGGTGGTGCTCTCCTTCGTACTGACGCTGCTGCTGGGCTTTGAAGATATTCCGGTGGAAGACATCCCTGCTGTCGACGGTGCCGAACAGGCGCGCAAAGCGCAAGGCATCGCCGCAACCGTTCAACCTTTACAAGCGAGGTAACGCATGTTTCCGAAAGGATTTTTATGGGGCGGCGCTCTGGCCGCTAACCAGTCTGAAGGCGCGTATCTGGAAGGCGGCAAAGGCCTGACCACCGTCGACACCATCCCGCACGGTACCAACCGTATGCCGGTCAAATTGGGGCTCGACAAGCGCTTTACCTTGCGCGAGGACGAATACTATCCGAGCCACCAGGCGATCGATTTTTATCATCGCTATAAAGAAGACATCGCGCTGATGGCGGAGATGGGCTTCACGGTGTTCCGCACCTCGATTGCCTGGGCGCGCCTGTACCCGAACGGCGACGAATTAACACCAAACGAAGAAGGCATCGCGTTCTACCGCGACCTGTTCAGCGAGTGCAGAAAATACAACATTGAGCCGCTGGTCACCCTGTGCCATTTCGACGTGCCGATGCATCTGGTGAAAGAATACGGCTCGTGGCGCAACCGTAAAATGGTGGAGTTCTTTACCCGCTACGCCCGCACCTGTTTTGAAGCCTTCGACGGTCTGGTGAAATACTGGCTAACCTTCAATGAAATTAACATCATGCTGCACAGCCCGTATTCCGGGGCCGGGCTGGTGTTTGAAGAAGGTGAGAATCAGGAGCAGGTGAAATATCAGGCTGCGCACCACGAGCTGATTGCCAGCGCGCTGGCAACCAAAATCGCCCATGAGGTGAACCCGCAGAATCAGGTCGGCTGTATGCTGGCGGGCGGCAACTTCTATCCGTATTCCTGCAAGCCGGAAGATGTATGGATGGCGCTGGAGAAGGACCGAGAAAACCTCTTCTTTATCGACGTGCAGGCGCGTGGCGCGTATCCGGCCTACTCTGCCCGCGTATTCCGCGAGAAAGGCGTAACTATCGAGAAAGCGCCGGGTGATGATGACATTCTGAAGAACACTGTCGATTTTGTTTCCTTCAGCTATTACGCGTCACGCTGCGCCTCTGCAGATATGAACAGCAATAACACCAACGCGGCCAACATCGTCAAATCGCTGAAAAACCCACACATCAAAGCCAGCGAATGGGGCTGGGGTATTGACCCGCTGGGCCTGCGCATCACCATGAACATGATGTATGACCGCTATCAGAAACCGCTGTTCCTCGTGGAAAATGGGCTTGGCGCGAAAGACGTGGTGGAAGCTAACGGTGAAATTAACGATGACTATCGTATCAGCTATCTGCGCGAGCACATCCAGGCGATGGGCGATGCCATTGATGACGGCATTCCTGTGATGGGGTACACCACCTGGGGCTGTATCGATCTGGTGGCGGCGTCGACCGGCGAGATGAGCAAACGCTATGGCTTCGTCTATGTCGACCGCGACGATGCCGGGAACGGCACGCTGGCGCGTTCGCGCAAGAAATCATTCTGGTGGTATAAGAAAGTGATCGCGAGTAACGGGGAAGATTTGGCGTAATCCCCCTCACCCTAACCCTCTCCCCAAAGGGGCGAGGGGATAAAAACCCTGCCCTCCCCCGAAACGGTGCGACGCGATTTTCTCCCTCTCCCCCAAAACGGTGAGGCGCGATTTTCTCCCTCTCCCCCGAAACGGTGCGACGCGGTTTTCTCCCTCTCCCCCGAAACGGTGAGGTGCGGTTTTCTCCCTCTCCCCCGAAACGGTGAGGTGCGGTTTTCTCCCTCTCCCTCAGGGAGAGGGCCGGGGTGAGGGTCAACCCAGTCCGCAAACCCTACAACCGCGCAAACCCGCCGTCACCGACCCACCCTTCCAGCCGCTGATACACCACTTCCGTCGCCGCTTTCGCTTTTTCAGTCATCGGATAATAGAAGCCGACAATATCCGGCTGAATGCCGAGGAAAATCGCTTCGCCTGCATCCTCTTTCAACTGGTCAATCAGAGAGTTGAGCGGCATAGGGTGGGTGGTCATTAGACACATCTCAGCAATATCATCAGGATCGACAATGCGTATCTCACCGGGCTCCAGCCCCATGTCGCTAGCATAAACTATCAACAAGCACTTCGGCTTCATTTCACGGATCGCCGCCACTTCCCTTTCTGGCGCGCTGCCACCGTCGAGCACCAGCCAGTCTCTTTTTGGCGCTGCGGCACACATTTCCGCGAGCAGCGGCCCGGCACCGTCGTCACCCATTCTGCTGTTGCCGACACACAGTAATACGTTGGACACGCTGTTCTCCTACTAAAAACGTCTGAATGAGCAAACTACCCATTGATATCAACGATATATTGATAAGGAGGTATCTTATATTGCACGCAGCCCAAAAATAATGATCTCAAATAGCATTGCAGATGCATCCCTCTGCGCGGCGATGTCCCGAAAACAGGCTGGAATGATGAATGATGCAAAGAAGTTGAGTGGCAAGAAAATAATAACCACACCTATTTCAGATACGGAATGGAATAATCAATTGATTACCATGAACAATATTATCGCCTGAACGTCTTACCTATCCAGATGCCGACACTGAGTGAAATGCCGCGAGCGCCCTATTTCTTCGGTCGATATTTTTCCGGTAGCTCAGGAACCGCGCGCTTATCATCAATCAAATGCAACACCGTCAGCAGCGGGTGCCGCCACAGCATGCGCGGCCCCGCCCAGCGCATAATCTGCTTCATCTCTTCCCGCTTAGCGGGTTGATAGCAATGCACCGGGCATTGTTTGCATGCCGGTTTATCTTCACCAAAGACACATTTGTCGAGCCGCTTTTCGGCATAGGCATTGAGCGCCGCATAGTGCTCTGGCGGTGAAATGGCCTGCGGACAGCGTTTTGCATAGAGCGCAATCATCCGACCGATAGTGAGCTTTTCTCTGCGAATACGGCTATCCATCATGCTTCCTCGAATCATAAGTTGCATCAATAATACCCTTTAAAAATCAACGATTCCAGCCACACCGCCGATCTCAGTCCAAAAAGAGACCGCACTAAATCTGGACAAAAAACGAGCACGGCTTATTATTTGCCCACCTTCCGGGAGGAGTCCGGTCATTTATTCGTAAGGATTTATTCGCTCTTTATTAAAGACTTTTTCATTTATGCATTTATCTAATTTACTCCCTGCAATGATGCTGTGTGTCACCACCGTCATTGCAGGTCATGCTTGTGCTTTTAATTTACCCTCCAGTTTTACCACTCCGAAAGAGAGTAGCCTTACCACTAAAGTTTCAGCCCCGCAGTCAGACAATATAAAATCAAAAATTCTTGCTGAATATTCTCAATGGAAAGGAACGCGTTATCACTGGGGCGGGAGCACACATCGCGGAATCGACTGTTCCGCACTGATGCAGGCGATTATGCACGGTTCGATGAATATGAACCTGCCGCGCACGACGAGCCAGCAAATTCATAATGGCTATCATATCGCTCAGGATGAATTAAAGCCCGGTGACCTCGTCTTTTTCAAAACGTCAAAGTCCACCCGACATGTCGGCGTTTATGTGGGAAATAATGAATTTATCCATGCGTCGAAATTAAAAGGGGTCACCGTTTCAAGTCTTGCCAATAATTACTGGCAAGCCCACTACGAAACTGCCCGCCGTATTACTGAAAACGCCTAATGAAAACCCCGGTAATGACAGAACATCACCGGGGTTTTTCATCTATTACGACAACAGGCGTAACACCTCCGCCATTCCTCTGCTGAGAATTTTGTCCGGCCGCGTCGCGAGTTTTCCGAGCTGCTATCCAGTAATCCATGAAAAGACCGCACCGTTTCATTTTCTCAGGAAGACAGCACGCACTTTGCATTTTTTCCTTCCTCAAGATGCTGGACTGATATCCCGTTCTTTTTATACTGCGCCAAAGACGGCAAAGGAGTGAATGGCGATGGATATTCCCAACGTATTAACGGTAAATGCAGTCAAAACAGCGCGTCAGATTAAAGTGAGCTACGTCAGAAAGCGCCATCAGGATCCAAAAACGGGGCGCACACGTCATTACAGTTGTCATCCAAGCCTGGTGCTCAGTGGTAACTGGCTTGAGGAGGCTGGATTCCCTACCGGGGTGAATGTCTCCGTGAGCGTGCAGCATGGACAGCTGATTCTGAAGCCAGAATCTTCAGCCATCCCACGGCCACTAGAGGCCTGAAACGGGTCATTTTTTGTTGAAATTTCAGGTCCGCTGTCAACACAGTTTTTACTGCGAGAAAGCCACCGTTCATGCGACAATAGCGCCATCTTATGCGCATGAAAAATGCCTGAATACACTTGTTTTTCAACGAAATGGACATCATAACTCCATGACCACACTTGAAAATTTCGAAGCCCACACGCCGATGATGCAGCAGTACCTGAAGCTGAAAGCTCAGCATCCGGAAATTCTGCTGTTTTACCGTATGGGCGATTTTTACGAGTTGTTTTATGACGACGCCAAACGCGCTTCACAGCTGCTTGATATTTCGCTGACCAAACGTGGTGCTTCAGCGGGCGAGCCGATCCCGATGGCAGGTGTGCCATACCATGCGGTCGAAAACTATCTCGCTAAGTTGGTTAATCTGGGCGAGTCCGCCGCCATCTGCGAGCAGGTTGGCGACCCGGCGACCAGCAAAGGTCCCGTAGAGCGTAAAGTTGTTCGCATCGTGACGCCGGGTACCATCAGTGATGAAGCGCTGTTGCAGGAGCGTCAGGATAACCTGCTGGCAGCCATCTGGCAGGATGCGAAAGGCTATGGCTTCGCCACACTGGATATCAGCTCCGGGCGTTTTCGCCTCAGCGAACCGGCCGACCGTGAAACCATGGCCGCCGAGCTGCAGCGCACCAACCCGGCCGAGCTGCTGTACGCTGAAGATTTCGCCGAAACGGCGCTGATAGAAGGCCGCCGAGGACTTCGTCGTCGCCCGCTGTGGGAGTTCGAAATTGACACCGCTCGCCAGCAGTTGAATCTGCAGTTTGGCACCCGCGACCTGGTGGGTTTTGGCGTGGAAAATGCCCCACGCGGCCTGTGTGCTGCGGGCTGTTTGCTGCAATACGTCAAAGATACGCAGCGCACGTCCCTGCCGCATATTCGCTCTATCACCATGGAACGCCAGCAGGACAGCATCATAATGGATGCGGCCACCCGTCGTAATCTGGAGATAACCCAGAACCTGGCGGGCGGTATCGAAAATACACTTGCTGCGGTACTCGACCGAACCGTCACGCCGATGGGCAGTCGTATGCTGAAACGCTGGCTGCATATGCCGGTGCGCGATACGCAGGTGTTGACCGAACGTCAGCAAACTCTGGGTGCATTACAGGATCGCTGCGATGAGCTGCAGCCTGTGCTGCGTCAGGTTGGCGATCTGGAGCGTATTCTGGCGCGTCTGGCACTGCGTACTGCACGTCCACGCGATCTCGCGAGAATGCGCCACGCCTTCCAGCAGCTTCCTGAATTACGCGAACAGCTTGCGAACGTCGACAGCGCACCAGTGCAAAAGCTGCGCGAAACGATGGGCGAATTTACCGAACTGCGCGAACTGCTTGAACGCGCAATCATCGATGCCCCACCGGTACTGGTCCGCGACGGCGGCGTCATTGCACCGGGCTATAACACCGAACTCGACGAGTGGCGGGCACTGGCCGATGGCGCAACCGACTACCTGGATAAGCTTGAGATCCGCGAGCGCGAACGTCTGGGTCTCGATACCCTGAAAGTCGGCTACAACGCCGTGCACGGGTACTACATCCAGATTAGCCGCGGCCAAAGTCATATGGCGCCTATCCATTACGTTCGCCGCCAGACGCTGAAAAACGCTGAACGCTACATCATTCCTGAACTGAAAGAGTATGAAGACAAAGTTCTGACGTCGAAAGGCAAAGCCCTGGCACTCGAAAAACAGATGTACGACGAGTTGTTCGATCTGCTGCTGCCGCATCTGGCGGACCTGCAACAGAGCGCTGCAGCACTGGCAGAAATCGACGTGTTGGTGAACCTGGCCGAGCGGGCCTATACCCTGAATTATAGCTGTCCAACCTTCAGCGATAAGCCGGGCATTCGCATCACCGAAGGTCGTCATCCGGTGGTCGAGCAGGTGCTGAATGAGCCGTTTATTGCCAACCCGCTGACGTTGTCTCCGCAGCGTCGAATGCTGATTATTACCGGTCCAAACATGGGCGGTAAAAGTACCTATATGCGCCAGACAGCGCTGATTGCCTTGCTGGCGTACATTGGCAGCTACGTTCCGGCACAGAAAGTAGAAATAGGCCCGATAGACCGGATCTTCACTCGCGTTGGCGCCGCCGACGACTTGGCCAGTGGTCGCTCGACGTTCATGGTCGAAATGACAGAAACGGCCAATATTCTGCATAACGCCACCGAAGAAAGCCTGGTGCTGATGGATGAAATTGGTCGTGGCACCTCGACCTATGATGGGCTATCGCTGGCGTGGGCGTGTGCTGAAAGCCTGGCCAATCGCATCAAAGCCATGACGCTATTTGCCACCCACTACTTCGAGCTGACGCAACTGCCGGAGAAAATGGAAGGTGTAGCAAACGTCCATCTCGACGCGCTGGAACACGGCGACACCATCGCCTTTATGCACAGCGTGCAGGACGGCGCGGCCAGCAAGAGCTACGGTCTGGCCGTTGCCGCGCTGGCCGGTGTACCGAAGGACGTGATTAAGCGTGCGCGCCAGAAACTGCGCGAGCTGGAAAGCCTGTCGCCAAGTGCAGGTGCGACTCAGGTCGACGGCACGCAGATGTCGCTACTTTCAGTACCGGAAGAAACATCGCCCGCCGTTGAAGCACTGGAAAATCTCGACCCGGATTCACTCTCTCCGCGTCAGGCGCTGGAGTGGATTTACCGCCTGAAAAGTCTGGTGTAACGCTTCAAAAAAGACGCTCGACACCAGGCCCGACACAACAGCCGAAAGCGTGATGCTTTCGGCTTTTTTTATTCGCCCACGCTTTCGCGCAGGAAATCGATAAACGCCCGCACTTTCGCCGACACATGCCGGGCATCCGGATACACGGCGTAAATCCCCTGCGTTGGAAAACGATATTCCGGCAAAATCTGCACCAGCCGTTTTTCTGCCAGATCCATTTGCACCAGCCATTCCGGTAACAGCGCCACACCGCATCCGGCGAGCGTAAATGCCAGCAACGCCTGTGCGCTGTCGGCTGACAGTCGGGGGCTTTTTTCTATTTCCAGCGACACATTTTTGCCGTGAGCATCCGTCAATGGCCATGACAGGGCATTTTGCACACGTTCATGAATAATCCAGTCAGACTGCGCAAGTGCTTTTAAAGACTGGACCGGGTTCTTCGCCAACCACGTCGGGGACGCAACAGGCACAATCGAGAACCGGGAAATCTGCGCCGCGCGATAGTGCGAATCCGCGAGGGCACCCAAGCGGACAGCGACATCAAAACGTTCTGAAATCAAATCAGCATGATGTGACGACGCCACATGTCGCACTCGCAAGGCCGGATGCCGCTGACTGAACCGCGCCAGTGCCGGGATAACCACTCGCGAGCCATATTCAGGCGTGCTGGTAATCCGCAGTTCACCGCTTAATCCCAAGTGACTGCCCCGCACATCATCCTGCAAATTTTCCGCCGCCTTCAGCAACGCCACCCCACGCTGATAAAAGACACTGCCCGCTTCCGTGAGCGTTAGCCGTCGGGTTGAACGCAGCAGGAGGGTGACGCCAAGCTCATTCTCTAGCTGTCGAACATTGAAACTGACAACCGCTTTGGTCAGCCCCATCGCGGCTGCCGCGGCGGTAAAACTGCCAGTGTCGACGACCGCCGCAAACAGCGTGACGCGTTGTAAATTGAGCATACTTATCCGCATTACTGTCAAAAATATTTTGACAGTATATCGTCGTTTGCGTCGTTTATCCCCTCACCAGAGATCGCTACAGTAGCGCTCCCTCTGGAGGATGACGAATGACGTATCGCAATAAAGTTGCCACGGTGTATCTACTGGGCTTTTTTCTCGACCTCATCAACATGTTTATCGCCAGCGTCGCCTTCCCGGCAATGGCCACGGCCCTACACACCTATGCATCAACACTGGCATGGGTCAGCAACGGTTACATCGTCGGGCTGACGCTGATTATCCCTTTCAGCGCCCGCCTGACCCGCGCGCTCGGTGCGCGCCGGTTGTTTATTTTGTCGCTGGTCATTTTCGCTTGTGCTGCAACAGCGGCGGGATTTTCGCAGTCACTCTCAGAACTGATAGCCTGGCGCGTGATTCAGGGGTTGGGCGGGGGTTTATTGATCCCTGTCGGACAGGCGATGACCTGGCAGCAGTTCAAACCCCATGAGCGGGCCAAAATTTCTGCTGCCGTGATGCTGGTCGCGTTACTGGCCCCGGCATTTTCCCCCGCATTAGGTGGGATATTGGTCCAGTCACTCAGCTGGCGCTGGATTTTCTTCGCGACACTGCCCATAGCACTGGTGACGCTCATGCTCGCCTGGCTGTGGCTGAAAGACGAGCCAGCTCCGGCGAAATCAGGCCGCTTTCTGCATCTCTCATTACTGCGCGATCCGCTGCTACGCTTTGCGATGCTGGTCTATCTTTGTGTGCCGGGAATGTTTATTGGCGTCAGCATCATCGGCATGTTTTATTTGCAGACCGTCGCTCTGATGACCCCTGCCACAGCGGGCGGGTTGATGCTGCCCTGGTCCATAGCGTCGTTTGTGGCGATTTCCTTTACCGGTAAATACTTTAATCGCCTGGGCCCGCGCCCGCTCATTATCGCCGGTTGCCTGCTCCAGGCGATGGGGATCGGTTGTCTGACTGTCGTCACGCCCGCTATGCCACACGATTTACTGGTCGTTATTTTTGCCTTGATGGGCGCGGGCGGCAGCCTGTGCAGCAGTACCGCGCAGAGCAGCGCCTTGATCAATATCCCCCGGCACGTTATGCCGGATGCCAGCGCGCTATGGAATATCAATCGCCAGTTGAGTTTCTTGATTGGCGCGACGCTGCTGGCCGGGCTATTAAGCGCATTGCAGCCGCTCCTGACGCCAACAGACGCCTGGCGCTGGACCTTTTTTGTCGCCGCCGGAATCACCTTGCTGCCCTTAATCAGTGCACTACGGCTTAATAATCACAACGTTATTATTCACCTGCAAAAGGAAAAACCATGAATCTCTGGATAAACGAAATCATTGATGCCCATATTGCAATCGAAGACTGGCTGGGCCGGGGCGAGGGAGATATCGAGGCCCTGCTCTCCCGTTTTAGCCACGACTTTACGATGGTGACACCCGGCGGGGCCAGCCTCGACTATGCCGCCCTTTGCCAGTTATTTCAGGCGCAGGGCGGGAAACGTGTCGGGTTGGAGATTACCGTCACCCACATTGCGCTGCTGGCTGAATGGCCGGAAGGTGCCGCACTGCGTTATACAGAAAAGCAAACCCTGCCAGGGCAAGCGACCACGACGCGCTGGTCTACGGTGATATTTCAACGGCAGGGAGAGAAGATTATCTGGCGTCACCTGCACGAGACGACGCAGGCATAGCCAAAACAGAAAAGAAAAAGGCCCGTCGCAATGACGGACCTTTCTGGATAGAAACTGATTTTCTCGCGGACAGTTTTATTCGCGGAACAGCGCTTCGATGTTCAGACCTTGTCCCTGCAGAATTTCACGCAGGCGACGCAGACCTTCTACCTGAATCTGGCGAACACGTTCACGAGTCAGGCCAATCTCACGGCCGACATCTTCCAGCGTTGCCGCTTCATACCCCAGTAAACCGAAACGACGTGCCAGCACTTCACGCTGTTTGGCGTTCAGTTCGAACAGCCATTTGACGATGCTTTGTTTCATGTCATCGTCCTGCGTGGTGTCTTCCGGGCCGTTATCTTTTTCATCGGCCAGGATGTCCAGCAGCGCTTTTTCGGAATCGCCACCGAGTGGGGTGTCGACCGAGGTGATGCGCTCGTTGAGACGAAGCATACGGCTTACGTCATCAACCGGTTTGTCCAGCTGCTCAGCAATCTCTTCTGCACTCGGCTCGTGATCCAACTTGTGGGATAACTCACGTGCGGTGCGCAGATAAACGTTGAGCTCTTTGACGATATGGATTGGCAGACGAATTGTACGGGTTTGGTTCATGATTGCCCGTTCAATGGTCTGACGAATCCACCAGGTTGCATAGGTCGAGAAACGGAATCCGCGCTCAGGGTCGAATTTTTCGACAGCACGAATCAACCCCAGATTGCCCTCTTCAATCAGGTCCAGCAAAGCCAGACCACGATTACTGTAACGGCGAGCAATTTTAACCACCAGACGCAGGTTACTTTCAATCATCCGGCGGCGGGACGCTACGTCACCACGCAACGCACGTCGTGCGAAATAAACTTCTTCTTCGGCTGTTAGCAGTGGGGAGTAACCAATCTCCCCAAGGTAAAGCTGAGTCGCATCCAGCACACGCTGTGTGGCACCCTGCGATAATAGCTCTTCCTCAGCTACTTCATTATCACTGGGTTCCTCTTCTACTAAGGCTTTCTCATCGAAAGACTCTGTTCCGTTCTCATCAAATTCCGCGTCTTCATTTAAATCATGAACTTTCAGCGTATTCTGACTCATAAGGTGGCTCCTACCCGTGATCCCTGGACGAAACACACCTCACGGTTGTTTCGCCAAATT
>Ga0160433_100644_pt1 | contig 14030 bp, 11 predicted proteins | sample HID1972K_E0MG_FD_108235 | JGI IMG/M metagenome (GOLD analysis project Ga0160433, IMG submission 108235) | Enriched pill bug-associated microbial communities from UW Madison campus, WI, USA - HID1972K_E0 MG | ecosystem: Host-associated > Arthropoda: Insects > Digestive system > Unclassified ... | reverse complement strand
CGCAGATCGCCGGATTGGCCTGTCCCTGCACCCCGCCCGGCCGGTAGCCCTTCGATACGGTCGCATAGAAGAGGTTATCAGGCGTCGCCTGATAGGCGATGCTGAACTTGGGCGTGATCGGCTTCTCGACGGTGGAGCCTTCCATATAGGTCCCCTCGCCGAAGGGCGCGTTGGTGAGCAGGCCCCATGTGCGCAGCGAGTATGAGATGTCCTCCCGCGAGAAGCGGATGCCGGCGATGACCTTGAGCTTATCGGTGACGGCGTAGGTTGCCTCGCCATACAGCGCCATGGAGGTTTCCTCCAGGATCTGCACCTGTTCCTGCTGATTGTCCGACGCGATCTGCTCGGCCGTATGGATCGGATGGTAAGTCTGCCCGATATTGAAGACGGCCTCGCGCGGCGCGGACCGGTCGGAAATGTTGACGTTCACCGATTCCGTCCGCGCATCCGAATAATAGACGCCGGCGACGAAGCTGAGGCCGTTCGCGTCCTCCGGGTAAGTCAGGCGGATTTCCTGGGATTTCGCCTCGCGCTCGGCATTGAAGAAGAAGGTGCTGGTGATCGGCCGGACGGTGTCGAACAGATAGGAGGTGTTGACCGACGGATGATAGCCCGGGATCGCGGTCACGCTCACCGAGGAGATCATGGCCGCGGGGAAGGCGCCTTCGCCACTGTCGCGCATGTAGCTGGTGACGGACATGAGCTGGGCCGGCCCCAGATCCCAATCCAGCGACAGGCTGCCGAGATACATCTCATTGGTGCGACCCGAGGGATCTCGCGTGACGGGGCCAGTATAGTCGTCGCCCACATTGGTGACTTCGATCGAATCATAGGGCCCGAGTTGGAGGGCCGGGTAGGTATGTTCGGGATGGATGAAGACCGAGCGCCCTTCCGCGCCCGGAATATCCGTGACGATGCCGCCGCCCGGCGGAGGCACATAGCCTTCCGGAAGCAGCCCGCCGCCGGGGCCCGTGCCGGTATAGCGCCCGAAGAGCGGCGCGCCGCGGCCCGGCGTTCCCGGCGCGCTGCCGGCGGGCGCGGCGTCCTGATAGGTGCCGAACGCGGGCGTCGTGTAGCCGGGAACGGACCTGTAGATCTCGCCCAGCGCGTTCAGCTTGTCCCGCGCATAATAGAAGGATGGCGTGATCCGCAGCGAGTCCGAGGGCTCCCAGGCGAGCGCCGCGCGGAAAACCTGCTGCTCGCGCCAGTTCGCGTCCTTCTCCACGACCTCGCTGGTGTCGCGCCGGTCCTTGTAATCCACATAGCCGCCGAAATGACGGTGGAAGCCGCTCAGGCGCAGCGCCAGCCGATCCGCGACCAGCGGAAAATTCACCGCGACGCCGCCCTCATAGCCCATCTCGCCATGATCGACCGTGTTGACCTCAGCGCGCCCCATCACCGAGAAATCCTGGAGATCGGGTGCCGGCGTGATGAAGCGCACCGTGCCGCCAAGCGACGAGCCGCCATAAAGCGTGCCCTGCGGCCCTTTGAGCACCTCGACGCGCTCCAGATCGAAAATGGGCGGCAGGAACACGCCGCCGCCGGCCGCCGAGCCGCGCAGCGCGCGCGCCTGCAGGGCGGTATCGTCGATATAGACGCCCGTGGTCGCCGATCCGGTTTCCGAGCGCACGCCGCGAATGGAGATGTTTGAAGCCGTGGCGTTCACGTCCTCGATGCGCAGCGCCGGCACCAGGCGGGAGATATCCTGGGCAGTCTTCACCGCCTGCTGATCCAGCGCTTCCTGGTTCTGGGCGACGATGCTCATGGGCACGCGGTTGATGGAGACATCGCCTTGCCGCGTCGCCGTGACGATGATGTCCGCCACATCCGCATCGCGTTGCGGCGCGGTTTCCTGAGCGGCGGCGGGGATCGCGCCCACGGCGAGGATGGTGGTTCCCAGCAAGCCCCGAGCCATTCGCGACATCGACATACCCATCATGCTCCTTCCCTTCCTGGTCGTGCCCGGCGCCTGCTCTGCAGGGTCCGGGTGTAGGACGGGCGGTCATGAGAGGAATGTTCCCCACTCTGGCCTCCCGTCCGGTCCCACGAAGGGCGAGGAACAACGCATCCATCAGCGGGGTGGGCCGCGGATGGATTGATCCTCCTCTGGGCTGGCGGGTGACCCGCCCGCATTGTTTGCGGGTCGGTGGGCGCGGGCGCCCCTGGCAGCCTCTCCTTCGTTTACTTTTTATCTTATGCACCACAGATGAGGCCGCGCCCGGCAGGATGTCTATTGCATAATTGCACGAGTGGCATACGGATTGGGCATGCCCTTCGATGAACGCACGCGCGACGCTTTCCTGACCATCGCCAAGCTGGGGAGCATCGGCCGCGCAGCCGAGGCTCTGAACATGTCGCAGCCGACCCTCAGCCGGATGGTCAAAAGGCTCGAACTGAGGCTCGGCGTCCCCTTGTTCGACCGGTTCGCGAGCGGCGTCACCCTGAACATCTACGGCGAAGCGCTGCTGCCCTTCGCGAACCGCATCGAGATCGAGACCAGCCATGCACTGGATGAAATCGAGCGTTTACGGACGGGCTCGCTGGGCGTGCTTCGGATCGGATCGGCGGTCAGTGTCGGCATGCATCTCCTGCCGCCCATCTTCCATCGCATGACGATGGAGAATCCCAATCTGCGGATCGAGATGACCGAAGGCGTGCAGGATACGCTGGAGCCGGCGCTGCTGAACCGCCAGGTGGATATCATCATCGCGACCGAACTGCCGCCCAATGAGGATATGCTCAAGCTGGACCCGCATTTCATCGATTATGGGTCGGTGATCGCAAGCCCTCATCATCCCGCGCGGGAGCGTGGACCGCTCACGGTCGCGGATCTTGGGGATTTTCCCTGGACGATGCCGCCCCATGGCAGCCAGCCCCGGCGTGGGTTCGAGCGCGTGCTCGCAGAGGTCGGCGCCCAGCCGCCGCGCATTGCGGTGGAGACATGGTCCACCTCCATGATGAAGGCGCTCGTGGCGGACTCCGGCTTCCTGAGTTGGTTGCCTCACCCCATCTACGCGGTGGAGGAGAAAGCCGGCCTCATCGGCGACCTGGAAGTGGCAGGCATGACGGTGCGGCGCAGGATGTACATGTACCGCCGCAGCCGGGGCCTCATTCCGCCGGCCGTCACCCGCTTTCTGGAAATCGCCCGCACGATGGCGAACTAGCGGGATATGGACGGCTCGTGGCGGATTATAGCTTCCGTACCAGCAACGGAGGTCTCACATGATCCGCTCGTTCCTTATCGGTCTGGTCGCGGGTCAACGCGGCATCACGCCATTGGCGGTGCTTGCTACGGCGACCCGCAGGGGCGAGGTGAAGCCCGACCTGCCGCTCCAGCATCTGCTCTTGAACCCCGTCATCGCTGCCGGAACAGCGACGCTCGCCGCCGCCGAGATGGCAGGCGACAAGATGAAGACCGCGCCGGACCGGATCGTCCCCATCGGCCTGGCTGTCCGCGCGATCACATCCGCTTATGCCGGCGCCGCGTTGGCGCCGCGCGACAAGCGGTGGCAGGGTGCGGCCATCGCGGTAGGCACCGCGCTGGCGTCATCCTATGTCGGCTGGCGCCTGCGCTGCGCGAGCATGCGCCGCTACGGCCAGACCGCGACAGGCTTCGTGGAGGATGCGGTGGTCTTTGGCAGCGGCCTGGCAATCGCCAATCCCAAGCTCGCCAAGGGACAGGTCTAAGCGGTCCGTCGAGCCTTTCTAGCGTGTTTCATTTCTCTACAAGAGCGAAGCGCGTATAATGCGCTACGCGGCTGCTGCGCTCCCGATTTTCATCTTCCCGCTCCGCATGCCGCTGGCGTGAGCGGATGTTCGTCCAGCCTGCAGCCCAGGTCATCTCGCATAATTAAAGTGCGCCATCGGCTTCCTCTATCCGTCGGCGTCTTTGGGTCGTGTAAGTCGCCTTGATGTCCCCCAGATCGAGGCCGCCGACACTTCGTGAGCGCGCCTTTGGGACCCGTTTTGCGATGCCTGATCAGTGTCGTGGAGTGTCCCGAATCCAGACAATTGACTCAATGTTTACCATCATGCACGCTCTAAATGTGGCTCGTGGGGAGTCGCGTGGAGAGGGAAAATAATGGTCCAGAAACTTGCACTTGCGGTGGCGCTCGCGGTTGGCATTGGTCAGCCTGCTCACGCGGCTATCATCGATTTTGAAGAGCTGTCTGGGGGCAGCCAAGGGTCTTCGCTCACTACGCAAGGGTTTGTCTTCTCCAGCACTCACAACTTCTGGCTCAACAGTTCAGGTGCGAACGGCACTAAAACGTTATCTGAATATGAGGGTGCCACCGTCACGGTAAGCGCAGTCGGCGGCGGGCTCTTCTCGCTGACGTCACTGGATTACGCAGATATCTTCAATATCGGGGAAGGGTTTCACCAGGTTGCGTTTGTCTTCAACACGGCGAGCGGTGTGATCTCGACAACCCGTGCCACTGATTGGCCAGCGGGCATGCAGGCTGAGACATTCAACATCGCTGGCATTTCCTCTTTCAGCTACGTCTCAACCAGTGAATTTCCGGGCGAAGGCGCGATCCAGCTCGACAATCTCGTGCTGACGCTCGACACTGCCGCAGCCGTTCCGGAACCAGCGACTTGGGCAATGATGTTCGCCGGATTCGGCATAGTGGGTTACAGCATGCGACGTCGCTCAACGCGGGTCGCTTTTACCTGAACAATCAGAAGGCTGGTCCTGCCGGCAGAACCAGCCTTTCCATCAAGGTATTTGAGCCGCGCTATAACGCTTCTCAGTCGTTCCGCGGTGGCTCCGGATCGTCAGCCTTCATGGCCAACGACCCGATCCCAAGCCTCTTATTCAGCCGCGTTCATCCGCGCGGCCTTCCATGCGCTCTCGATGTCGAGCCCGTAGAGCTTGGCCGCGTTGGCGGACGTGAGCTTGCGGACCGTCTCTTTGGGCAGGTGGCCCATCTGCCGTTCGATCGCCGCATGGGAATTGGGCCAGATGCTGTCGGGATGCGGATAGTCGGATGCCCAGAGCAGATTGTCCGGCCCGTAGAAATCCCGCAGCGCCATGGCGGTGGGGCTCTCCTGGAACGTCGCGTAGACCTGCCGTTTGAACAGTTCGGATGGCTTGTGCTTGAGCGGAATGCCGCCGCGCGTCTTCCAGAATTCCTCGCCTTCCCACACGCGCCAGTGGCGGTAATCCAGTTCCTCGATGAGCCAGGGCAGCCAGCCGACGCCTGATTCAGCGATGACGATCTTCATGTTCGGATGCCGCTCCAGAATGCCCCAGGCGAACAGGTCCACAAAGGGATCGATGAATTGCGACACGAAGGATTTGGCGTGGATGAGATGGCTTGCCACCTTGCCGGCCGCCGGATTGGGGCCGCGCCCGCCGAGGAACACGACGACATGGAAGGAGAGCACCATGCCCGACTCCTCGACCGCGCTCCAGAACGGCTCCCAGCGCTCGTCATGCAGGCCCGGCTTGGCGACGGCGATCTGCATATTGGCCTGCTTGAAGACGCCCATCGCGGCCAGCCGCTTTATCTCCTCGGTCGCTGATTCGGGGTATTCGGGGAGCATGGGCACGCCGATCAGCCGGTCCGGCGCGGCGCGGCAGAAGTCCGCGAGCCAGTCGTTATACGCCCGGTAGCAGGCGTCCCGCAGTTCCTGATCTTCGAGGCTGATGGACGTCACCGGGCCGAAGATCACATGCGCGAACACGCCATCGCGGTCCATGTCCGCAAGGCGCAGCTCGGGGATGGCCGGGCGCCGCTCCGAGACATCGGTGATGCCGCCGCGATCGAAGGCGGTGAAGATGGCCTTGGGCCCGGTCGGCCCGGTCGGTCGGCCCAGCCAGCCGCCCCAGACCTCGCCTTCGCAGACCCAGACCGGCTTGCCGTCCCGCTCCTCGATATGCGGCGCGCGGTGGCGCAGATGCTCGGGCAGGCGCGAGGTCCACAGGTCCTCAGGGAGCATGTTGAGATCGAGATGGTCGTCACAGGATATCAGGGGGTAGTCCATGTGCTTTTCCTCTCCGCTTTCGGCTTGTTTGTGCCGGTTATATCAGTGCGCGTCGTCGCCGGCCAATCGTCAGGCCGCGCCGCCGCCGGGTGCGCTTCCCTCCATGTCGGCATTCTCCTGGTCGCGCAGCATCCGCCTGATGATCATTCTTGCACGCACGCCGCCGGAATCGATGCTGAAATTCAGCATCTTGAGGTCAGGGTTTTCGGCAAGTGAGCGCTGCTGCGCCTCCAGCACTTCCAGATCCTCGCCGAACACCTTGCGCTGCACCTCCTTGGTGCGCTGCGTGCGCTCCTCATTGTGGATGTCCACATTGCGGGCCGCGCCCCAATAATAATAGGTCGTCGTTTCCGTTTCCGGGCTCATCGCATCGATGACGAAGTTGCGCACCGGATGGTTCTCCAGCGTGGCGCCTTCCTCCACGGGTGCGACGCCCACATCGATCACGACGCCCGATGGCGGGAGGAAATAGCAGACCTGCCAGCGGTCGACATTGCCCGAGAGATGCGGCTGGCGGTAGGCGGGCGGCGCGGGCACGTTTGCCATCCAGCGCTCCACGATAACGGTCTCGCCCTCCAGCCGCGTGTTGATGGGCGCGTCCATGAGTTCGCGCTGGCCGATGGTGGTCGCGTGGACATAAGTCTCGTGCGTGAGGTCCATCAGATTGTCGACGAGCAGCTGATAATTGCAGCGCACATGATAGGTGTCGCCATCGAACACCCAGCCGTCCTTCTCGCACATCCAGTAATCGGGCATGAGCGCGGGGTCGGCCTTGTCCGCGTCCCCAATCCACACCCACACGAAGCTGTAGCGCTCGATGACGGGATATTTCTGGGCGCAAAGCGAGCGGTTCACCCGGTCCGACCGCAGCGGCATCTCCACGGCGCAGCCATCCGCATCCAGCATCAGCCCATGATAGCGGCAGCGGATGTTGTCACCTTCCTTGAGCCCCATGGAAAGCGGCAACAACCTGTGCGGGCAGGCATCACGCATGGCCGCCAGGCCGCCATCCTGCTTGCGATAGACGAGGATGGGTTCACCGCAGACTGTGCGGGCATAGGGCTCCGGGCCGATGTCCCGCGCCCAGCCGATCACATACCATTGATTCTGCACGAAGGTCGACCGGTGCGCGATCGCGCCCGACGACGGAGCGGCGCTCATTGCGCGCCCCAGACCGCGAAGGCCGTGCCAACACCCGTGCCGGCCGGCGTGCGGTAGGCGGGGAAATAATCGACCCACTTGAGCGGGAGATGATCGACCGCACCGGCGGTCAGGACCCAGTTGAGGATCTCGGACGAGCCTGACATCAGTGCGCCCTTGGGCAGGTCGCGCAGAATGTCCGCCTTGTCGGACGAGAAGCCCTCCAGCACGCGCCGGTCCAGCGCCTCATCGACGATGAAGTGGCTGAGGCCGCCCGAGGCGACGATGGCGACGCGCAGATCCTGCCCGTTCGCCTCGATTGCCTCGCGCAGGGCCCTGCCCATGTCGTGGCAGCGCCGGGCGGTGGGGACGTTGGGCGGATAATAGGTATTGAGCAGCAGCGGAATCACGGGGATCGGCGTTTCGCCCATCAGACGCCGGATCACGAAGCCGAAGGCATGGCCGAAGCCGGCCCGGTGGGGATCGTCCACGCGCGCCGCGCTGGAGACGTCGATCCCCCGGTCCATCATGCCTTCGATCAGCTCCCGTGCGAACACGGGCGCGCCGGGAAAGCTGTAGACCGCATCCATCGCATAGGCCTTGCCCATGCGGCGTGCCCACTCCGGGTAGCTGTCCGCACCCCAGCGATCATGCGTGACCACGTCATCGCCGTAGAAGATCGAAACGACCGGCATGTTCTCCGGCCCGAACAGTTCCGACTGGTCGTCGCCGACGATGAGGAGGACGTCCGGCGCGACGGCCGCGATTTCCGCCTTCAGCTTGTCGAGGGAGCGCTGGCACTGGTCGCTCAGTCTGGCCAGCGCCTCGGGCGTGACATCGTCGGCATGGGCGGGACCCCTGCTGGCAAGCAGATCGTCATAGCTGATCCAGGTGCCATCCGACTGATTGAGCTTCTGGTTCTTGAGGTCGTCGGCGGCCCGGTGAATCCAGTCCTCGCTGCCGAGTGTCAGCATTGGGGTATGCGATGTCCCCACTCCCAAAACTATCTGCGCCATCAGGTTGTTACGGCCTCCATTCCTCTCCCTCATGGCGGGCGGTGACGGCCTCTTCCGGAGCGGACTAGCGGGAAGGGGAGACGCGTCGACCATCCATGATCGGAGCCGAAGAACTGACTGGGCTTATGAGCACTGTCCATTACAAAGTTGAAAAGGACTCATGCGGATTAGACATGGCCTGCTCCAAAATGCAGGCCGGTTTTCGACCCCGCGAAACGACCGCTTGAGCATCTGAAAGCGCATTAGCGAGCGAAACATAGAGCAGCGAGCCAAGTCCCAATTCTCGGCGACGGCCGTTGAGCAGGGACGCATGCAACCAGGACCGTGTGCCGGAGTTTCGCACGCGTAAATACAACCCTCCACCATCTGAGTAGATGCCTGGCTTGGTGAGTCTTTCCATCTGTTTGACGTTGAGCTTGTTCCGCGTGCGCATAGATCATTGCGCTATCGAAGCCAGACTTTGGATCAAGCCATGGAATTGGTCATAAATCGAGCGAGCGGTCTGGCATGATTTCCGACGACCAACCGCGAACAATCAGACGGAAAAAACCGCCGGATTTCTACCCATTCTCATGTTCAAGGATGTTCGCAAGGGACCGCCGAGGTCCGGTGAATGGCGGAGCGGGAGGGATTCGAACCCTCGATACGCTTTTGACGTATACTCACTTTCCAGGCGAGCGCCTTCGACCACTCGGCCACCGCTCCGCATGCTCTGGAGCCGTGCGCCCTAGCGGGCTCTGGCGACTTTCGCAAGGCTCCCTGCTGGCTCTCGCAGACCGACGCTTTCAGCAAGAAACTGCGGATGGTTGCGCGGCTTGGTTTGCGGTCGCACTCCTCAGGAGGAACTCTCTGCCCGGCCGCACATTTACGCCCTATCAGCAGAGGAGCAACTTATCATACGTCTCGCCATCATCTGCCTCGTCATCGCCGCGCTCGCGGCTTTGTTGGGCTTCGGGGGCGTTGCCGGCGCATTCGTCGGCATCGCCAAATTCCTGTTCTTCCTGGCGATAGCCTTGTTCGTCATCTTCCTCGTGCTCGGGGTGATGGCGGGAAGACGAATCGTAAAGGGAAGAGACTGAGGAGCGCCACCTGATCGGAAAACCGGCTGATTGTACCGGTCGCGCAAGGCTAACCCGATAGCGCCTTCTGCCGCCGCCGCTGCACGGAAGATCCCAGGCCGATCGCCTCGCGATATTTGGCGACCGTGCGCCGGGCAATGTCGAAGCCTCTTGCCCGCAGCAGATCCACCTGCGCATCGTCCGAGAGGATCGCTTTCGGCTGCTCCTCCGCGATCAGCTGGCGGATGTGGCTCTTCACCGCTTCCGCCGACGCCGCCTCGCCACCGTCGGCCGAGGCGATCGCGCTGGTGAAGAAATATTTGAGCTCGAATGTCCCGCGCGGACAGGAAAGATATTTGTTGCTCGTCACCCGGCTGATCGTGGATTCATGCAGGTCCACTTGCTCGGCTATGGCGCGCAAGGTGAGGGGGCGCAGATGCGTGACGCCATGGCGGAAAAAGCCGTCCTGCCGCCGCACGATCTCCTCGGTCACGCGCAGGATGGTGCGCTGGCGCTGGTCCAGCGCCTTGATGAGCCAGTTTGCGCTCGCGAGGCATTCGGAGAGCCAGGCACGGGCCGCCTTGTCGCGGGCGCCCCCGGCCAGTTGGATGTGATAGCGGCGGTTGATGAGCAGACGGGGCAGGGTCGCGCCGTTGATCTCGATGGACCAGCCATCGCTGGCCGGTCTCACGAAGATGTCGGGAACGACCAGCGCCGGCCGCTCGCTGCTGAACTGCAGGCCCGGCTTTGGATCGTAGCCGCGCAGTTCCCGAATCATGTCGGCCATGTCCTCCTCGTCGACGCCGCAGATGCGCCGCAGATGAGCAATCTGCCCCTTGGCGAGCAGATCGAGATTGCCGATCAGTGTCGCCATGGCCGGATCGTATCGGTCGGCTTCCCTGGCTTGCAAGGCGATGCATTCGGCGAGCGTGCGCGCCGCCACACCGGCCGGATCGAAGGTCTGGACGATGGAGAGCACCGTCTCCACCTCGGCCAACGGCACGCCCAGTCGATAAGCGGTCTCGAGCAGATTGGCCTCAAGATAGCCGGCATCGTCGATCTGGCCGATCAACTGCTCGGCAATCAGCAAGGCCGTACCGCTGAGCGCGGCGCCCGCCTGCTGGAGCAGATGCTCGTACAGGCCGGTTTTCGGCGCTGCGAAACCGTCGAAGTCAGGGGCTTCTCCGCCAACGCCGCCCGGCGCGGCGCTGCCTCTGAAGTCCTCGTTACCCCGCATCATCGCCAGACGGTCGCCCGGTCCATCGTCGATGAAGGTTTCGGCCGAATAATCGACATCGAGGGGCGCATCCCCCTCGCCGCCGCCCCGGTCGATCAGTGTATCGGTGCTGGCGTCCGGCCCCGAGCGCGGTTCGGCTTCCTCCTGCCTCGGGGTTTCCTCGCGCGGCGGCTGGGCGGTCAATTCGCCAGCTTCCAGCAGGGGATTGCGTTCCAGCTCGGTGCCGATGAACGCTTCCAGTTCGAGATTGGAGAGCGCCAGAAGCTTGATGGCCTGCTGCAACTGCGGCGTCATCACCAGCGACTGGCTCTGCCGGAGGTCCAGGCGGGGCGCGAGCGCCATGGTCAGTGAACGCCCCTCAGCTCGTCCAGGCCCGGCGCGTCGTCCTCACAGCGAGAAGCTCTCGCCAAGGTAGAGACGGCGCACTTCCGCATTGGAAACCAGCTCGGCCGGGCTGCCGGTGAAGAGAACCTGCCCATCGTAGATGATGCAGGCGCGGTCGACGATTTCCAGGGTCTCCCGCACGTTGTGATCGGTAATCAGCACGCCGATGCCGCGTGTCTTCAGGTCCTTCACCAGATCGCGGATATCGGCGATGGAGAGCGGATCGATGCCCGCGAAAGGCTCGTCCAGCAGGACGATGGATGGATTGGCGGCCAGTGCCCGCGCGATCTCGCAGCGCCGCCGCTCGCCGCCCGAAAGGGCCATGGCCGAGCTGGCGCGCAAGCGGGTAAGGCCGAAATCGTCGAGCAGGGTCTCGAGCTTTTCGGCTCGCGCGGTCTTGTTCGGCTCTGCCAGCTCCAGCACGCTCAGAATGTTCTGCTCGACCGTCATCCCCCGAAAAATCGAGGTCTCCTGCGGTAGATAGCCCAGGCCCAGAATCGCGCGCCGATACATGGGCAGGCCGGTTATGTCCGTCCCTTCCAGCAGGATGCGTCCCGAATCCGGCTTCACCAGGCCCATGATGGAATAGAAGCAGGTTGTCTTGCCCGCGCCATTCGGCCCCAGCAGGCCCACGACCTCGCCATGGCCGACCTCCAGGCTCACATCGGTGAGCACGGCGCGCTTGTCATAGCTCTTGGCGATCGAGATCACTTGCAGGCGGTGCTCGGCCGCGTCTTCGTCCGACCCGTCGGCATTCAAGGCAGCAACGGCGACTTCACTCATCGGTTGATCCTCGTCGTTCCATGATCCTGCCCAGGGGATGCTGACTGTCGCCCACCCCATACACGACAATTTGGAATCTGGCAGGGAAATTGCATGTCGCGAATCTGGCAAGAGCACGGAAAAGGCAAGGCTTTTTGGGACAAAATGGTCCGTTTTCCCTGTCAGTCCTCGCCTTGCCGGACCCGGAACGTGCCGGAAACACGGCCATCCTGCTGGGTGGTGGTGCCGGGGGCGGTGCCTGCGGCCGAGCCATCCACCGTCGAGCGGCCGCTCGCCAGGTCGATGACGAGGCGGGAACCGGAGAGGCGATTGCCTGCCTGATTGAGTTCGACATTGCCGATCAGGGTGATGAGCCGGCGATTGAGGTCGTAAATGGCGACGGAGCCACTTGCCCGCTCGTTCCCCCGCGTCACGACGACGCCGCCCGAAGCGTCGAGTCGATCGATCTCGATGCCGTTCCGATCATGATAGGCGACCGTCAGCCGTTGCGCGGTCATGGTCATCCCGGCTTGGTTGACCTGTACGTTACCCGAGACGACGACCCTGTCCTGGCGATCCTGCACCTCGATGCGGTCGGCGGAGAAATCCACCGGCGCGCGCGTGTTGTGGCCGCGCAGCACCTGCGCGTCGGCTTTGTTGTCGAGTGCCGGAACGGACAGCAGGCCAAGCGCGGCCCCGGCTGCGATGAGGATAAGCGGACTGCGCATCGTCATGGTCCTTAACGTCCGAGCTGTTCCATGCGCAAGCGCGCGTTGCCTTCCAGGGTGACGGTCCGGTTTTCGAGATCGGCGCTCAGATGATCGGCGCGAAAGGTGCCGGTGGGCATCCGGCCTTCCACGCTGCCACGACTGCGCAGATTACGCTCGGTGAGCCGAATGTCGACGTCGCGCGTGGTGAGCCGGTAGCCGTTGGCGCTCTCGAACTGGATCGGGCCGTCGATGGAAACCGTCTCGCGCTCCATATCGTAATTGCCTTGCCGCGCCGTGACCACCGCGCCGCCATTCTCCATCTGCATCCGCGCTTCCAGCTCGTTCAGTTCCACCACCGGATCCTTGGAGCTGCGTTGCAGGGCCGAGCCCGCGCGCAGGGAGAAGGGGCGGCCCTCGCTGTCCTCGCCGCGATACAAGGCCTCCGTCACCTTCAATCGTTCGTTGGCCACGTCCACCTTGTTCTTGTCCAGCACGAAGCTCACTTCGGTCTGGTGCGTGAAAGGCGCGGTCAGCAGGTAGATGGCAAGCCCGCCCGCGAGCACGGGCAGCAGGCGTTTGAGCAGGGTGACCAGCCGGTCATGGTTGCCGCCCGGCACGGCCCAGCGCTGGCGCTTGTTGAGTTCGGCGCGCGCTTGCGCGGAAGGCGCGAGATCATGGCCGGAAAAAGCGTGGGCCCGGCCAGACAGGCGGCGGTCAGGCATGAGCGAAAATGTCGATTTCCGGCCAGCCGGCCAGATCGAGCAAGGCGCGGTGCGGGAGGAAGTCGAAGCAGGCCTGCGCCAGTTCGAGCCGTCCTTCCCTTGCCAGTCGCACATCCAGCTCCGCCTTGAGCAGATGCAGGTAGCGCACGTCGGATGCCGCATAATCGCGTTGCGCATCGCTCAGTGTCGGGCTGCCCCAATCGGAGCTTTGCTGCTGCTTGCTGATTTCCATGCCGAGCAATTCGCGGACCAACTCCTTGAGGCCATGGCGGTCGGTATAGGTGCGGATCAGGCGGGAGGCGATCTTGGTGCAATAGACCGGGGTGGTCAGCACGCCCAGATAATGCTGGAGCGCCGCGATGTCGAAACGCGCGAAGTGGAACAGCTTGAGCCGGGCGGGGTCGGCAAGGATCGCCCGAAGGTTCGGCGCCTCATAGGTGCTGCCGGGCGAAAAGCGGACGAGATGCTCATCGCCGTGGCCATCGCTGATCTGCACCAGGCACAAGCGGTCCCGGGGTGTGATGAGGCCCATGGTTTCGGTATCGATGGCTATCGGCCCCTCGCGGAGCACGCCGGCGGGCAGATCTTCTTCGTGAAGGTAAATGGTCATTCCGCGTTCTTAGACATATGTCGCGCCGAGGGAAACCTTCCAGCACCTCCAAGAGGCGGGAGAAGATTCGGCCGGCCGGACCGCCGGCGACATCGGCTGCATCGACCATGGCCGGGACGAATTCGTCCTTTTGGAGCCAACTCATGCCAAAATCATTCGCCCTTGGCGACAAATGCCGCTATAAGAATAACTGGCCTTGTGTGGCCTTGGCCGAGTCCCTGTGCATGTCGTCCGGCATGGGTGCGAATCGAAAGTGGACGAGCGAAAGTGATTAACAGGGCATGAGTTTTGACAAAGGACGCCGCGGTCGCGGCAAGGACAAGCGGGACGGCTTCGGAGATCCCAATTTCGAGGCATATTCGGATTTCGGTGGAGGTTTCGGCGCACCTCGCGGAGACCGGGG
>Ga0160433_100640_pt1 | contig 14116 bp, 7 predicted proteins | sample HID1972K_E0MG_FD_108235 | JGI IMG/M metagenome (GOLD analysis project Ga0160433, IMG submission 108235) | Enriched pill bug-associated microbial communities from UW Madison campus, WI, USA - HID1972K_E0 MG | ecosystem: Host-associated > Arthropoda: Insects > Digestive system > Unclassified ... | reverse complement strand
GTTCAGTTCCTCCCCGGGTCGCCGACGTCCACGCCATGCGCGCCCGGGCTGATTGATGCGTTGATTGCGATGCACGACGCAAGTCCCAGCGTCACCACGGCAACGATCAGCGCGGGGAGCCACGGTCGCTCATTGGGACGGGATTTGGCGCGGAGGGCGGCGTATAGCGCACCCAGGAGGCCGGCGATGGTCAGAACAGCAATGATCCGCATGTGCCGTTGCTCATAGCAGAAGGCGCGGGCGTAGAGAACAGGCGATGCTCAGCGCGGTGAGGCGCTATGCATCGCCTCGTTCCAGTGTCGATTGAAGGCCGATATCATCTCGGTTTCGGCATCCCGCACAGTGGTCATATCCTCGCGCCATTGGTCTTCGCTGATCCGGCCGAGACGATAGTCGGCCTCGACGGTGCGCCTCGCCTTGCGGATCTTGCGCATCTCGCGCTCCGCTTCCTTCATGGCGGGCTCGATGCTCAGCACCTTCTCATGACGATCGACATATGCCTCGAAGCCGTCCATGTCGTCGCCTTCAAGGTAGCCCTTGGCATAGTCGACGGCCTGTTCGACACGGCGGATGCGCTCGTAATAGGCGCCCTTGTCGTACCATCCCGGCTTCTGGCCGAGTACCTTGCGGGTCATAGGCAGATCGTTCGCCGTGATCTCCGCGTCGGCGTCCAGCGCCTTGCCGCCCAGGCTGGCAATGCGATCCACGAATCCGCCAGCTGCGCCGAACACCACGCCCGACATATATTCCAGCGTCTCGGGCGACACGTCGATCGCGCCTGGCCGCACGTCGTCGCCGCCCGTCATTTGAGCGAGCGTGTCCGTCACGGCGCGCCAGTGCGGCCCAACGCTGGAGAAATAATTGAGATGGTCTGGCGTCGGCGGCCCGAACGGATTCTGCTCGGGCTGGATCGGCCGGCCGGAGAAATCTCGGTTCTGGGTCAGGTCCACGATCGGATCAATCGCCGTGGGCGCGATGAAATTCAGCAGGCTTTCGGTCCCGCCCACCGGGTTGAAGGCATCCACCACGGAAACGATCAGGTTCGCGCCCGATTCCTGCCACCGATCACCGCCGCGCCGCAGGATCTCGGCCACCGTGCGGCCGGCGTTCGCGAAGACGTTGTAGCCATAGGGCATCGGCACCTTCACGAAGCTCCCGCCGTCAGGAAGCATGATGATGAAGTTGCGGCTCTTCTCGTAGTCGGCGATCTTGTCATAGACCGATTCGCCGTCATCATCCTCCGCACTGAGCATGGCATTCAGCAGCTCCATGGCGAAACCAGCCATAGCAACACCAGCAAGCACCTTGCGCACGCGCGGGCTCTTCATAGCGGTGATGATGCGGACGCTCCCCTGCATCGAGGCATTGAAGAACAGATAGGCGGCGTTGAGCGCCGGTCCCATCTGCCCACGGCGGTTGAAGTTGACGGTCAGGTTCTTGGCCAGGCTGGCGGCCTGCGCCTTGGACATGCCGCCCTCACGCGCATTCTTGTAGGCGGCGAGGCGCACTGCGTTTTCAACGCCGCCGTTGAGCGCGCCCACTGTGTCGCGCAGCGCGAAGAAGGCGCGCTTCACGGTCAGCACGTCGGCGCGTGGGCTGTCTTTGGCGCTCGCCATGGCAAAGGATTGCTGGAGCTTCTTCTTGATGCCGGGAATGTCGTCGATCTGATTGAAGCTGATCCGGCCGCCCTCGGCCTGGAACTCCTTATACCAGCGCGCCCACTCGCCGCCGCCCTCACGGCCGAACTCCCCCTTGGTCGCCGCGACCAACGCTGGTCGATAGTCGCGCAACGTGCCGGTCACGATGCCATCCTGCTGTTCGCCTGTCAGATTGATGGCAGCAGTCTGAATGTCGCGGAAGGCGTTCGTGATGACGAACTCCGGGTTCCAGCTCGTGTTCACGGCCGAGAGGAAGCGGTTGAGCTTGCCCAGGTGCTGCGTCACCCAATCCAACTGGTGCTGGGTCAGGTTGCGCATACTGTCCGCCAGTCGCCTCGCAGCGGGGTTGGCGCGGTTCATCGTCACGCGGCGTTCCTCGCCGTCAAATTTGGCGGTGACGGTGAAGTCCTGATCCTCGGGCTGAATGCGGCTCTGCTCTTCGTAGCGCACGAGGCCGGTGTTCACGTCCATCACGGGCTTGGTCGTGACCTTGTCGACCTGCCAGAAATCACCGTCAGGCGCGCGCTCGGCCAGCCTGACGAACTTCTGGGCCACGCGGTTCGTCTCGCCGCGCACCACTGCTTCCTGCGCCTGCAACAGCACATAGGACAAGATGTTCTCTGCCTGGCTCTTGCGACCGAAAGCCCGCCGACTCTCACGTCCGCGCACGTTGATGCCGCCGCCGCTTCGGTTGACGCGAATGCCTGCATCCTCGCCTTCCAGCGCAACATTGCCCCGTAATGGGACATAATGCTCGTAGGTGTCGCGCCACGCCCGCGCTTCTTCATCGGTCATGAGGCCAGCGTCGATGCGTTCTTGCAGCGACCAGTCGGTGATCGCATCCACCTGCTCGGCCAGCCGCTCCATGGCGGACATCTGTCCGCTGCGCTCGATGCGCCGCATGACAGCGCGTGCCTCGATGTCGGTCATACCCGAGCCTTCGCCGGGCATGAAGGCAGGGTTGATCGAGGATATCTGCGCGTTCCGCTCGGGCGCGTGGCGCGCATACAGATAGGTTTCCAGCTGCTCGATCTCGATTCCAGCAGCGTGCATGTCGTTGAGCAGGGGCTCGAGCATGTCGTCGGCCAGCCGATCAAGTTTCGTCCCGATGCGGCCGGTCATCAACTCTTCACCCAGATATGGGTTCACACTTTCGCCGAGCGTCGCGCCAAGCTGCGCCTCGATCGCCTGCTGCGTGCGAAGGAGAGGCAGGTAACGGTCCTGAACTGCCGTGCGCCAGCGGTCGAAGAGCTGGCCTGCCTGCGCATTCCAGGTCGAACCCTGCCCTGCGAAGGCCGTCAGAGCATCGCGCGCGCTGTCCATGCGACTCTGGCGCTCTTCACCGCGCCGAGGCGTGTCAGCGCGCCGCGCGCCCACCGTGCCGCGGTCAATCGCGCGCATCATGCCCTCGGCGGACACGAAGCCGTTGCCCTGAGCCCAACTTGATAGAGCCGAAAGGAAGGACAGGACTCGGTCGAATGCACGGCCGACGAGGCCCTTTTCCGCGCGATCACTCACCCACTGCGCGAACAGGTCGGCAACCGCTTCCTCTGTGATCAGGTCATTGTCGAGGGTCCGATAGCGGCGTTTCACGCTCGACATGAGCGCGGTGTCCGACTTCGCGCGCCTGGCGAGGGCTGCCCATTCCGCCGGCATGAACAGCCCCAATGAGCGCATCGCGTGGATGATCTCGTGGTTGATCGTGAAGGGGCGGTCCTGCGCCACATCGGTCGCGATGCGGATCATGCCTTGGAACATCCGGCCGTCGACCATGAAGTCCCTGGGCGAAAAGGTGCCGGCAATCTCCCGGTCGCCGCGAATGGTCTGCATGACTTCGGTCGCGATGCGATCGGCAATCCCCACCGCGCGGAGTCGGCGATGAAGGTCGTCAAGAGCCTCCTCGGGCGCCTGTCCCGGATTGGGATTGCCAGCGTTGTCAATGAGGAATAGATTGATGTTGCCAGGGGAGCCTTCCAATGCAGGTGTGAAGGACGCTTTGTCGTCATCCCTTCCGGCTTCGGCCGGTCCCCTGGCTTCATCTATCTGGTTCAGACTATACTGGAATCGCCCATCAGCGGTTTCGCGCACGAACACGCCAAGGAACTGGCGTTCTCCGGCGATCTCGACCGGCGCTGCAATGATATGCATTGCTTTCGTGGCAAGGTCGGCGCCTTCCCGTGTCTGCCACAAACGACCGTTCTCAAGGATGGCGGGGATAGCGGGAATCGCACGCAGGATCGCTTCGCCTCCGCGCTGGGTCTTCTTCATGCCGCGCTGGTTGAAGGTGACGCGCCAGCCCTGCGATGTCGTCACCGACTGCCCCAACAGGTTCTCTTTGTACCAGCGCTCGGCATTGGACCGCAGGGTTTTGAAATCAGCTGTGTCGCCGATCTCGTTGCCGGTCAGGACCGCGACTGCGTCATCCACGCGGGACTGGCGCTCGCCGGTCGGCGCTTCACTCTCCGGGTCCATCGATGCGGGCTCGGCGGACTCGGTCTCAAGACGCTTCCCAAGGTCGGCAATCTCGGTCTGCAGGCGATCGATCTCGGGTTGCCCCTTGAACGACTTGGCCAGTTCAGGCGTGTATTGGCCGATGCGTTCCTGCGCGATCTCGATCTCATCGTGCGCGTATTTCAGCGACCGATCCAGCCCTTCCAACTTGCTCGTGACGCTGGAGACGAATCCCACCGCACTGTTCGTTTCCGGCAGCCGGATGACGTTCTCGCCTGTCAGGCGGATGAACGCTTCCGCGTGCATCTCTCCAGCGCGCGAATAGGCCTCCCCATAAATCTGGAAGCCGCCCATCTCGCCGATCAGCTTCGCCCGACCGCCGACCGTCTTGGTCGCCATGATCCCATCGAGCGCTTCGAGCATCGCTTCGCCGAACTTGGCCCGCTCGGTGAAGGTGATGTCGCCGATTATCCCCTCGAAGGCATCGCCCCGCGTGTCCACGCGCTGCGCAATGTCGGCCTCGATTTCCGGAATGCGCGCCTGCATGCGCTCGATGGTGGCCGCCCCATCGCGGATTTCCCGGCGGGCCTGGGCAAGCGAGCGCTCGAACGCGCCCTTGCGCAGCAGCGCCTTGTCGAGCGCCTGGCGCAGTTCGGTGAGCTGCATGATGCGCGGGTCGGCCGTAGTGAGCGCCTTGGCCTGCTCGTACTGGCTGGCTTCGCCCAGATCTTCCATGTCGCGCATGGTGGGATCGCCGCGCATGAATCCCTCGATGAAGCGCGCTTTGGTCTCCATGAGCTGCCACATCTGGCTGTCGTATGTGCCCTTGGTGGAATAGTCGTAGAGTTCCACTTCCGGGTTCATATTGCCCTGGCGGATGATGCGACCGTTGCGCTGCTCATCGTTCGCGGGATACCATTGCGCGTCGAGATTGTGGTTGGCCAGCAGGCGACGCTGGGCATTGACGCCCGTCCCCATCTTGGCGACCGATCCAACCAGCACGCGCACCTTGCCTTCGTTCATGTCATTGAATAGGCGCTGTTTCTGGACGGTGTTCTTGAAATTGCCCATCAGCGCGATCTCGCGCGCGGGCACACCGCGACTGATCAGTTGGGCGCGGATGTAGTCATGAACGCCGATACCCGCGCCGGTGGGGTTCACGCCAAGGTCCGCGAACACCATCTGGGTCGCCGGGCCATAGTCGACTGGCTGGCCGGAATAACCGTCCTGCTCGATCGCATGAAAGGGCTGGCGCTTACTCTCCTTCCAGATGCGATGGACGTTGTCGATCAGTCGCTCAAGCTTGGAGTCCTGCTTGCCATAGTCGCGCCCGATCAGGCGCATGTCGATCGCGCTCTTCCGGCCGTCGTTGATGACGGTCAGCAGGATGTCGTCGCCCTTTTTCGGCGGTCCTGTGCGCTTCTCGATCGCCTCCATGCGCAGCTTGAGGTTCTGGCCGAACTCTTTCTGGTCGGGGTTCTGATCGACCACGACCATGTTGCGCTTGCCGCCCTTGAGCTTGGGGCGCACGACAAGACTGTCGAGATCATTGCTCGTCACGACGTCCATGAACTGGCGGACCATCACGGATAGCTCGGGCACATTCACGAACTTGGCGAAGCGCGTGACCGGCTTGTATCCGCCGGCCGGGTCTTGCTCCAACCGGGTGTCGGTATCGCCGAAGGCGCCTGCCCAGGCATCGAACTGGTGCAGGTCAAGCTTCCGAAGCTCACCCATCTGCATCATGCGCTGGACGGTATAGAGTTCGGCCATTGTGTTGGTGATTGGCGTGCCGGATGCCAGCACGACGGAGCGGCCGGGGCGCTGCTGCTCGAGGCGCTGGATCTTCGCGAACAGGTCGAACGCGGCCTGCGAGCCGTCGGGATCGATGCCTTTGACCTGCCCCATCTTCGTCGAGAATGACAGTTTGCGGAACAGGTGGGCCTCATCGACAAAGAGGAAGTCGATGCCGGTTTCCTCGAAGGTGTAGACCTGATCCTTTCGAGCGTTCTTGTTGACCGACAGGCGCTGCTCAAGCGCCTCGATCTGCTGTTCGATGCGGCTGCGCGTGATGCGATTTTCGCCGCCCTTGTCCAGTTCGCCGAGGATGTCCCGGTACTCGTCGATCTGATCGTTGATCATGGTGTCGAGATAGCCGGGGTCGACCGGCAACAGCTCGAATGAAGAATGGGTCAGGATGACCGCGTCGAGATCGCTGTTCGCCACATCTGCAACGAATTGCTTCCGGCGATCAGTATGGAAGCGCGTCTCGTCTGCGACCATGATCCGGGCCGTAGGATACTGCTCGTAGAATTCCTTGGTGAACTGGCCCAGCATGTGGTTGGGCACGGTGTAAGCCGGTTTGGAGACAAGGCCGAGGCGCTTCATTTCCATCCCCGCGCCGATCATGGCCGAGGTTTTGCCGGCGCCCACGCCATGGGCCATGTAGGCGTTGCCCGCTTGCAGGATGCGCGCGATGACATTGCGCTGGTGCGGGCGCCACGACCAGGCTGAACTGACACCGGGCGTGGTGAGGTAAGAGCCGTCGAAGACCGGCGCTACACGGCTGTTATAGGTCCGGTTATAGAACGCCTCGAGGTCGCCGGTGCGCGCGTCGTCTGACCAGATCCATTCCCGGAACCGTGCCTTGATCTCAATGGCCTTGTCCTGAACGGCCTGCGTCGCTTCCTCATCGAGAACGCGCCGCTTGGTCCCGTCGGCATCCCTGTATTCGCGATAGATCTTGGGCGTCACGCGGTTGAGGACTTCGCCTATCAGCGTGCTGGCGTCGCGATCCTCGGTGCCCCACTGCGACAGCGCGGCAGCCGAAGTCCGGTCGCCCGTGACGCGCCATTGCGCCAGCTTGGGCTGGTACTCCGCCCGAAAGCTCGTGAGCCCCAGGGATTCCTTCGCGAACTGCTCGACAACGGCGGGCGGAATCCAGGGCATCCCCAGCGAAGCGGTGATGTCGGCCTTCGATAGGGGGGCGGGTTGTACCCGTTCCAGGGCGCGGACGTTGTGTTCAAAGGCCGGGTCATTCTCCGCGGCGCGCTGGGCAAGCTCCAGCTTCTCGCGCACGTTGCCCGACAGGTACACTTCCGATGTCTCATAGGCGTCGGAGCCCGGCACCCTGAACAGCTTGTCGGACAGACGATCGAGAACTTCGCCCGTGCCGACGCCCGCCTCCCGCGCGATCATGTCGATGTCGGGGCGCCCTACGCGATTGAGCGTGTAGAGGAGCGCATCCTCCACCGAATTGATGGTCGGTTTGATTTCGCGCGTCAGAGGGCTCTCGAAGAAGATCAGACCTTTGCGCGCCGTTCCGGTGTTGTCGTCATAATGCTCGATCGAGCGCAGGCGATAGCCTTCCTGATCGGCCATGAAGGGATCGATGTTCGGGCGCTTGACGATCGCTGTGTCGTCCATGTCGGCCGGATCGAAACTGCCTTCGTCAAACGGGCGTCCCGCTTCCCGCGCCGCGTCCCGCGCATCCCGGCGCGCACGTGCCAATTCCATGGTCGACGCGCCCGCTTCGATCAGCGGCGTGGCATCGAAGTCCCCTTCTTCCCACGCCTGCATGTTCATGCGCGCCTCTTCGCGCGCGCGCATCCGGGCGGTTTCCTGTTGGATGATCGTCGGGCGCCGGAACTCGGTGACGGTCTTGTTGATCGGCCCATGCTTGGTGACATAGGCATCGTAGGTCGAGTTGAGCTGAGCGCGCGCCTCATCGGCCCTGGCCGTATTGCGCGACAGGTCAGCAGCGAGCGTACCGCGCAGGGCATCGCGGATGCCGATCAGCGCCTTGGCCGGATGCCAGCCTTTCAGCGGCCCATCCTGCGACGTAAGGTCGGATACTGCCTCGATCACCGCGCGGCCGACAGCGGCCTCAATGCCGCGCTCGGCAATGTCGAGAACAGCTTGCGGCGGTTCGGCGAGGCGACCGGCAAGAAGGTGGCGGAAATCGTCATCTCGTCCAATTACAGCCTGGGCACGCGAAGCCCCGCGGATCCCGGCGTTGCTGTGTGGTTCCAATGGGACGGCTCTGAGCGCTGTATCGCGGTCGATCGCTATCCCAAGCTCGAGCACAACCTGCAGGCGATCCACCATGTCCTTGAGGCTCGTGTGACCGAGGCGCGCCACGGCGGCCTGCGCATCGTCCAGCAGACCTTCACCGGCTTCATCGCTCTGCCGCCGCCGAAGGATCAGCGGCAGTGGTGGGAGGTGCTGGGCGTCCCGCAGGGAGCCAATGCCGGACAGATCGAGAAGGCCTATCGCGAAAAGGCGAGGACGGCCCATCCCGATGCCGGCGGCGACGCCGATAACATGGCCGAGTTGAATGCGGCACGCGAGGCTGCCCTCATTGAGCGAGGACTTTGAGCATGCCGGATCCATCACAGCTTATGCGTCACTGGTTCCGGCAGACGGAATTGGGCCGAGGAATCAGACTCGACGCCGAGCAATTGGCAATCATGAATGCAATGGGCGTCGGAGAGCTGTTGGCCTCAGCCGTCGCCAAGGGACACCGCGAACAATGCAGCAGGATGACGATGCGCTCTATTCCCGAGGGCGGTACAAGCTCACATGGGATCGACGAGCCGACGGCACCCTCCGAAGCCCCAATCTCCAGATCTCGTGGTATGACGCCGACACCGGTCACGTCCGATTTAAGTCGACGGGCACGGCGGATGCTGGGAAAGCAGAAGAACAGCTCGACATCCTCTTTGTGAAACGAGAGCGCGGCCAGCACATATGCCCCTCATGCGGGCAGATTAGGCCCGCCGCTCCATTCCCGCTCGTGGACGCGATGTCGAACTATCTGGTGAAGACGCGCAAAGCTCCCTCTCACAGCACGATCAAGGCCAGGCTGGCGCACGTCAGCAATTATCTCATCGAGACCGATCGGCTTGGCGCCACCTGCGAGGAGGTCAACGAGGAATGGATCGAAGAATTTCGCGATTGGGCGTTCGAGGTGCCTGTCATATCAACCGCCGGCAAGGTGCTGGGCGACCGTAGCGCCGGCACTGTCGAAGGTTCCGTGCGTGCACTATCAGCCGCGATCAACGCCGCCCAGCTGCGCCGAGACACGCCCGCCGGTGCGCAGTTCCAGGCGAAGAAGCCTAAGGACGTCAGTGAAACGCCCACCTATCGCGCCGACGTGCCGATGCTGGCGGCCATGTTCAATTACTGCCTGCGCCCGCCGCGCCCTGCGGGCGTGTCCGAAAAGGCATATGCGCAACAGATCGCCTATCGCGAGGCGCTGCTGCGCTTCTTGCGGGTGAGTGTTGCGACATGGTGCCGCCCAGATGCTGCCTATGATGTCTCCACCGATTCCGCGCGGCGGCAATGGTATGCAGATATCAAGGCGCTGGCTCTCAACCCGCGCGGCCGGCAGCAGACAAAGAAATATCGCCCCGTGGTTCCAGTCGCGCGCCAACTGGTGCCGCACCTCCGCAAGACGACAGGCCTCTACGTAGGCGTTGCATCCATTCGCACAGCCTTCGAGAAGATGCAGGATGAACTGCGGCTTCCACGGGATGGTGAGACCGGGCAGAAACTGATCCGGCGATCGATGGCCAAGCTGGCGCGTGGGCGCCTGGGTGAGGCGCTTTGGGTCGAGGGGCAGCTAATGCTCGGACACCGCGTCCACTCTTCTACTTCGGATATCTATGCCGCTTTCGAGGCTGGCTATCTGGTCAATGCGCTGGCCGTCACCGAGCAGATTATCGACGATATTGAAGCTCTTGCGCCCGGCGCATTTCACCGGGGGCTCACCGGGATGAAAATCATAGCAGGAGGCAAAAGCCATGCTAAGTCATTGTAAAATTGGTCGGGGAGAGAGGATTCGAACCTCCGGCCCCTGCCTCCCGAAGACAGTGCTCTACCAGGCTGAGCTACTCCCCGACCGGGCCGGCACATAGGTGCGCCGGCAAGGCAGGCGTCGGCCTATAGTGAGGGCATTGGGTGCTGGCAAGCGCCGCATCGCGAATTTAATGGGAAGGGTATCTGGATACGTATCTGCGGGCGAGGGAGGTCGCTCACTCGCATCGCTCTGGTGCTGAAAACAGCTTGGGAAACCTCGCTCAGATGCCCGAATCTGGCATGTTCCGGGTATTCCTAGCCACTGGCGCTCGGCAAGGTAGCGAGCTAAGACAGGCGACCATGGCTACGCCCGCGATCCTTGACGAAACCGCAACCGCTGAGCGCAGCGATCTGCATTACGAGCAGCAGTATCTCGATCTTATGCGCCACATCTGGATGCAGGGGCATGAGCGGATCGACCGCACGGGCGTCGGCACCCGATCCATTCTGGGTGCGACCATGCGCTTCTCGCTAGCCGATGACGCGGTGCCGTTGCTGACTACGAAGCGCGTATTCTGGAAAGTGGCCACGCGCGAGATGCTTTGGTTCCTTTCCGGCGAGACCAATATTCGCCCGCTGGTTGCTCAGGGCGTGCACATCTGGACGGACTGGCCGCTCGATCGCTACCGACGCGAGAGTGGCGAAGCGATCTCTATGGAGGATTTCGAGGCCCGAATTCTCGCCGACGACAACTTTGCCCGTCAATGGGGCGATCTCGGGCCTGTCTATGGGCGCCAGTGGGTCAACTGGCCCCGCTATGAGCCGGCGCCCGAAGCAGGGGAGAGGCTGTATCGCCGCGCGGAGCATGGCCACAACCAGATCGCCACGCTGGTAGAAGGCATCCGAAATAATCCGGGATCGCGCAGGCTGTTGTTCACCGGCTGGAATGTCGACGAGTTAGCCGGGATGGCGCTGCCGCCGTGCCACATGACCTATCAGTTCCATGTGTCCGATGGGCGGCTGAACGGACTGCTTTTCCAGCGTAGCTGCGATCTTGGCCTGGGCTTTTCATTCAATATCTATGGGCTCGCCCTGCTCACCCGCATGCTGGCGCTGCATTGCGATCTGGAGGCAGGCGAGATCGTCTGGCAGGGGGGGGATGTGCATCTCTACCTCAACCATGCCGAGTTGGTGGAGAAGCAGCTTTCGCGCCGGCCGGCCGGCGCACCCAGGCTGCGTATCCTGCGGCGGCCGGAGAGCATCTTCGCGCATGAGATCGATGATTTCGCTGTCGAGGATTACGCACCGCAGCGCAGCATCGCGGCTCCGATCGCGGTTTGATGGAATAATTGGCGATGTCGCTGCGCGAAAGTGAGGAAGCGGCGAACGCGGACCGGCCCAAGCCTGCAGGCGCGGAGCATCGTGGCGTGCTCAGCCGCGCGGTCTGGGAACGAAATCGTCTCGTTGCCTCCATTGCTTTGTTCGCCGGTATCGGCCTTCTGCTGGCGCTGCCTTTCGTATTGCGCGCAGGAGCGGTTTTCTTCCTGCCGGTCACGGTGGCGCTGGTAATCGCCATCTGCCTCGTTCCCTTTCTGGAGTGGCTCGAGCGTCGGCGTATTCCCTCACCCGTTGCGGCGCTGATCGCGCTGACGGCCTTCCTGTTCGTGGTGAACACGGCGCTCGTGCTCATCGTGGTGCCGGCAGTCGAATGGATTGCGCTGCTGCCGGAACGGATCAGCCAGATCAAGACGACGCTGGAGCCGGTGATCCGCCTCTACACCGAGGCACAGGGCTTCATCGATGGGCTATTGCGTCTGGTGACGGAGACGCGCGGCGTGCAAACGCAAGTGGGCGACGTCCTCCGGCCCGGCTCTCTTCTTGACATGCTCACATCAGCGGCGCCGGGCGCGGTCATCAACGTGATTTTCGGGCTGCTGGTCATCTTCTTCTTTCTCTCCGGCTGGACGCGGATGCGTCGACGCACGATCCAGGGCAGGGGCAGCTTCACCGGTGCGCTCACCATCGCGCGCGTGATCCAGAATGTCGTCGATGCCACGTCCCGCTATGTGCTCACCATCACGCTCATCAATGCCCTGCTCGGCTTCACGGTCGCCATTGCGCTCAGCCTTATCGGCATGCCCACCCCGTTCATGTGGGGCGGGTTTGTCGCCTTGCTCAACTTCATTCCCTATTTCGGCCCGATCGTCGCGGCGATCCTGCTGGGCATGGGCGGCCTCATGACCTTCGCGACGGTGGGCTGGGCGCTATTGCCAGCGGTCATCATGACTTGCCTGCACCTCATCGAGGCGAATGTCATCACGCCGATGGTTCTGGGTGAGCGGCTGAAGCTCAGCCCGCTGCTGATTCTCGTATCGTTGAGCTTCTGGACGTGGGTGTGGGGGATGACAGGCGCGCTGCTGGCAGTCCCGCTGCTCATCATCATCCAGATGGTCCTGGCCGCCGCCGGAAAGCCGGATATCGCAGGTTTCCTCTTCGAGGCGGGAACGCTCACACGCACGCTGCACGACCCGCCTGACGATTATCGGCGATCCTGACGAGAACCGGTGTTGACAGGGCCGGCGCCCTCTTATACCTGCGCCCTCCTCAACCAAGCGCGGGTGTAGCTCAGTTGGTTAGAGTGCCGGCCTGTCACGCCGGAGGTCGCGGGTTCGAGCCCCGTCACTCGCGCCATTTTCCATCAGGATCATGGCATCGCGCTTCCGCTTCACCTCGGTGAAGCGGGCTCTTCAGGTCCGCCAGCGACCTGTTTCCATCCAGACGAGGACCGGGCGCATCGGAAAGATCCAGATTATGCCGGCCACCACATAAAAGACCAGCTGCGCAGCTCTTGGCCAAGCGCCGATCTGTTCCGAAAAGGTCGCAATCATAGCGGCCCAAACCCCAATGATGCCCAGAATCGCGAGCATGCCGACGGGCTTGCGCCAGCTTGGCTGGGAAGGCGAATTCACCGGGTTTCGCCAGTAACGATGCTCTGCTCGGTAATCACCATATGAAGCGGCACGTCCCACGACTCAGTAGGTAGGGCATCGACCATCTGGCAGCTCCAGGCCATGCCGATTCGCAGCGCATCGGGCAGCTTGGCGAAAGCGCGATCATAATAGCCGGCACCATGGCCGATCCGGTTGAGCGCGCGGTCGAAGCCGACCATGGGCGTGAGCACGACATCCGGCGTGACGGTCGCGGCCTGCGGGGCAGGCTGAGGAATGCGGAGTTGCCCGGGGACCAATATGTCGTCGGGCGACCAATCGGCAAATTCCATGTCCTCTGCGACAGACTTGCCGAGCCGGGGAAGGCAGAGCGGAAAGCCACGCTCATGCAGGAAGTCGATCATCGATTCCGTGGGTGCTTCGGACCCCATGGCCCGATAGATCGCGATCCGCGAGCCCGGCGGGACCTGTGCGAGCACTGGCGATGGCAGAACACGGAAAGCCAGGTTGCGCACAGAGGGCGGCAGGCCGGCTACGAAGGTCGCGCGCCGCGCGAGCAACGCGGATCGTATGGAAGCACGTTCATTATCGCTCACGGCATCATCCTACCCAAATTATACGAAATGCCAGCGGGTGACGGGACCGCCATGGCCGTTTGCCGGAATATCCTCTGACGCCTCAACGTCAGGTGGGGACCATGTAACGCGGACCAGAGTCCGGCCAGAGACAGCCCCCTAGGATGTGATATCGCCTCAGGGATGTTCGCTAATGCGCGCACCGGGCAGTACCCGTCCCGTTTTATCTAGGCGCTGGGAAGCTGGGCCGCAAGGCCGTCGCCCAAAGCTTCGATGCGCTCGGCAAGCTCGGTGAGCGCGGAAAGCACGGCCGGATCGTCTTCCGGCTCCGGAGCTGGTTGGGCCGGCGCGGCGGGCTCGGCCGATTTCTCCGACAGAGAATCGGCCAGCAGTAGCCCGGCGAAAAGAAGCTGGCGCACCTCGGTAAGCCCGGAGCTGCCATTGGAAACCTGTTGTACCCGATCGGACATCATGCCGGCGAGCTGATGGAGGCGACCCTCCTCCCCGTCGCGGCAATGGACCGCATACTGCCGGCCCCCGACCATGATTCTCACTTCTGCCATGGCTCAGGCTTCGCTCCTGGCTTTCTGGAGGTCGCCGATCAATGCATCGAGCGATTTGAGCGCGGCAATGGCCTTGTCGCGGGAGAACGGGTCGATCTCGCCGGGTGCCATGTCTTCCGCTG
>Ga0160433_100634_pt1 | contig 14183 bp, 16 predicted proteins | sample HID1972K_E0MG_FD_108235 | JGI IMG/M metagenome (GOLD analysis project Ga0160433, IMG submission 108235) | Enriched pill bug-associated microbial communities from UW Madison campus, WI, USA - HID1972K_E0 MG | ecosystem: Host-associated > Arthropoda: Insects > Digestive system > Unclassified ... | reverse complement strand
GTCGTTGGTTCGAGTCCAATTAAACGCACCATCTCTCTTTTGTGCGTCCGTAGCTCAGTTGGTTAGAGCACCACCTTGACATGGTGGGGGTCGGTGGTTCGAGTCCACTCGGACGCACCATTCAATGTTTTCCCGTTATCTCTCTGTTTTAATCCTCTTTCGTTCTGTTCGCTTTAAAATATTCCAGCGTAATGCCCATTTCGTTGCCATAAAAAAAGGCCACATTGCGTGACCTTGATGATGTTGCCGTGCCGTTTATTTGGCGCTTGCGCAACCTTCCAGGCTTTTATCCAGGAGTAAATTCCCTTCTACCCGCACGCCTATCTCGCCAAAGATAAAGGCATGATTCAGCTGCGTGACCACCATGTCCGTCAGACCAACAGCACAGCGGTCCTGTTCAATGGCGCGATCGATAGCCGTTTTGACGTTCGGGATGCCGGTAGGGAACAGAATGACCGCATGCTTATCCTCGGCAGTCACTCGCTTGCCTTTCGTAAACGCCGTACTGTTCAGATTGTAGTTTTTGGTACTGGCTACGGTTAAATCCGCAACCCGGACAGTACAGCCACTGAGCAACAACGCCCCTACTGCGATTAACATTAATTTTTTCATTATGCGTACTCAACAAGATAAATGGACAGATCCGCAGATCGGTTTTCACCATGCTATTCAACTTTCCCGCATGTCAATACTCTGTTTTTATTTAATAAAAAATTAATACCTGATTAAATCAGGCATCGGAGTCTTATGTCGGGATGTCGAAAAATACAGAACGCGTTCTTAGTTAATGCTTTCCGCCATGGCGATCAGTTTCTTCTTAAGGCCCAAATCATCGTGCACGCCAAACTTGCGCATGATATTACGCTTATGGCTGCTAACGGTTTTTTGGTTCCGCACTAGCGCGTGTGATATTTCAACGCCATTCTTTCCTTCGCGGATAAAATTCAGCACTTTTTTTTCCGCATCCGTCAGGATAATAATTTGTTCTGAGGACGGAACCTGAAGGGGTAACTCACGAATGAATGGGCTGAGAAAGCGTTTATTGCGCATGCTGGACTCAATAATTTCACGCAGATTGAAAAAATGCTCATCCACGCACAGAATCGAACAACGTTGCTGCTGCAGAGTATTAATCAGTCGGCGCTGCGTGGCGCGCACTAAAACCATCATGCGTGCGCCTGCCACCGGAAATGACGCGACGTCTACATCTTCTTCTGGGGTTAAATCCAACAGGCATAAATTCAGGGGCACATCGGCGCCCGGCATTTCCGTCATCAGTGAATACGTCCAGCCCGGATTCGTGCGCGCGAGATGTTCCAGACTATAGCTGAACGCGTGAAACCACAGCGTCTGTCGGGACAGATAAGCAACATTATAGTGGGCCATAACTTTTCCCTGTCTGATACATTGAAGTCAACTGTACTATTTCAGTCAGCAATTCCAGCCAGTGTGCATGGGTTTCAATATCCAGCGCTTCACAGATGTTATGCTTCCAAGAAAAAATTGTTTTGTAGCGGCATTGTCGGGTGTCAGCCATTTGGCGGGAGGATAATCCTGACGCGAATTGCAGCAAGATATCCATTTCTGTCAGGGTAATACGGCTGGTCCGCTTGTGAGTGATATGCTGGCGAACAGTGCTGGAATTCGCCCCTTTCAGCCTCCTGAACAAAAGTAGCCATTCCCCGGGAAGCGTTTCCTCATAGAGCGTTTCGCCGACATAGATAGCGCTCAATAATTTGCACATCCATGGATACCCTTCTGGTACCCAGGCCAGGGTTTTCACTTTGACGGATTTCACCCGGCGAATGAACCGCAGCAGATCGCTCAAGGCTGTCCCCGAACCGGCAATGCCTATCAGTTTGAGGTAAATAGCGTCAGCAATAATCACCGGGAATGCTTCATATCATCGATGCTCTTTACTATCCACGAGACCTGCTGCGTTTTCGTTGCCGGGTGATGCGTGCGCCGACGGTAAGAACCCAGCTCATCCGGCGTGCAATAGGTACATTTCGCCAGCCAGTCGATGTTTTCCACACGTATTCCGCACTCGACCAGCTGTAACTGGCAGAAAGCGGGCAGATCAAACCACAGGCTGTTTTTCTCTCTCGCCCCGGCGCTGTGAACATTCGGCCCTTTCGGTGAGACTGAAAACAATTCATGGTGATGCTGTCGTACAGATTCCGCAGCGGGTGATGCCAGCAGCGCTTCGCGAAATGAATCCGACACTTCATAGCAGCACGGTCGAATATGTGGCCCCACCGCCACGACGATATCCGCCGCCGTCACGCCCTGAGCCGCAAACTGCCTCACGCTTTGCTGCACAATCCCCTGCGCGGTACCACGCCAGCCAGCATGCACGCTGGCGATAACGCTTCCGTCGCGAGAGGCCATCAACAACGGTAAACAATCGGCGGTTACCACGCCAATGCCTTGCCCGGAAATCGCCGTCAAAACACCATCGACATGCGGTCGGGTTGCAGGTTGAGAAATGAAATTGAGGATGTCGGTGCCATGGACCTGCTTGATATCCACGAGGGTGGATTTATCAAAAGCCGCGGATTCATGCTCGTCGAGAAAGGCGTGATGAACGCCGGGGATGTCTGCCAGTAAACGAGAAAAATAAGCCATGAGGTTCTGTCATTCGAATGTCGTAGCCTTTAACCGTAATCCAGCGACGCCTTTCCGACAAGTCGTCAGGCATCGCTGGCAACGATTAATTACAACACCTTACTGAGAAACGACGCGGTGCGAGGGTTCTGCGGCGCGCTGAAAATCTGCTCCGGCGTGCCCTGCTCCTGAATAATGCCCTGGTCAATGAAAATGACGCGATCCGCCACTTCGCGGGCAAAGCCCATTTCGTGGGTCACGATAACCATTGTCATCCCTTCCATAGCCAGGTTTTTCATGACTTCCAGCACGTCGCCGACCAGTTCAGGATCAAGCGCGGACGTCGGTTCATCGAACAGCATGATCGACGGCTGCATCGCTAAAGCCCTGGCGATAGCCACACGCTGCTGCTGCCCGCCGGACAGGCTCGATGGCCATGCGTCGCGCTTATCGCTCAGCCCGACTTTCGCCAGCAACCCTTCGGCACAGGTCACGGCCTCGGCGCGAGACATGCCGCGCAGCGACATCGGCGCCATCAGCAGGTTTTCCAGCACCGTCATGTGCGGAAAAAGGTTAAAGCGCTGGAAGACCATGCCCACGCTCTCGCGCAGCTTATTGAGATCGCTCTTCTTATCGTGCACCGGGAAGCCATTGACCATCACTTCGCCTTCACTCACCGATTCCAGCGCATTCATGCAGCGCAAAAAGGTGCTTTTCCCGGAGCCGGATGGTCCAATCACGCAAACCACTTCCTGCGGCTGAATCTCACAATCGATGCCGCGCAGAACGTGACTCGCACCGAAGTGCTTATGCAGATTTTTAATGTGAATCACTTTTGCCAAACCTCTTTTCCAGACGGTTAACCAGCTGCGCCAGCACGAAGGTAATCACCCAATAGACAACCGAAATGGTCAGGTACGGTTCCCAGTAAGTGGCATACGCCCCGGAAACGGTACGCGCGGCGTACGCCAGATCTGCCAGACCAATTGCCGACGCCAGCGAGGAGTCTTTGACAATCGCGATGGCATTATTGCCCAGCGGCGGCAGAATGCGGCGAAACGCCTGCGGTAAAATCACCTTGCGCATGGTTTTCCACCACGGCATACCCAGCGCGCGGGAGGCTTCCATCTGGCCTTTATCAATCGACTGAATACCCGCGCGGAAAATCTCCGACACGTAGGCCCCGGCGTTGAGTGTAATCGCCACGATGCAGGACAAAAACGCGCCGTAGTTTGAACGCACTTCGCGGGCGAAATCACTACTCATCACCCCGTGCGTCACCAGCAGGCCATCGCGCGGGTTGATGAATAGCGGCACCAGCGCAAAATGGACCACCATGATTTGCACAAACAGCGGCGTACCGCGAAAGGCGCTGACATAAAAGCGCACCGGGAACTGCACCAGGTAGCGCAGCACATATTTCCACGGCCCGTGTTCAGCCTTCGCCATCCGGCCCAGGCCGAGCGTCAGGCCCCACAGCGTGCCGAGGATCACACAAATAATGGTGCATTTGAGGGTCATTATCGCGCCGTCAATAAACAGCGGGCCGTACTCCTCGATAATTTCCCAACGAAATCCCGTCATAGCTTATCCCTGAAAAAAACGGCGATCGTCAGAGTGGCGATCGCCGTGAAAATAGAAAAGACGTCATTACTGAGCGGGCAACGCCGGAACGTCTGCGTCAAACCAGGTTTGATAAATTTTGGCGTAGGTGCCGTCGGCAACGATTTTTTTCAGGCCATCGTTAATTTTGCCGAGCAGTTGGGTGTTGCCTTTCGCGACCGCAATACCGAAATACTGACGTTCAAATTTGGCATCCGGCACCAGTTTGAACTGTTTTTCCGGGTGCTGTTTGATGTAGTACTTCACCACACCTACGTCACCCACCGCCGCGCTGACGCCGTCTTCAAACAGCTCTTGCAGCATCAGCGGGGTATTATCGAAACGCTTGATGGCGGTGCTGTTTTTACCGAGCACGTCAGACACCACGATGTCCCCGGTGCTGGAGTTCACCACGCCGACCTTCTCATCTTTCAACGCTGCCAGCGAACTGACTTTGGAATCTTTCGGCACCACGATCGACTGTTCCGCCGGGAAGTAAGGTGCGGAGAAGTCGATCATCTGCTTACGCTTGTCTGTGATCGTAATCCCGGAAATGATGATGTCGCGGTCGCCGGAGTTGAGGGTGGCGAAGATGCCTTCCCACGGGGTGTTGATCAGTTTGATATCGAAGTTTTCGGCTTTGGCGATGGCCTTAATCACATCGATGTCAAAACCTTCCAGCTGTTTCTGGCTGTTTTCATATTCAAACGGGCGATAGGTACCGCCCGCGCCGACGATATACGTTTGTGCTGCAACCTGGGCACTGGCCGCCAGCGCCGCTGTTAAACAAAAACCCTTCATCCATTTGCTAAACATACCATCACCTTTTTATGCATTTAATTTGCATAAAAATACATAACTTATCTGGCATATGCAACATGCGAAGCAGGATATTCCTTCTGGTTATATCGACCTCTCCCTTGATCTATTCAGATAATCAATACGAAAGGTTTGCAACCCGCATCGCTATATATTTTAATACACAGCGATTATTTCCCTTCTCAGAGTGAATCATGTCCAGACGACACTGCCTTTTTCTGTGCACTGCCCTTGCCTGCAGCGCCCTTTTTGCCACTGCTGCCGCCCATGCTGACCGGACCGTAATTGACCAACTCGGTCGTCAAGTCACGCTGCCCGATCACGTCCAGCGCGTGGTAGTGCTTCAGCATCAAACGCTGAATCTGCTGGTGCAACTGAATGCGCAGGACGACATCGTCGGCGTGATGAGCAGTTGGAAAAAACAGCTCGGGCCGCAGTTCGCACGCTTTATGCCGAAAATCACCACGCTGCCGATGCCGGGCGATCTGACGCAGGTCAATATTGAAAGCCTGCTGGCGCTGCATCCGCAGGTGGTTTTCGTGGCGAACTACGCGCCGACGGAAATGATCCAACAGATTCAGAATGCCGGTATTCCGGTGGTCGCGATTTCCCTGCGCGAGGACGCCGCCGGTGAGAAAAACAAAATGAACCCGACGATGGCCAACGAAGAACAGGCTTATAACGACGGCTTGAAACAGGGCATTCGTCTGATGGGTGACGTCGTGGAACGGCCGAAAGAAGCCGAAGCGCTGATCGACTACGCCTTCCGCGCCCGCGCCAAAGCTAACGCTGCGGTGGCCGATATTCCTGAGGATAAAAAAGTCCGCGTGTATATGGCCAACCCGGATCTCAACACCTACGGCTCCGGCAAATATACCGGGCTGATGATGCAGCATTCCGGCGCGCTAAACGTGGCGGCGGCGACGGTCAAAGGCGCGCGTCAAGTATCGCTGGAGCAGGTTTTACAGTGGAACCCGCAGGTTATTTTTGTGCAGGACCGCTACCCGCAGGTGGTGAAAGCCATCGAAAGCGATCCGCAGTGGCAAGCTATTGACGCGGTAAAAAATCATCGTGTGTGGCTGATGCCGGAATATGCGAAAGCCTGGGGCTACCCGATGCCGGAAGCGATGGCGATTGGCGAACTGTGGATGGCGAAAAAGCTCTATCCGGAGCGCTATAAAAACGTCAACGTGGATGCTCAGGCGCAGGATTACTATCAACACTTTTACCGCGTGAACTGGAAATCCCATGCCCTCTGAGGCACGGTTTCGCGCGCTGCAAGCGGGGTTGATCGCCTTCACCCTGTTGCTGGCGCTGGTTTCGCTGTGTCTCGGCCAATTTCATTTGCCAATCGGTGACGTTGTCACTCAACTTCTGCACCCTGATGCGCAGAACGAAATTGCCGGACAGGTGGTGTGGACGGTGCGTTTACCGCGCGTGATGATGGCCTTTCTCTGCGGCGCGGCGCTGGGGCTGAGCGGCGCCACACTTCAGGGCGTGTTCCGAAATCCGCTGGTCGACCCGCACATTATCGGCGTGACTTCCGGCGCCGCGTTTGGCGGCACGCTGGCAATTTTGCTCGGGTTAAGTCCGCTTTTCATGATGGGATCGACCTTTAGCTTTGGCCTCGCCGCGCTTGGGCTGGTGTATCTGATTGCGACGCTGCAAGGGCGAGAAAGTACGCTGGCGCTGATCCTGTCGGGCATTATCCTCAGTGGATTTTTCGCCGCACTCGTCAGCCTGATGCAATACCTCGCCGACACCGAAGAGGTGTTGCCCAACATCGTATTCTGGCTGCTCGGCAGTTTTGCCACCGCCAACTGGCACAAAGTGATGCTGGTCGCTGGGCCGGTGCTGCTGGCAGGCGCAGTGCTGTTCGCCCTGCGCTGGCGCATTAATTTACTGTCGCTGGATGAGAAAGATGCCCGGGCGCTCGGTGTGTCGGTAAAACCGCTCCGTCGCGGGGTGCTGGTCAGCTGTGGGCTGCTGGTTGCCGCGCAGGTGGCGGTCAGCGGCAGCATTGCCTGGGTCGGGCTGGTGATCCCGCATCTGGCGCGGCTGCTCGTCGGGGCCGATCATCGCCGCTTGTTGCCGACCGCGTTCTGGCTCGGCGGCGCGTTTATGATAATGGTCGACGACCTCGCCCGCACCCTGACCCAGGCTGAAATTCCTATCGGGATCATCACCGCCCTGGTCGGCGCGCCGGTTTTCACCTTTTTGCTGATTTACAGCCAACGTCGGAGTGCCCAATGATCACCGCGTCGTTATCCGTCAGTGAACTGCTTTACGGTCACGGCCAGCCGCTGTTCGCCCCGCTCAGTTTTGCCTGCCAACCGGGGAATATCTGGGCGGTGCTCGGCGCGAATGGCCGTGGAAAAAGTACCTTACTGGATACGTTAACCGGGGTATTGCCCGCTCTCGGTGGGCAGTTTTCAATTGATGGCGGCGTCAGCGTAGTGCCGCAGTCGTTTCACCCGGCCTTCGCCTGGCAGGTGCAGGACGTGGTGCTGATGGGCCGCGCTCGTCATGTGCCGCTGTTTTCACAGCCGTCGGCCGAGGATCGACATCGGGTTGCGAAGGCGCTGAAGCAGCTGAACATTTCGGCACTGGCGCAGCAACACGTCGGCACTCTCTCCGGCGGCCAGCAACAGCTGGTGATGATTGCCCGGGCGCTGGTCAGCGGCAGTCAGAATATTTTGCTTGATGAGCCCTGCTCTGCGCTGGATCTGGCTAACCAGCAGACAGTGTTGCAACTGATTAACGACCTGGCGCATCGCCAACAACGCAGCGTGCTGTTTACTACGCACGATCCCACCCACGCGTTACAGGTGGCGAGCCACACGCTGATGCTGATGCCGGACGGGAAATGGCTGGCGGGTGAAACCGAAGCCGTGGTGACGGACCGCCATCTGCTACAGGCCTATGGCGTGCCGGTCCGGACGCTGACGCTGGAGGACTATCCGCGTCAGGTCATTGCTCCATTATTTTCCATTGAGCGTTAGAAATCCGGCCTGACGTAAAAATACCTGGCCTTCTGGCGAGACAATGAATTGTTCCAGCGGTCGCGCGGCGTCACTGAGCCGCGCCAACTGATATTCACAGCGCGTCTGATACGCATCCGGCAACGCCAGAATGCGCAAGTCTTCAGTATTTTCCAGTGCCTGCGCGTAATGCGCATAACCGATAAACACGTCGGTCAAATCCTGGCGAATCAACCACGCGCTGGCAATTTCCCCTTCCGGTACGGTTAACGACGTTCTGCCGCCCACCAGCCTGTTTGCCCGCGCGGTTAGCGTCATATCCGGATAGTCCGCCTCGATTCGGGCTAACAGCTCGAAAGTGTAATCGCCAGAGGGATCACAGCCGGGCGTCGAGGTGCCGAGCCGCAGCGCCGGATTCGCCAGCAGGCTGAGCCAGTCGGCATTTTCCGTTAGCGCAGTTTTCCGTGCTGTGAGGTTCAGACGATTAAACGCAAAGGTCGCCGCCGCCTGCGCGCGTCCGCTCGCCAGCAGCGTTTGCGGGTGCCGCGTGTTGGCGGAAGCAAACAGATCGCAGGGTTCACCGGCTTCGATGCGCTCGCGCAGCAGGCCCGCCGGACCAAAATCGATGGAAACAGGAGTGCCGGTTTGTTGGCTGAAATACTGACACAGCGGAATAAATGCCCGCTTGAGGCTGCCCGCAGCAAGTACATGAAGGGTTGTGGTCATCAGTGTGAAATTTTGCCCGGTTTAAAAGCTATTATCTTATCCGGGCAAACAGGGAACGCCAGTCGAATCCACTTATTCCCTGATCTCAGCCCGTTCGCGCAACTGTTCCGGGGTGGCGACCGGCTGACCAAAGAACGTCAGATAGGCGGGGATCATTTCAAACAGCATGTCAGTGCCGCGCTGCACCTGACAATCGCGCGCCATCGCGGCCTGCAAAAACGGCGTCCACGTCTGGCTCATGACCACTTCACCGACGTACGCGCCGGGCGTCAGGCGGTCAACATCCAGCGGCAGCGGATCACCCGCGTTCATGCCCATCGGCGTGGCATTGACCACCAGCGAATGACCCTGCGGATCCTTTTGCATTAGGCTGATTTCCAGCGTTGGATAATGACGCCGTAGTCGCATGGCCAGCGCCTGAGCAGTTTGCTCACGCGTATCAAACAGCGTGAGCGCTGGCACGCCCGCCGCCGCCAGTGAGGCGGCAATCGCCGACCCCACGCCGCCACAGCCCACCACTAACGCCCGGGCATTCTCCGCGCAAAAACCTTTACGCTGAATGCCCTGCACGAAGCCATCACCGTCAAACATATCCCCGGTGAGCGAGCCGTCCTCTTCACGTCGAATGGCATTGCAGGCTCCGGCAATCGCTGCCGTCGGGCTAAGCTGTTGCACCAGCCCGGCGGTGACGACTTTATGTGGCATCGTCACCAACGCGCCCACCAGATTGGTCATCTGAAACAGCGCAGGCACGAACGCGGCAAAAGCCTCCGGACGCACGCCCATCGGCACCACTTTGACATCCACGTTTTGCGCCGCAAACCACGGGTTGTAAATCATCGGCGCTTTGAAACTTTCCGTGGGCCAGCCCAGATGCGCAATCAGTCTGGTGTTTCCGGTAATGATCATGCGTGCTCCCTAATCCTGCTGTTCCGTGAGTTCGATGCGTTTGACATCGCCGAGAATAAAGACGTACGCCACCACACCGAGCAACGCCGCGCCGCCGATGTAAATAAGTGCGTAGAAGAAACTGCCGGAGGCAGCGACGATAAAGCCAATCACCAGCGGCGTGAGGATCCCCGCCAGGTTGGCGCAGAAGTTGAACAGTCCGGCGGTGAGGCCCCCGAGCCCGTTGGGTGCCATGTCAGAAATCAACGTCCAGCCCAGGCCGACCATTCCCTGACCAAAGAAGGCGAACGACATCACCAGGATCACCGCGGTGTCACTGTGCAACCAGTTAGCGGTGATGATGCAGCTCGCCATCAGCAGGCCGACAATAATCGGCAGCTTGCGCCCGAGATTGGCAGAACCCGTGGCTTTCAGCAGTTTGTCCGATACCCAGCCGCCGAACATCACCCCACCTGCCGCCGCGAGGAACGGCAGAATGGCAAAGAAGCCCACTTTCAGCCACGGCATGTGACGCTCAGTGGCCAGCCACGTCGGGAACCAGGTCAGGAAGAACACCAGTACCGTGTTACCAGCAAACTGGCCGATACTCGCCCCGACAATCTGACGCTTGCTAAGCAACTGACGCACCAGCGGCCAGCTGAACGCTGTTTTTTGCACCACAGCGGACTGAATGCCGCCGCCCGCTTCAATGTATTCACGTTCCTGCTGGCTCAAACGGCTGTCTTCGTGTGGTTCGCGGTACAGACGCCACCAGGCAATCGCAAACAATATGCCGACCACGCCGACACTGATAAACAGTGCGCGCCAGCCAAAGCTGCCCATTATCCAGAACAGCAATGGCGAAAAGCAGGCGAGGCCAAGGTATTCGCCAACGGTGTACACCGCCGTGGCTTTTGCCCTCTCCTGCTGCGGAAACCAGGCGCTGACCACCCGGCTATTCACTGGGAAGCACGGCGCTTCGCTGATCCCCAGCCCAAAGCGGCACAGTAATAAGGATTTGATGCCCACCGCCATGCCGTGAAACAGCGTGAACAGCGACCACAGCGTGAGGGAGAGGAAATAGGTAATTTTATTGCCGAAGCGGTCAAGGAACAGGCCGCCGGGAATCTGCGCCAGCGCGTAGGTCCAGGCAAACGCCGAGAACACCAGGCCCATTATCGCCGCGTTGATGCCCAGCTCCTGAGTGAGCGCCGGGGCAGCGATACCCAGCACCGTGCGGTCAAGATAGTTGATCATGGTGCCCACTGCCAGCAGGGCCAGAATACCGATCCGACGCCGGGTGCGGCGCACAGCGGTGACCGCCTCCGCGGCCACAGCGTGGTCATGGCTGTAAGTGCTCATAGAGTTTCCTGTCTTTGTAGGGTGCAGATGAATGTTGTTATTTTCACTCCACCAGCCGAACCTTCTGGTTCAGTCTGGTTTACTCACTGTACTGCATGGCCGAAAGACGGACCGCCGCATTGACCGCGCCATATTGCGCATAGCCGTTACGTCGTTCGGTTAACTCAAAGAAAAAACGTCCGGCGCTGAATGGGCGAGTATACAGGTGTAAAAACTCGCCACCGTTGCCGTCACGATCGTACAGGATCTGCTGCTGTTGCAGAACGTCGGCCTGCTCGCTGTCGCCGAACCGCGCCCGGAGATCCTCATAATAGTTGGCCGGAATAGGCAGTGCAGAAGGTAACCCGTCGGGTAACGTTTCAAGCACCGCGGGCAAGTCCGCACAGGCAAACGCCGCATGCTGTAAGCCCGCGCCCTGATAGCAGGCCACCGAGCGCGCAATCTGCGTGGCGCGACTTTGGGAAATATTCAGCGCCAGGCGAATATTTCCCTGCGGGCTGTGTACCGCCAGGCTGCGCACCAGCCCGTAAGGATCGGGCATCGTCTGCTCATGCTCGAGCGTGAAGCCAAACACGGTGCGGAAGAACACTACCCAGTTATCGCGGCTATCGGCCTCCATGCCTAACGCCAGATGATCGATGCCGAGTAGACCTGAAGTCGACACCGGCGCGTTGAGTTCAAAGTCGCGGGCGTAGATATCATCACCCTCTTCTACCAGATAAATCAGGCTGCCGTCCGGCGCGCATACCGCCGGTATAGTGCTTTCATTTGGCCCGACCTCGCCTTGCCAGGTGGCGTAGCCGTACGCTTTTGCCCGGGCGATAATCGGCGCACTGCGGCTGACGCGCAGCGCCATGGCACACAGAGAAACGCCGTGGCGCTGCCAGAAATGGTCGGCCCAGCTGTGCGGCTGGTGATTGACAATCACCCGCGCGCCGCCGTTTTGCCACAGACTCACTTTTTTACTGCGGTGCATTCCCTGCTGCTGGAAGCCCATTTGGCTAAGGCTGGTGCCGAGCTTTTTCGCTTCAGCAGGACTGGCGGCAAATTCAATAAATTCCGGACCCTGATATTCCGGCAGCGCAGGCAGCGAACAGAGTTCGGCGTCTGTTTCAGGTAATTGCTGACGGGTTTGTTCTTCCAGCCACAGCAGCGAACGATAGCCGTCCTTCGCGGTTGCGCCGTTTGGCGAGGCACGAAAACCATCGTTGAACACTTCCAGCGACCACGGGCCGCGATAGCCGCGTCGGGTTAAATCGGTGGCAAATTCCACCACGGGAAGTTCGCCCTGACCCGGGAAGCAGCGGAAATGGCGGCTCCATTCGAGCACGTCCATTTTCATCACCGGCGCATCGGCCAACTGCAGGAAGGTAATTTTATCGACCGGCACTTCATCCAGCCGCGCCAGCGTGTCGCCCAGTGCCAGCACGTGGAAGCTGTCGAGCACAATCCCCATCGCCGGGCTATCGACAGCTTTAACGCGCTGCCACGCCTGATGCCAGCGGTTCACCTGCGTGCCCCAGGCCAGAGCTTCGTATCCGACGTTGATTTTTTCACGTTCGGCCAGCTCTGCCAGCGCGCGCAGGTCGCTGATTTGCATGTCGATATCCGGGCTGGTGTCCGGCGCTACACTGCTGCATAACAGCAAGGTGTCACAGCCGAGTTGATGCATGAGTTCAAATTTGCGTCTGGCGCGCTCAAGGTTGGCGGCAAACTGCGGTCGGCTGGCGCCTTCGAAATCACGAAAGGGCTGAAAAAGCGTGATCTGCAAACCGAGATCGGCGGCCATTTGTCGGATATCCGCCGGTGAACCGGTATAATAGAGCAGATCATTTTCAAAAATTTCAACGCCCTGATAGCCTGCATCGGCAATGGCGCTCAGTTTTTCCGGTAAGGTGCCTGATATCGAGACGGTTGCGATGGAGCGCAGCATAGTGTCACCTGTCATGATCTTCGGGAAAGTTGAATATGAATCATTTGGTTCATGCGCGCCATAATTCGTTGCTAAATTGTGATCATTGTGTGTATTTTTTGTTCTCACCCGAAGCCGGAGTCGCTATGTCTGTTGTTGTTCACGATGAAGCCCAGAGCCTGAAAGAGAAGATTTTTGCCGCTGCCATCGCGGTTTTTGCCGAGCACGGCCTGGCCGGGGCGAGAATGGAACAGATAGCCGGAGAGGCGCAAACCACCAAACGGATGGTGGTCTATTACTTCAAAACCAAAGAGCAGCTGTATCAGGCGGTGCTGGAGCACGTCTACGCCCGCATTCGTGAAAACGAGCAGCAGTTGGGGCTGGAAAATTTACCGCCGGTCGAAGCGCTGGTGCAGTTGGTGAAATGGAGTGTGGCGTACCACGCGAGCCATGCGGATTTTATGCGGGTCATTTGCATGGAGAACATGCAGCGCGGGAAGTGGCTGAATGCGTCAGGTTTGCTGAAACCGCTGAACAAAAGCGCCCTGTCGATTCTGGAAAATATTCTCGACCGTGGTCAGCAACAGGATATTTTTCAGCAAGGCGTCGAGGCCCGGGACGTGCACCGGTTGATCAGCAGCTTCAGTTTTTACCAGGTGTCTAACTTTTACACCTTTAATAGCCTTTATCTGGAAGGCCCGTTGCCGGAAATTGACGACCCGGAACTGGTGGCGCATCACTCAGAAATTGCCGTGAAAGCGGTTTTACGCTTTGTGATTGCCTGATTATTGACCCGCCAGCGCAGTGATGACTCGTTCCATCGCCTCACGGGTCTGTTCACTGCGTTTTATCTTTTGGTTAGCAAGCGATGTGCGTAATACGCCAGCAATGACAATGTGTTTGGGCTCCTGTCCCAGGTCGCGCATCTCGAGTACGACCTTGCCGACCACCCGGCACATTTCCTGATACAGCGCGTCATCTTTACCTTGATTGCCCATCTGTTGCTCCTGCTAACTCATTAATTTTCAATTCATTACTGATGATAGCGTCTTTCGGGTTAACTTTCGCCATTAGATTCTGTTACAAAGTACAGATCGCATCGTAATGATTTTGTTAAGCGCTATCGTCTTGTTCTGAAACGGCGTTTTCATTTTCCTTTTTACCCGTAACCTCGTATAATACGCACCGATTCTTTCTTGAATGGTTTCAGCGCATTGGACTGCATAAAAAATAACGTAAAACTTCATCCAACCTTCGTAGCTGAAAACCAGGCTCACTTTCCTCTG
>Ga0160433_100631_pt1 | contig 14299 bp, 13 predicted proteins | sample HID1972K_E0MG_FD_108235 | JGI IMG/M metagenome (GOLD analysis project Ga0160433, IMG submission 108235) | Enriched pill bug-associated microbial communities from UW Madison campus, WI, USA - HID1972K_E0 MG | ecosystem: Host-associated > Arthropoda: Insects > Digestive system > Unclassified ... | reverse complement strand
GGTTTCCAGGTCGCTGGTTAACTGTTTGTAAAAATCACCACGCATTGCAACTCTCCAGATTCGGCAAAATTTGGAACATATTACCCAATGCTATAGGTCTATACGAGATGACGCTGCGTCGGTGACGCATTTTTGTAGCATAAATCACGTGTATCCCTGCGGGTTGTCGGTGAATGTGAAGACTCTGCATAGTGATGGTATGATAAGAACCATTAGCGTCCGGGATAGTCCCGGTCACCCACATTCAAAGGTTATCGTTATGATCATCGTTACCGGCGGCGCAGGCTTAATCGGCAGCAACATTATTAAAGCCCTGAATGATAAAGGCATCACTGACATCCTGGTGGTGGACAATCTGAAAGACGGCACCAAATTCGTTAACCTGGTCGACCTGAACATCGCCGACTATATGGATAAAGAAGATTTCCTGATCCAGATTATGTCTGGCGAAGAGATGGGCGAAATCGAAGCCGTCTTCCATGAAGGTGCCTGCTCTTCCACCACTGAGTGGGACGGCAAGTACATGATGGATAACAACTATCAGTATTCCAAAGAGCTGCTGCACTACTGCCTGGAGCGCGAAATCCCGTTCCTGTACGCCTCTTCCGCAGCCACCTACGGCGGCCGCACTTCTGACTTTATCGAGTCCCGCGAATATGAAAAGCCGCTGAACGTTTACGGCTACTCCAAATTCCTGTTCGACGAATACGTGCGTCAAATCCTGCCAGAAGCGGAGTCTCCGGTTGTCGGTTTCCGTTACTTCAACGTTTACGGACCGCGCGAAGGTCACAAAGGCAGCATGGCGAGCGTGGCTTTCCACCTCAACACCCAGCTGAACAATGGCGAAAGCCCGAAACTGTTCGAAGGCAGCGACAACTTTAAGCGCGACTTCGTCTACGTCGGCGATGTTGCCGCGGTGAACCTGTGGTTCTGGGAAAACGGCGTGTCCGGCATTTTCAACCTCGGCACTGGCCGCGCGGAATCCTTCCAGGCTGTGGCAGATGCCGCGCTGGCGTATCACCAGAAAGGCAGCATCGAGTACATTCCGTTCCCGGAAAAACTCAAAGGCCGCTATCAGGCGTTTACCCAGGCAGACCTGACTAACCTGCGTGCTGCAGGCTACGATAAGCCGTTCAAAACCGTTGCCGAAGGCGTGACGGAATACATGCAATGGCTGAACCGCGACGCATAAGAAACGACGAATGAAAATACTGGTGGTTGGCCCGTCATGGGTGGGCGACATGATGATGTCGCAAAGTCTCTATCGCACGCTTAAGGCGCGCTATCCCCAGGCGGTCATTGATGTGATGGCACCCGCGTGGTGTCGTCCGCTTTTATCGCGTATGCCGGAAGTGAATGAAGCGATCCCAATGCCGCTCGGCCATGGCGCACTGGAAATTGGTGAACGCCGTCGGCTAGGACACAGTCTGCGTGAAAAACGTTACGATCGCGCTTATGTGCTGCCGAACTCGTTTAAATCTGCGCTGGTGCCATTCTTTGCGGGCATTTCGCAACGTACCGGCTGGCGTGGCGAAATGCGCTACGGTTTACTGAATGACGCTCGCGTCCTCGACAAAGCGGCCTGGCCGCTGATGGTCGAGCGCTATGTCGCGCTGGCGTATGACAAAGGTGTAATGCGATCTGCGAAAGATTTGCCGCAACCTTTGCTCTGGCCACAGCTCCAGGTCAGCGAAGGCGAAAAGCTGCAAGTCGCTGGTGCATTTTCGCTTTCCGCTGAACGCCAGATGATTGGGTTCTGCCCCGGTGCGGAATTTGGTCCGGCAAAACGCTGGCCGCACTATCACTATGCAGAACTGGCCAAACAGCTGATCGACGAAGGTTATCAGGTGGTGTTATTCGGCTCAGCCAAAGACCACGATGCCGGGAACGAGATCCTGGCGACGCTCAGCCAGGAACAGCAGGCCTGGTGCCGTAATCTGGCGGGTGAAACTCAGCTTGAACAGGCCGTGGTTCTGCTTGCCGCCTGTAAAGCGGTCGTCACCAATGATTCGGGTCTGATGCATGTCGCCGCAGCGCTCAATCGACCCCTGGTCGCGCTGTATGGCCCCAGCAGCCCGGATTTCACACCGCCGCTGTCGCACAAAGCCAAAGTTATCCGTCTGATTACCGGCTACCACAAAGTGCGGAAAGGCGACGGCGAAGAGGGCTATCATCAGAGCTTGATCGACATTACGCCAGACCGCGTGCTGGAAGAATTAAACCAGCTTCTGCTGGCCGAGGACGCATAACGGATGCGCGTATTGATCGTTAAAACGTCCTCAATGGGTGATGTGCTCCATACGTTGCCTGCGCTGACTGACGCCGTTCAGGCGATTCCAGGCATCCGTTTTGACTGGGTGGTTGAAGAAGGCTTCGCGCAAATCCCCACCTGGCACGCCGCGGTAGACAACGTTATCCCGGTGGCGATCCGCCGCTGGCGCAAAGCGTGGTTTTCAGCGCCGGTAAAAGCCGAACGCCTCGCGTTTCGCCAAAAGGTGCAGGCCGAAAAATATGACGCCATCATCGATGCCCAAGGGCTGGTGAAAAGCGCGGCGCTGGTTACACGCCTCGCACACGGTATCAAGCATGGTATGGACTGGCAAAGCGCCCGTGAACCGCTGGCGAGCCTGTTCTACAACCGTCGCCATCGCATCGAAAAACAACAGCATGCGGTCGAGCGAACCCGTGAGCTGTTCGCGAAAAGCCTCGGCTATGCAAAGCCCGATGCGCAGGGTGATTACGCTATCGCGCAGCACTTTGTGAATTTACAGGAACATAATATTCATCCCTATGTCATATTCTTGCATGCCACAACAAGGGATGATAAACACTGGCCGGAATCGCACTGGCGCATGTTAGTGGAACGGATGCAAGAAAGCGGATTACAGATTAAACTGCCCTGGGGCGCAGAACATGAGCGGCAACGTGCCGAAAGGATCGCCGACGGTTTGAATAACGTTGAAGTATTGCCGAAATTGACACTGGCGGAGGTAGCGGCCAGGCTCGCTGGAGCACAAGCCATCGTTTCAGTCGATACCGGCTTAAGCCATTTAACCGCCGCACTGGATCGCCCTAATTTGACTCTGTTTGGCCCTACAGACCCGGGACTTATCGGGGGTTACGGCAAAAACCAACAACAATACGTAAGCCCTACGGGCAAGATGGGAGATATCTCGGCAGATGCGATTTTTAACGCTTTACAGGGCAACCTGCAACGCGCTGACAGGGAAACATAAGCCATGAGCTATGTGCTTCTTTTTATCTTATTTCTCCCGATAAAATTGTTGGGGAAACTGTTTCGTAAAGAGACAGGAAAAAACCTTGTCATTCAGACAGCTAAAATTGGCGACTTTGTTAACGCCACACCGCTTCTCTGCCATTTGCAAAAAAGCGATGTTCTCATTAGCAAAGCCGTTGAACCACTGGCCAGGCTCGATGACACCATCGAGACGATTCATCTTATAGGCAAAAAGAAGCGTAACCTGCTCGCCAAATTTCAGTTCGCTTTGCAGATAATGAACCGCTATGACAATGTCTATCTGTTGCAGCCCAACAGTACCAACCTGTTTTTTGCTGCTGCCTGCAATGCAAAGAACAAGCAGTTTCTGAGTATTTATACTCGTCGTTGGTATCACAGTCTTTTCTATATGGCGGCTGACGGCGTTGTCAATCACGGTAAACGCACACTATCAGTAAATAATTACCTGCAACTGGCAGACCGCAACCTATGTTGGGAAGATGCGCCAAAACATGCAACTCACCCTCTTCATAAACCAAAGTCCTGGCCCGATTGCCTGGATAAGCCCGATGTCATTCGAATTGGCTTAAGCATTTCTGCGGGTAACAAAGCCAAAACCGTTCCTCCCGAAACCTGGGAACGCATTTTCGACACCCTTGCCGACTTGCCCTGCGAGTACTACATCTTCGGTACCGAGAGTGAACAGTCGTGGTTAGACGAGTTGTACCGTACCGTCGGGGAGCGCGCCAATATCACCAGCCTGTTAGGCACGTTACCACTGGAAGAGGTGCCGTGGGCGATTTCGCGCATGGACTGCTATATCGCGTCTGATTCAGGAAATGTCTATATCGCCGATGCCGTTAACGTCCCTGTTGTCCTTTTGTTTGGGCCTTGCTGCTATCATGAACAGCGTCCATTGGGGAAAACTCTGCTCATCGGCAGTGAAGAGAACATCAGTTCCTACGTGTTTGAAACTCGGTATTATTTTGACAAGTCGAGAGAAGAGTTGTTTAAGTTCACTAACGAAGACCTGATTAATCTTTATCAGTTCATCTTTTCACTCCCGAATAACAATCTCTTAAATAAAACAAAATAAACTAACTTTGTTGGTATTAATGATGACTCCGCATTCGAAGAAAAAATTTGCCACATTGAGAAAATGGAATCGCAATAAAAATTATTTCATAAAAACATTGCGAATGCGGCTAGCAAAACTGGCTTGGGATTACCGGACCAGAAAACCGTTTTCTCTTCAAGATCTTCACAAAGTCCTGCTTCTTCGTGACGATGATAAAATTGGTGATATGGTTGTGTCGACATCCCTGATTCGTGAACTCGCGAATAATGGATACAAGGTTGATGTTCTGGCAACACCAATGAATCTTTCCGTCATTAGATATAATCCACATGTGCGAAAGATTCATTTAACATCATCACCAAATATAACCGCAGATCTAAAATCTGAAAATTATGACCTCGTTATTGATATGGGTGATAAAATATCCCCTAGAAGCCTAAAATTCCTGCGACATATTCAGGGTAAGAATGTCATCGGTTTTAACAAGCAGCAATATAATATCTATAATAAGTCTATTGTATATTCTGGCTATAAAAGCCATATCACAGAACGCTATGCTGTTTTGATGCGCAGCATGAATCTGTCTAATTTTTCAACCAATTATGACCTTCACTATCCTGAATCACTGACTCAAGAAGCACAAACATTCCTGAAGGGTCTTGGTTACGAGAAATTCATACTCATAAACCCATTTGCAGCAGATTTACGTCGTGAGTTTTCCTCAATGCAACTCAATGAGATTCTCTCCTCTTTACGATCTCTATATCCTGAAACTGCAATAATTGTGTTGGATCATTTGAGTCGAATTGAATTAGAATTACCTACCGGGGTTTTTATAAACCCCTTTAATACGATTCCATCCGTTACTGCTTTAATTTCACAGGTTGATCTTGTTATCTCACCCGACACTTCAATTGTTCATATTGCAGCTACATTTAACAAACCACTCATTGCTTTGTATGGTAACGACCTACACGGTAAGTATGTCAACAGTGATGTTTGGGCTCCTGGCTATGACAATGCAATACAATTACGTACAGAAGATAAATATCATCCAGTATCGACGATTGCTGTAACAACGATTGTAGAGGCTGTAAGTGAAATGTCTAAAGGAATACTGATAAAATGATGTCATTCATCACTAAACTAAGACTACATAACAGAACAATGCTTCTGGCTATAATATTTATGGCAACCACTTCCATAGTGTTAAATTTTATCAGCGCTGCATACGCAAGAAACTTTTTTTATATAGCTTCATACATTTCAATTATCTCAATAATAATCAATCTAAAAAAAAGACCAGATACCATCCTCATTCTTCTTGTAGCCTCTTTATTTTTCGTCGGGCTTAGCAAGTATTTGTGGTTCTGCCTAGAGTACATAGGAAATCCACAGTACAACAAATATAATCCATATTTTAATACGGGTAAACGACTAATGCTCTCTGCAGTAATTGCCTGGAGCCTATTTTCTCTAGAAGAATACATTAAGCAATCAGACAAGAAATTAATAAAAATTGCGATGGCTTCTGCATTTATTATCGCTTCAGCAGTAGGGGTTTATCAATCAGTCAACTACCCGAATGCGCGATTGGATTTCTTCTTAGGATATGCCACCGATAGTGCATATATGTATTCCGCAATTTGTATTTTTGTTATCATACAGTTAGAAAAAAACAGAGCTGTAATTTCTAAATTAGCAGGTGCTGTATGCTTTGTTATTGCAATCTATGTTTTATTCAAAACTGGCACGCGCAATGTTCTTATTTGCTTCCCTCTTATCTTGCTGATCTGTTTAACTGTCTGGAAAGAAAATTTCATTAGAAAAGCATCCATTGTGCTAGCAGCAATTGTCATTGCAGCAGTGGTGGGATATAAACCCTTCATTGAGCCAAGAATTACTGCCACCACAAACGAAATCACAAACTATACGCAGCACGATGGGAATCGCTTCGGATCATTTACCGCTCGTTTAGCCATGTGGGATGTTGGATATCATGCATTTAAATCACATCCATGGGGGATGAGCTTTGAAGAGCGAGAAAAATTCGCCAAAGATTATACCCATAAAACAAACTCTAATAAATCAGCCTTGCATTTTATGAATATTCATTTGCATAATGAATTGATTGATACAGCATCCTTACAGGGTATTGCGGGGGTCCTTGTAATGCTGGCGTCTTATATTTCACTATTCTACTTTGCATGTAAAAATAAAGACAATCTTTTTCTGGGTATCACGCTAATTATCATTAGCGTCGGATTTACCGATGTTATATTCATAAGTCGAGAGCAGAGCATTTTCTTCCCATTGATTCTCATTCTAGCCACGCTTTTGGAACGTCAGCACCTGAGAAAAGAACAATAAAAAAAGCCCGAGCCCGGGCTTGTCCTATTGTTGCGAGCGGAGTTGATAAAACTCCGCCAGCGTCATACCCTGCGTTCTATCTGCAAGCCACGTGAACAATTTTTCCAGGTCACGATAAAGCTCTTCAATTGCCGCATCATCTTTAAACGTTGGGCTACCACCGGGCATAAATTCGGAAGAGTGCAGCATAAATTCCACGTAGTCCTTTCCTTGGGCTAAACATTTTTCTGCCACGTTAATCATCTCGTCAGCATTCCCGCCCGCTGGACGCAGCCAGTTGACGGAAGGAGAGCGATATTTTCCCCGTAGGCTATCGTAACGTTGCTTGACGCTATTCAACCATCCTGGATGCTTGTATTGAATACTCATTGGCACTTCCAGTAGCGAGCTGTTACCCGCCTGGTGTATGGCATTCTCATCCATAAAGTAGGCATGATCTGGGAAGTGTTGGTAATCCGTTCCGCCTTTTCCCTGCGGTGCGCCTTTGGCATTGCGCCAGTTCACTCGCGGTGTGACGGAGCAATCAACCTGGTAACCTAGCTCAATCAGCAATTTTGCATACCGACTATCGAATGCCCAACGCCCGGCTCGGTGGCTGAGCATTTTAGTCTGAAACGTCTCTTCCAGAAGTTGCGTCATAAAGAGCACCTTCTCGCGCAAAATATCATCTGGGAACTCAATCAGATAGGGCTGCCAGCGCCAGTCGTCCCCTGTCAGGTCATGCTCTGGCGGACTGTTCCAGGCATGAAGATGCATACCAACCTCTCCCTGACCACGGGCAATGACGTCTTTAGCAAACGCTATGAAGACCGGATCAATGGCCATCTCGTAGTTGGTTAACCAGACGGGCTTAAAACCATAATTCTCACACAGCGACTGAAAGCGCGGCAAGAATCGGGCATTCACCGTGTTAATTTCCCGATGGTTTTGCCAAAGGTTATCGCCTTCAGTATCGATAGTGATGATAAATGCAGGTTTCGTCATGGTGATCCCATATGTCAGAGAGGGTTGGCGCTATGTTACGCACTCTCAACTCATGGAGTAAACAGTTGCCAGGAAAAAGCTGACATTGTGGAGAAATGATGCAAGTCCGCACCATGTCTATTAGAATTGCAGGCAATATGACCCTAGTAAGAAGATGATGAATAATTCACTAAACGCGCCTGGTTTACGCATTCTCTTAATTAAATTACGCCATCATGGCGATATGCTTCTGACAACACCGGTGATCAACTCTCTGCATCAACGTTGGCCGGACTCGCAGATCGACGTCCTGCTGTATGAAGAAACACGAGATATGCTAGCCGCGCACCCGAATGTTCATCACGTCTATGGGATCGACCGACAATGGAAAAAATTGGGCACTCGCCGGCACCTGGAAAAAGAGTGGCAACTTCTGAAAACCCTGCGAGCACAAGATTATCACTTGGTCATTAACCTTGCTGACCAGTGGCGCAGTGCCTTCATCACCCGTTTTACTGGCGCACCCGTCCGCATTGGTTTCGACTACAATAAACGACGTGGCCTGTTCTGGCGTAAATGCCACACTGAACTGGCTTCAGTTAGCTCGCACCCGCAAATGCACACCGTGGAGCAAAATCTCTCCATACTCGCCCCACTTGGCATTCCAGCAGTGACCTCCGTCTCAATGAGTTATCGTCCTGAAGACTGGCAAACGGTCTCAGCCAAACTGGCTGAGAAGTCGGTAACAGAACGTTTTATCGTTGTGCAACCAACGTCCCGGTGGTTCTTCAAGTGTTGGGACGAAGGGAAAATGGCCCAAACCATCAGCGAGTTACAACATGATGGGCATACGCTCGTTCTTACGTCAGGGCCGGATAAAAAAGAGCGGGCGATGGTAGATGCGATCCTCGCTCAATGCCCGCAAGAACGTATCGTCTCGCTTGCCGGAGAGTTGACGTTGCGTCAGCTTGGAGCACTCATCGATCATGCTGCGTTATTTATCGGGGTCGATTCCGTTCCTATGCATATGGCGGCGGCATCACAAACACCTTGCATTGCCCTTTTTGGTCCATCAAAACTCACCTTCTGGAGTCCGTGGCAGGTTAACGGAGAGGTGATTTGGGCTGGTGATTACGGCCCGCTTCCGGACCCTGATGCGGTGGATACCGCTACCAAAGAACGCTATCTCAATGCAATTCCGGTAGAACGCGTCGTCACCGCAGCGAGGAATTGCCTGTCATGAAGAAACACCGTCTGGCGATTGTTCGCCAAAAATATCGCCCCGATGGCGGAGCCGAGCGCTTCGTTTCACGCGCACTCACTGCGCTAAGCAGTCAGGACCTTGAGCTCAATGTCATCACCCGTCAGTGGCAGGGAGAGAAACAGGACGACTGGAATATTCATATTTGCAACCCGCAGAAATGGGGCCGCATAAGCCGTGAGCGCGGTTTCGCTCATGCCGCACGCCAACTATGGCAAGCTGAACAATTTGACATCGTGCAGAGCCACGAACGGATCCCAGGCTGCGACATCTATCGCGCCGGCGATGGTGTGCACCGCCGTTGGTTACTTCAACGCCAGCGAATTTTACCGAATTGGCGTGGTCAATTACTGATGATCGATCGCTACCATCGCTATGTTATGGGCGCTGAGAAGGCGATGTATCAGGCCAAAGAGCTAAAAGCCGTCATCTGTAATGCGGAAATGGTTAAGAATGAAATCATTGAAGATTTCGGTGTCGACGCAAAAAAAATACATGTGATTTATAATTCCATTGATTCCAGCCGCTTCGTTCCAGCACAAAGTGTGCAAAAATTGGCACTGCGTGAAAAACTGGGCATCCCTGGTGAGGCCGTCGTGCTCTGTTTTGTCGGATCGGGATTCGAACGCAAAGGGTTAGCTGCGGCCATCAAAGCGATTGCAGATACCGATCGTTATCTGCTTGTTATTGGGCAGGATAAAGCGGAAAAGCACTATAAGGCATTGGCGCAAACGGAAGGATGCAGTGACCGAGTGCGTTTTTGCGGAATGCAAAAAGAAACGTTGCCATTTTATCAGGCGGCAGACGGGCTTTTGTTGCCAACCTTGTATGACCCGTTTCCAAATGTCATTCTGGAATCGATGGCCTGTGGACTGCCCGTTATTACGTCGGACACCTGCGGTGGTTCTGAATTTATTGAGCAAGGATTGAACGGTTTTATCTGCGATGCTCTCGACATCTCACGCCTGAAAGAGGCTGTGATGACAATACCTTCACTGGAATACGATAACAAAATGGGCATGGCTGCTCGCCATAAAGTCATGGATGCAACACCGGAGCGGCTTTCAAAGCAGCTCATTACGCTTTATCAAACTTTATTGGATTAATGATGCGTATCCTCATGATTATTGATGGTTTACCTGGCGGGGGCGCCGAAAAAACAGTGCTCACGCTATCGCGTGGGCTCATAAAAATGGGCCATCAGGTATCACTTTTTTCCTTGCGTAAAGTGTGTGACTACACCATTCCGGAAGGCATTGATTATCAGGTTGTGCAGGATCACAGTAAAAAACCATGGCGAAAGCTGACAGAGCTTTGCCGCCGCGCTCGCCTCCTGGACGACGCTATCAATAAAGCGCAGGAGAAGGGTAAATTCGATATCGTCTTCTCCCATCTGCATAAAACAGACAGGATCGTGGCACACACGCGAGCCCTCGACCGTAACCGGGTTTGGTATTGCGTACACGGAATGTTTTCTTTCTCCTATCTCCGCAATCGCCATGGGCTGTCACGCTGGTTTAAACGCGCAAAAATCCGTCATGTTTATGAGAACAGCCAAGTCGTCGCGGTCTCCAACGCGGTACTTCATGATCTGACCGAAAACTTGGGTATCCATCTTAAACGTGAAGCTGTTATCCATAATCCGTTCGATATCGACAGTATCGAGAAGCTGGCCGCCGAGCCCTTCGAATTACGGGGCCATGATTATATTATTCATGTCGGCCGTTTCCATGAACATAAACGCCACGACCGCCTGTTGCGCGCGTTTGCTAAAAGCAGTATCCCCGTTCAGTTAGTCATGATGGGCAACGGTCATCAGAAACAAATCGACCAGTTGAAAGCCCTGGCAGCCGAGCTCGGTATTGCAGACAGAGTGCAATTTCGCTCCTTCGTGCCCAACCCTTACCCGTGGATCAAAAACGCCAGACAATTGGTACTCAGCTCAGATTGCGAAGGATTTGGTAACGTACTGGTAGAAGCGCTGCTTTGCCATACACCTGCGGTCAGCACGCGTTGCCCGGGTGGCCCGTCGGAAATTCTGACCAATGAGCTGGCACGCGGACTGAGTGAAATGACCGATGATGGTCTGGCAAATACGATGCTTGATATCTGGCATAATCCGCCAGTCATCGATCCTACGACCATTTCGGCCTATGGCATTGAAGCTATCTGCCAGCAATATATCGCGCTTGCGGCCCCCAAACAGTAATCAGGTATTTTATGCAACACCCGACTTCTCCACTGCTTAGCGTGGTTGTCGCTCTCTATAACGGCGACAAATTTTTAGACCAGTTTTTCTCCTGCCTCGTCGCACAAAATATCGAGAGCATGGAAGTGATCATCGTCAACGATGGCTCCACCGACAACTCGATGAAGATTGTCGAAACCTGGCGTGAAAAACTGCCAAATATGCGGGTGATCGACCAGGAAAACGGCGGAGTCTCCACCGCGCGTAACACTGGGCTGGCTGTGGCAACCGGACAATACCTCTCCTTCCCGGATATTGATGATTTCTTCAAACCCGGCATGTACCAGCGTTTGCTGGATATGGCGCTGGCGAACAATCTCGATGTCGTGACCTGCAACGGCCAGTACGTCTGGGAAAATGATAAAAAGCCGTCTCGCCCTATTTTTCCAGCAGACAAGCTGCAATCCACTGGCGTGTTAAGCGGTCCGACCTGGCTTAAGCAGGCGCTGGACTCACGGAAATTCCTGCACGTCACATGGCTAAACCTGTATCGCCATGATTTTATCCGTCAGCACAATTTCCATTTTGAACCCGGACTGCGCCATCAGGATATCCCGTGGACCACCGAAGTCTTGCTGGCGGCAGAACGCGTGCAGTACACCAGCGAACAGTTTTATGATTACTATATTCACTCAGCCTCCGTGTCGCATATGCCCGACAATGACGACACGCTGATTCGCTCTGCGCGACATTACATGAAAATCCTCGAAATGCTGGATGCAATTAATCAGCGTTATCCTGAACAGGTAAAAGGCATCGCAGCCTGCCACTGGCAAATAGCGAAGGAAGGTCTTGGGATCATTCATACATTCGACAACATGAAAGACCCGCGTAAAAAGTCGATGATCGTACGAGAATTCTTTGATCGTGGAATATGGAAACTCATCTGGAAAAGCGCAAGAAGCCCTCGTCTCCGCTGGCGTTTAGGCCGTCGTTACTTCCGTTTGAAACGTTATCTGACCGATTGAACGTCCAGAACCCCAAAGGGATAGCTTTAAGCACGCTAAATGCTTAGAATTTGCCCGCCGAAGTATAAAAACGGATAAATCGCTTGGAATTTCTGTATACCATTTTGCTCTACCTGATTCAGCCACTGGTCTGGCTGCGGTTATTGTTGCGCAGCCGAAAGGCGCCCGCGTACCGTAAACGCTGGGCTGAACGCTATGGCTTTTGCAAAAATAAGGTATTGCCTGATGGCATACTGCTGCACTCCGTCTCCGTAGGCGAGACGCTGGCCGCCATTCCTCTTGTGCGTGCGCTGCGCCATCGTTACCCTTCATTGCCGATAACTGTCACAACCATGACTCCGACCGGTTCTGAACGAGCAATGTCCGCCTTCGGCAAAGATGTGCAGCACGTCTATCTACCGTACGATTTACCCGGCGCGATGAACCGCTTCTTCAACACCACCCGTCCGAAGCTGGTTATCGTGATGGAAACCGAGCTGTGGCCGAACATGGTTGCCGCGCTGCATAAGCGCAAAATCCCGTTGGTCATTGCCAACGCACGCCTGTCTGAACGCTCAGCCAAAGGTTACGGCAAGCTTGGCAAATTCATGCGCAAACTGCTGAGCCGCATCACCCTGATTGCTGCACAGAACGAAGAGGACGGTAACCGCTTCCTCGCGTTGGGCCTCAAACGCAATCAGCTCACGATTACCGGCAGCCTCAAATTTGATATCTCCGTGACGCCAGAACTGGCGGCACGCGCGGTGACGTTACGTCGCCAGTGGGCACCGCGTCGTCAGGTGTGGATCGCAACCAGCACCCATGACGGCGAAGAAAAAATCATCCTCGACGCACATAAAAAGCTGCTGGAAACCTTCCCGGATCTGCTGCTGATTCTGGTGCCACGCCATCCTGAACGCTTTGCTGACGCCCGTGAACTGGTGCAGAAAGCGGGTATGCCATTCACTTTGCGCAGCACGGGTGAAATCCCTTCCGCGACGACTCAGGTGGTCATTGGCGACACCATGGGTGAGCTAATGCTGCTGTACGGAATTGCTGATCTGGCCTTTGTCGGCGGTAGTCTCGTCGAACGTGGTGGCCATAACCCGCTGGAACCAGCCGCACATGCGATTCCGGTATTGATGGGCCCGCATACCTTCAATTTCAAAGATATCTGCGCCAAGCTGCAGCAGGATGATGGCCTCATCACGGTTACCGATATGGACACTTTGGTGAAAGAAGTCTCTACACTGCTCACTGATGAAGATTACCGCCTCTGGTATGGCCGCCATGCCGTCGAAGTGCTCCATCAGAACCAGGGTGCGCTTGCCCGTCTGCTACAGTTATTGCAACCTTATCTGCCTCAGCGGAGCCACTAATGCCAACTCGCCTGTCGGTGGTGATGATCGCCAAAAACGCTGCCGATCTGCTGCCGGATTGCCTGGCATCGCTGCACTGGGCTGACGAGATTGTTCTGCTGGACTCCGGTAGCGACGATAACACCGTTGAACTGGCGAGAAGTCTTGGCGTGCAGGTTCATGTGAACAGTAACTGGCAAGGGTATGGCATTCAGCGTCAGCGCGCGCAAGCGCTCGCCACCGGCGATTATGTGTTAATGATCGACACCGACGAACGTGTCACGCCTGAGCTCGAAAAATCCCTCCGCGACGCCCTTGCGGCCCCGGAACCGGGTGCCGTTTACAGTATCGCCCGCCGTAACTATTTTCTCGGGCGCTTTATGCGTCACAGCGGCTGGTATCCGGACAGGGTTCTGCGTCTTTACGAACGCGAACGCTGGCAGTACAACGATAATCAAGTGCATGAATCCCTCGACAGTCGCGGTGCGAAAGTCGTTGAGCTGCAGGGCGACCTGAAACACCTCACATGTCGTGATTTTGCTGAGTTCCAGCGTAAACAGCTGGCTTATGCCACGGCTTGGGCGCAGGAACGTCATCAGAAAGGCAAGAGAACTTCACTGGCAGGCATCTTTGGTCACACGCTGGGTGCGTTAATCAAAACGCTTATCCTGCGTGGTGGCGTTCTGGATGGCGCGCAGGGCTGGCTGCTGTCGGTCGTGAACGCGCAGTATACGTTTAACAAGTACACCGAGCTGTGGGCGCTGAACCGCGGCTTTAGCAAAAAGGCGTGAGTCATGAGCACAAAAGCCATCTACCCAGGCACGTTTGATCCCATC
>Ga0160433_100625_pt1 | contig 14405 bp, 3 predicted proteins | sample HID1972K_E0MG_FD_108235 | JGI IMG/M metagenome (GOLD analysis project Ga0160433, IMG submission 108235) | Enriched pill bug-associated microbial communities from UW Madison campus, WI, USA - HID1972K_E0 MG | ecosystem: Host-associated > Arthropoda: Insects > Digestive system > Unclassified ... | reverse complement strand
CAACAGGAGGAGCGGCACGGGTCATGGCTGGATCTCCACGGACTGGATGCTGCGATTATTTAAGCCAAAAGCCTGGCGTATCGTGCCGGTGTTGTAGAGGCAGTCAAGCTGAAGCTGATGGAGCTGGCTTTGCGTTTGCAGCTCTGCAAAGCGTGCCTGGTAGACTTCCTGTTCGGCGTTAAGCACATCCAATAACGGGCGGGAACCGAGGTCGAGATATTGCTGTTGATAGAGTTCGCGGGTGCGTTGGCTGAGCTGCTGTTGACGGCCCAGTATTTGTAATGAGCTGGCAAGATTGAGCGACTGGCTGCGGGCTTCCAGCAGTTTCTGGCGCACGTCGAGCCGGGTGCGCTGAATAGTGGATTGCGCTGAGTCCACGGCGTGACTGGCAGCATCGCGCCGTGCTGTGAGGCCGCCGCCCTGATAAATCGGCATTTCGACTTTTACCCACGTCGAATACTGCGTTTTATCGAGCACTTCGCTGCTGGGGTATTTGTCGTTGAGATAATGCTGGACGGATGGCTCCAGCGAGATGGTCGGCGTCATTTGCGCGTTGGCGTAATCCAGGTTCGCCTGTGCCGCGCTGGCCTGTGCCCAGGCCGCCAGCACCGACGGCACCAGGCGGTCTTCCGGTTTGGCCATCATGCAGCTTTGTTCAAGCTTGGCTGGAAACTCCGTACTGATCCCGTTGAGCGTATTCCAGCCGAGCAGGGTCATTAACGTGGCCTGCGCGCTCTCGAGGTTGGCCTGATACTGCACCATTTGTGAACGCGCCGATTCGATTCGCGCGTTGGTCTGTACGACGTCCGAAAGGGAGGTGGCCCCTTCGTCGTTACGCTGTTGCGTGAGCTTGCCGATCCCGTTGAGCGCATCGAGTTGTTCTTTGGCGGCGTCGACCATTTGCTGCCAGGACTGCACCTGTACCATCGCTAACGCGGTATCGTGCGCTATGGTATCGATGCTCACCAGCACGTTGGCCTGTTCCTGCGCGGCCCCGGCCGTTTCGGCCCGGACCTGGCTCGACACTTTGCCAAAGTCGTACAGCATCTGCGACAGAGACAGCACCAGCGAAGGGCTGTAGCCGTTATTGGTGTAGGTGTTGCTGTAGCCGTTGTTCATGCCCGCGGTCACCTGCGGGTAATATTTCGATTTGGCGACGTTAATCTGCTCGTTTTGCGTCAGCAGTTTCCCGATAGCCTCCCGAATGGCCGGGTGCCAGTTTACGGCGCGACTCACCGCATGGCCCAACGTCAGCGTGCCGGGTGCGGCGGTACTCAGGGGAAGTTCAGCGGCAGAGCCATCGAGCGAAGGCAATCCCTGCTCGTTGGCGAGTCCTTCAGAACTGATGGATTGTGGCTCATCCTCGGCATACACCTGAATGGAACAGAGGTGGAATGCCAGCAATAATGCGACAGGCGCTCTTCTTCCCATATTGTGTCCCTTTCAAAAATCACAGCATGTTTCTGTTATTGCCCCGGAAGCCGTGACCTCCGGGGCTGTTGTCGACTAGCCGGTAATAATGTGGTTCTGCTGCATCAGCTCCGCGAGTGTGGTGTGGACACCATCCAGGGTAATTAATGGGGTGGAGTTGTAGGTGGAACCTGTGCCGTCACGGTCGACCGAAATCACCGTGTTAGCGCCGTTGGTGTTGACCTGCACGTAGTTCCCGAGCGTAGACGCCTGGTGATCCCAGCCGGTCAGCAGTTCGCGCAGATCGATTTTGTCGCCCTGAGCGAGGTTAAAGTTGGTCCATTCGTCATTGCCGTTGCCCCCGGTTGCGTTGCCGCCGTTCAGCAGGTGATAAATCAACGTATCGCCGTAGGCTGAACCGGTGAGGACGTCATGCTGATCGGTGCTGGCCATCTGCGGATTCATGTTGATGGTCAGGGTCGCGGTATCGGTGTGACCATTTTTATCATTCAGGGTGTAGGTGAAAGTCTCCTTGCTGGTCATCGACGACAGCGCCACGCCGTTGTTCAGGGTGTAGGTGTACGAGCCATCGAGATTAAATTGCAGTGCGCCGTACTTACCCAACACCGTGGCCGTGCTGGCACTGGCCGCCGGATCCAGCGTGGCGGTGCTACTGCCCGCGCCGGTAATACTCAGGGTGGTATGCACGCTCGCCAACTGATCGGCGGCCCCGGCGGCCTCGCTGCCGTCAAAGATATTGCCGTGCACCGAACTGCTGCCGCTGGTTTCAAAGATATCCAGATGCGAGGTGGTGCCGGTTACGGTTGGGGTGATGGTGACGTTCCCGACCGCCAGCCCACTGAGGTTACCGGTGAAGGAAACAGTGTAGTGCCCCGCATCCAGCTCCAGCCCGCTCAGCGGAACGGTCGCGCTCGCGGCCAGCAGGCCGATCGAGTTGATTGGGGTGGTGCCGGACTTCAGTACGCTGCCATTCTCAGAGATTGACCAGGTGACCGTCAGCGCGCCGAGTGAAACCAGCGATGTGACGTTGAAGGTCAGCGAGGAGTTCAGCAGCGCGTCATGGCCGGTGATATCAAAGCTGCCGCTGCCGGAGCCTTTATTCCCCAGGGTGAAGATGGTCGCCGACCCGAGTGCTCCACTGCTGTAGCCAATCGAATCCTGCACCGCCGTTACCGCCATCACGGCGCTGGAGTCGTTCACCGCATCCAGCGCATGCGGCGTTGGCGTGATGTTCAGCGACGCGCGGTCGGTATCGCCATTCGCCGCTTTCACGGTGTAGACGAAGCTGTCCGGCGTTTTGATGCTATCGGCCCCGACGCCGCTTTTCAGGGCGTAGCTGTAATTCCCTTTGGCATCAATGGTCAGCGTGCCGTACTGCCCGTTGATGGTGGTGGTGCCGGTGGCCGACACCGCCACGCCATTGACTTCGGTCAGCAGCGCCCCGGCTGGCAGCACATCGTTGCTCAGCACGTTCCCGGAGGTGCTGGCGGCGAGGCTGTCCACGGCATAGGTATGATCCTGCAATATGTTGAGGGTGTAACCGGTCAGCGCCGTGACGCCGCTGGCGGTATTCAACAGGAACACGTATTCGCCGCCCGGCAGCGTCAGAGTCAGCTGGCTCGACTGACCGCCCAGCAGCGGCGCGTTCAGCCAGCCTTTTTGCACCTGATACTGCTCGTACTGCTGGGTCAGGTCGTTGAAGCGGTAGATGTAAAGGTCAAAGGTCGATGCCAGCGCCACGCCGCCGACCGACGATTGCAGCGTCATGGTGCGGGTGCTGCCATCTTCCACATCAAATCGGATCGGGTTGCTCATGTTGGCGAGCACGTCGAGGTTCAGCACGTTGCCCAAACCGACGCCCACTACCGTAAAGCCCGACTGCGACGACGCACCGTTGTTGATCGCTTCCACGTTGGTGTTGAACACCAACGCGGCGCTGTCATCGGCGGTGACCACAGAACTGGCTGCCGGAACCGGGCCGAGCGTCACGACCAACTGTGCCGAATCGCTGACGCCGTTGTGGGTGATGGTGTAGGTGAAACTCTCCTTGTGTCCCAGCACGGCCGCAGAGGTGTTCGTCAGGGTGTAGGTGTAGCTCCCGTCCTGGTTGATATGCAGCGTGCCGTACAACCCGACGATATTCGCTCCGCCCGCACCGACCGTGGTCACGACACCGTTGGCGTCGGTGACCTGCGTGACCGTCGTACCGGTTGGGGCGTTATCCAGCCCACCGGTGGTATCGCGGTCGGTGATGACGTTGCCCGACTCTGTGGTTGGGCCGCTAACCGATCCGGCGCTGGTTTTGTGCACGTCCACATCAAGACTGGTGTAAGACCCGGTTGCCAGCAGGCTTGAGTTGTAGGTCAGGACGCGATATTGCCCGCCAGTAAGGCCAGTCAGACTCAGCGTTACGCCGCTGCCGGTGAGGGTCAGCAGGTTGGCGAAGTCTGGGTTGCTGGTGTTAATGAAGGTGGTCCACGAGCCGCTGGCAGTATCGAACCGCTGCACCACGATTTCCTGGGTGGACAGGAGAGACAGCACAATTCCGGTGGCGGCGGCGTCGATGGTGACATCTCCGGAGCCGCCATCGGCGATATTGAACGTCACCTGCGCGGTGTCGTTCCCCAGTACCGATGCCACGTTCCCCAGCGCGCCGACCAGCAGCAGGCCGTAGTCGGTCAGGTGCTCGGTGTTGGTGGTTGCCGTGGAGGTCAGCGCCAGGTTGGTGATGTTATCACCTGCCGAAAGCGGCAGAGATGGCGCATTCACGGAGCCCTGGCCGGAGGTGTTCCCGGCGACATCGGTGGCGGTGGCGGTTAACAGTTGGCCTTCAATCTGACGAACCGGCAGGTTGAGGGTCCAGTTGCCGTCGCTGCCTGCGGTGGTGGTCAGGGTGCCTGCGTTATTCGGCAGGGTGATGGTGATGGTGCTGTTGGCCTCCGCTACCCCGCTGAGGGTGCTGCCGTCGGCGCTGATAGCAATCGTCGGCGCAGATGGCGCGGTGGTATCAATGTTAATGCTGGTGGCTGACGAGGTCCCCCCCGTCCCGTTGGCGTTGGTGGCCGTGGCCGTAAAGGCGTGGCTGCCCTCGGTCATGTTGGCGGTTGGCGTGAAGCTCCATGCGCCGCTGCCATTGGCGGTGGTGGTGCCGAGCAGTGTGCCGTTGTTGTAGATATTGACCGTCGCATTGGCCTGCGCCGTCCCGTTGAGGGTGGGTCGTGCGTCATTGGTCAATTGTCCGTTTGCAATGACACCGGTGTAGCTGGCGACGTCGTCCACCACGCTGGTGATGGTCGGCGCATCCGGCACGCGGGTGTCCGGCGCAGTAAACGGCGAGGAGATCCCCACGTTACCCGCTCTATCCTGCGCAAAGGCCAGCAGCGCTTGTCCGCTGGTCTGGGCTGGCGAAAGCGTGACGGTAAACGCGCCGGTACCGTCAGCGGTGGCGGTGCCCAAAACCGTGCCGGTACTGCTGGTGATGGTCACGGTGCTGTTGGCTTCGGCGGTGCCGGTGATGCGCGTCCCGGTGCTGTTCGCCGCCAGGTTAGACGGTGCGCCAGGTGCCACGGTATCGACCACGATAGCCGCTGCCGGAGAGGTCGCGCTGAGGTTGCCCGCGGCATCGGTGGAGGTCACGGTATAGCTGTGATTCCCCTGTGCCAGAGCTGCTGGCGGCGTCCAGGTCCAGGTGCCCGCCGGGGTCGCGGTGACGGTGGTGACCAGCGTGCCGTTGTCGTAAATCCTTACCGTGCTGTTAGCCTCCGCCGAACCGTTCAGCGTTGGCAGCGCATCGTTGGTTGGCTGGTTATTCCCCACCGCGCCCACGATATTCGGCACATCGTCCATGATGGTGGTGATCACCGGTGTCACTGGCGCAGTGGCATCGACCAGAATCACAAAGCCGCTGGTTGCCGGGCTGACGTTGCCGCCTGCATCGGTGGCGGTGACGGTCAGCGTGTGCGAGCCATCGGACAGGGCAGTCCCCGGTGTAAAGCTCCAGGTGCCGCCGGTAGCCACGGTAGTACCGAGCAAGGTTGTGCCGTCATAAATGCTGACGGTGCTGCCCGTTTCCGCGGTACCGGTGAGGGTCGGTTTGTTGTCATTGCTGAGCTGGCCGTTGGTGAGTGCACCCACCGCCCCGCCGGTGACATCGTCGCTCACCGTTTGCAGGACTGGCGCGACAGGCGCCGCTGTATCAATGGTGATGCCAAAGCCTGTCGATGATGGGCTGACGTTGCCCGCCGCATCGGTGGATTTGGCGGTCAAGGTGTGCGGTCCATCGCCCAGCGTTGAGGTGGTGACAATCCAGTTGCCCAGCGCATCCGCGGTGGTGGTCCCGACCAGTGTGGTGCCATCGTAAATGTTCACCGTGGCACCCACTTCCGCTGTCCCGGTCAGGGTTGGCGTGTTGTCGTTGGTGGTCTGGCCGACCACAATCGGGCCAATCCCCGGGGTGACGTCATCGGCAAGCGAGGTGATCACCGGCGCCAGCGGAGCCAGCGAGTCGACTACAAAGGTAAAGCTGTTGGACGCCAGGCTGACGTTGCCCGCCGCATCGGTGGCGGTGACCGTCATGACGTGGCTACCCTGCGCCAGCGCGGTACCTGGGGTCCAGCTCCATGCGCCGCTACCGTCGGCGGTGACGGTGGTCACCAGATTACCGCCGTCATAAATTTTGACGGTGGCATTGGCTTCACTGGTGCCGCTGATCGCCGGACGGCTATCGTCGGTCACCGCCCCGGTGGTCAGATTCCCGGTAACCGGGCCCTGATCGTCAAACACCGTGGCAATGCTCGGAACGGTAGGTGCGCCGGTATCGACGGTAAAACTGCGTACGTCTGATGCTGGCCCGGTGTTACCCGCCGCATCGGTGGCCGTGGCGGTGATGTTCCAGGTGCCGCTGGTCAGCGCGGTGGTCGGGGTAAAGGTCCAGTTTCCTGCCCCATTAACGATGGCGGTGCCGAGCACCGTTGCGCCGTTGTACAGCGTAATGGTCGAGCCAGCTTCCCCGGTCCCACTGATCGCCGGATGGGTTTCGTTGGTGCTGCCGTTATTCGGCACCACGCCAATCACCGGGGCGGTGTTGTCCGCCACCGAGGTGATAACCGGTGCGACAGGTGCGCTGGCATCCACGTTAACCGTGAAGCCGCCGGTGGCGGTGCTGATGTTACCCGCCGGATCGGTCTGGCTGACGGTCAGTTGATGTATCCCATTGGTCAGCGGTGTGGTTGGCGTCACGCTCCACGCCCCCGTGCCATCCACCGTGCCGCTGCCGACCAGCACGCCATCGGAGAAGACTTTAATGGTCGCGCCTGCTTCCCCGCGCCCGTTGAGGGTTGGCGTGGTGTCGTTGGTCAATTGCCCGTTAACCAGTGGCCCGGTGACACCCGGCTGATCGTCGACCACGGTCAGCAGCGTCGGTACGGCTGGTGGGGCGGTGTCGATAACAATCGGGAATGGGGCTGACTGCACGGTGGTATTGCCCGCCGCATCCGTCGCGGTGACGGTCAGGTTATGAGCGCCTTCGACCAGGGCCGTCGGAGCTGGCAAACTCCAGGTACCGGTTCCGTCCACTGTGGCGGTGCCGAGCACGGTTCCGTTGTCATACACGGTAATGGTGCTGCCGATTTCCCCGGTGCCGCCGATGAGCGGCTGGGTATCGTTGGTGGCACCACCCGATGGGATCGCCACCGGCAGCGTGCCGTTATCGTTCGCCACGGAGGTGATCGCCGGGATAATCGGGGCGACCGCATCAATGTTCAGCGTGAAGATCCCGGAAAGGGGTCCGGTATGTCCGGCGGCATCCGTCGCGGTCACCGTGAAGTCATGCGAGGTGCTGGTGAGATCCGCCGTCGGCGTAAAGCTCCAGTTCCCGCTGTCGTTGGCGGTGGCAGTGCCAATGGCTACCCCGTTATCGTAAACGGTGATGGTGGCATTCGGTTCGCCTACCCCGTTTAGCGTTGGGCGCACATCGTTGGTCAACTGTCCGCTGCCCAGGGTGCCTACGTTGGCCGGAACGTCGTCGGTGGCATTGGTGATGAACGGTGCCAGCGGGGCGGTTAAATCGACGGTAATGGTCGTTGGCGCAGAAAGCCCGCCGGTGCCCTGGCCATTACTGGCCGAGACCGTAAAGCTGTGCGGCCCTTCCAGCAAGTCGGCAGGGATAGTAAAGCTCCAGTTACCGCTGCCGTCAGCCACAATGTTGCCTGCTTCAATCGGATTGCCATCGATGTAAATATGTACGGTGGCGTTGGCTTCGGCGGTGCCGCTCAGGGTTGGCGTGGTGTCGTCGGTGCTGCCGCCAGGGGCGACCGGGCCGACTACCGGGCTAACGTTATCGAGGATCTGGCCGATCACTGGCACATCCGGCAGGCCAGAGTTAGACGCAGTGAAATCGACGCCACCACTCTGATTACCCGCCCGGTCCTGACCGATGGCGGTCAGCGTTTGTCCCGCGGTTTGCGCCGGAGAGAGGGTGACGCTAAAGTTACCGCCCGCATCCGCTGCGCCCTGACCAATCACCTCTCCTGCTGCGTTCTCGATGATGACCGTCGAGTTGGCTTCTGCCGTTCCGCTCACATTGGTACCGTCAGGTGAAACCAGATCAACGACAGGATCGGCAGGAGGAGCAATATCCACGGTGATCACAATCGGGGCGGTCGGGGCCGTTTCCTCAGCCCCGTCTCGGGTCGTGAAGGTAAAGCTGTGCTGCGTTTCCGTCAGCGGTTCGACCGTCAGCGTCGGGGTTGGGAACGACCATTGCCCGTTGCTGACCACCGCCGTACCCAATTCGACGCCGTTATCGTAGATAACCACGGTGGTGTCATTCTGACCGGTTCCGGATATCACCAGCGTCTGGTCATCGGTAAACATCCCGTTGGTCACATTCCCCTGAATCACCCCAAGATCATCGACGATCTGCTCCACGACTGGCGGCAGAAGAACCGCGGTGTCGACGGTCAGAGTGAACGAGTTTGACGTGCCGCTCGGGTTGCCCGCTTTGTCGGTCGCCACCGCCGTGAAGGTGTAGGTGTTGTCCGTCAGGGTACCGAGGGCTACAGACCAGTTGCCGGTGCCATCCGTCACGGCGGTCCCCACGAGGGTGCTGCCATTAAAGATGTTTACTGTGCTGCCGATCTCGGCGGTGCCGTGCAGCACCGGCGTGTTGTCGTCAGTGCTGCCGCCAGTAGTGACCTGGACGAGTGGACCAACGTCATCCTCGGCATAGCTGATCACCGGGGCGTTCGGAACATCGGTGTCAATGGTGAAACTGACCGATGGCGAATGCGCACTGGTATTGCCTGCGGGGTCGGTGGCGGTGGTGGTAATGACATAACTCGGCAGGGGCAGCGGGGAACCCGGCGTCCAGCTCCAGTTACCGCTCTCGTTGACGAGAGCAGTTCCCATAATATTCGTGCCGTTGAAAATCGTGATGATGCTACCCACTTCACCCGTTCCACTGAAGGTAGGAGTCGTGTCGTTAGTTGAACCGTTATCGGCGATGTTTCCGACCACCGGCAAGACATTATCCGTTACCAGTGGGGCGGCCGGGATGTCCGGGGCGGTAAGATCGATTTGCACTGAGAAGCCGCCGGATATTGGGCTGGTATTTCCCGCCGCATCGGTGGCGGTGGCGGTGATCACATGCAGCCCTTCAGTCAGACCAGTGCTCGGCAAATAGCTCCACGCGCCGTTGCCGTCGGTCGGCACCGTCGCCAGGAACGCGCCGTTGTTGTACAGCGTGACGGAGGAATTAGGTTCGGCGTTACCGCTCAGCAACGGCTCCGTCTCCTTGGTCACGCTGCCGTTCGCCAGCACAATATTGCCGTTGCTGCCTTCAATGGTGGCCGACACAATAATCGGCGCATCAGGCGCAGTGGCATCCACTTGTAGGGTGAAGCTTGCCGGGGCGCTTTCGTTGCCTGCTTCATCCGTGGCCGTGGCGGTCAGAATATGCGTTTTATTGTCCGTCAGCGGCAGGGGGGGCGTGAAGTCCCATTCCCCGAGACCATCAACCGTCACCTGACCGATGGCGATGCCGTTGTCGTAAATAGTGATCACGGAGCCGATATCGCCGGTCCCGGTCAGGTGCGGCTGGGTTTCGTTGGTCAACTGCCCCGGATCAAGCGTCGTGCCCCCGGCGGTCGTGACGTCGGTTAAGCCGGGCACGGTTGGTGCGGTGGTATCCAGGGTAAAGGTCCAGGCCGCCGAGTCGGTCGAGGTATTGCCATACTCATCGCTGGCGTTGACCGTCAACGAATGATCGCTCCCTGTGAGCGGAGTGGTAAAGGTGTAGCTCCAGGTGCCTGAAGGCGTTACGGTAATATCGGCAACAAATTGCCCATTATCAAACAGATGGACAACTGAGCCAGGCTGGCCGGTGCCGCTAATGGTTGGCGTGCTGTCATTGGTCAGCCCGGTATTGGCGACAGGACCGAGGATCCCCGGGGCATCGTCATTCACCAGCGTAATGGCCGGAACCAGAGGTGCCACAGTGTCGACCAGTATATTAAATGGCGCAGAGCTGCTGCTGTTGCCGTCAGCATCGGTGGATTTCACAATAAACTGGTGGCTGCCTTCAGACAGCGGGCTGTCAGGGGTAAAACTCCAGTTGCCGCTGCCGTCGAGAATGGCGTTGCCGAGCAGATTACCGTTCTCATAGACCTGCACCGTGGAACCCGCTTCGGCTTTACCGGAGAGGGTGGGCTGTGAGTCGTTAGTGGTGTCTCCGCTATTGAGGGCACCGACGATACCCGGCACGTCGTCTGTCACCTGCAGGATAACCGGTTGATCCGGGGCGGTGATATCCGGCGCATCGGCAAAGCCTGGCTGACTGGTATTGTTCGACATATCGGTAGCCGTCACCGACAGGGTTTCGCCGTTATCTTGCGCCGGGGAGAGCGGCAGGGTGAAGTGGCCCGTCGGGTCCGCTTTCACGGTGCCGACCACGTTGCCATCCGGATCTTTCACAATCACTGTGCTGCCCGCTTCGGCATTACCCGTCAATTGGGTCCCGGTCTCATTCACGACAAGGCCCGATGGCGCATCCGGGGCGGTGGTGTCAGGTGCGATGACGCTCGCGGGCTGGCTTGGGTTATTCGCCGCGTCGGTGGCGATGGCCAGCAAACCCTCACCGTTGAGCTGTGGCGTGTCCAGCGTCGCGACAAAGTTTCCGATATCGTTGGTCGCCCCGGAGCCGATAACGTTGCCGTCCCCGTCGGTAATGGTGATGGTGCTGTTCGGCTCTGCCTGGCCGGTCACGTGCAGACCATCAGGCGTGACCACCAGACCGGTCGGCGGATTTGGCGCGGTGGTATCCGGCGCGTTGAACGTTTCAGGCACGCCGATGTTAGCGGCTTTGTCGGTCACGCTGACCGTCAGCGATTCGCCGTTGGTTTTTGGCGTGCTCAGGGTGATCGAGAATTTACCATCCTGATCGGCGGTCGCGGTCCCGAGCGTGTTGCCCAGGCTGTCTTTCACCACCACGGTGCTGCCCGCTTCGGTGATCCCGGTCAGCGTTTGGCCCTGATCGACCACCGCCAGATCGCTCAACGTTGGCAGCACGGTATCGATATCAACCGTGAATGAGGTCGACGGACCGCTGGTGCCCTCGTTGTTGGTGGCGGTGGCGGTAAAGACGTGATCGCCATCGGTGAGCGGCAGCTGGGGGGTAAAGGTCCAGTCGCCATTGGCATCAGCGGTCACTGGCGGGGCTAAAGGAATGCCGTTATCGCTGATATTGATGATAGCGTTCGGCTCTGCTGTGCCGGTTAGCGTCGGCGTATTGTCGTTGGTGTCTCCGCCGTTAGCGATGTTTCCGATGGCGGGGGCGAGGTCATCGTTTACGGTAACGATGATCGGCTGAACCGGGAAGCCGGAGTCAGAGGCGGTGAAATCGGTGGGTTGACCGACGTTCCCGGCGGCATCCTGGATGCGCGCTTCTAGCGGCTGACCCTGCGTTTGTGCCGGGTTGAGCGTGATTTCGAATTCACCGTTACTGCCCACCACCACCGATCCCAGCAGGACATTGTTACCGTCATAAATGGATACTGTGCTGCCCGCTTCGGCGGTGCCGGTGATGGTCGCGCCGTTTTCGGCTACGTCGGTAATTTGGGCCGGATTCGGCGGTAAAGTATCTACGGTGAACGTTGGCGTGAGCGTATTACCGCTGACATTCCCGGCCTGGTCGGTTTGGGTAATGATCAGGGTATGCGGCCCATCAGCCAGCGGCTGTGAAGGGGTAAAGCTCCAGTTACCGCTGGAATCCACGGTAGTAGTGCCCAGCTTGGTTTGACCATCGTAGACTGTGATGGTGTCACCCACTTCACCCTTGCCGTTGAGCGTGGGTCTGGCGTCATCGGTCACGGACTTGTCTTGCAGCGGACCGACAATCGTCTGGACATCATCGGTAACAGCGGAAAGCTGTGGCGCATCCGGTGCCACTGTATCAATGGTCAGCGTAAAGTGCGTGGATTCGATGCTGTGGCCTTTCAGGTTAAAGGCAATCGCGGTGAAGGAATGAGTACCCTCAGCCAGGGCGGAACCCACCTGGAAACTCCAGCTGCCATCACTGCCCACCACGGTGGTGCCAATCTGATGGCCGTCCTGGAAAATATGGATCGTGCTGCCTGCGGTGCCGGTCCCTTTCAACAACGGCGTGTTGTCGTTCGTTATCTGATTATTGCCGATGTTGGTTGGCGCCGAGCCATGATCGTCAACTGCGCTGAGGATCACCGGCGTGTCGGGCAGATCGATGTTAGGGGCCGTGACACCCGCACCCGGACCGGCGTTGCCTGCTTTATCGGTAGCGTTAACGGTCAGTTGCTCACCGCTAATCTGCGGTTTATCGAGGGTGATCGTAAAGCTGCCATCGCTGCCTGCGGTGCCTTTACCGATGATGGTGCCGTCCGGGCCTTTGACTTCAACGCTGCTGCCTGGCTCGGCTTTCCCCGTCAGCGTGGTGCCATCAGGTGAAACGACAAGATTGGTCGGCGCGGTCGGTGGGGTGGTATCTGCGGTGCCGCCATTGCCGTTGCCGCCATCACCATCACCATCACCATCACCGCCGCCGCCATCACCGCCGCCATCGCCATCACCGCCGCCGTTGCCACCATCACCACCGCCGTTGCCACCATCACCACCGCCGTTGCCACCATCGCCACCGCCGTTGCCACCATCACCACCGCCGTTGCCGCCATCGCCACCGCCGTTACCACCATCACCACCGCCATTTCCATTGTCGCTGCCTGAATTGTCGTCGGAACCACCGCCGCCGCCGCCGCCACCACCGCCTGCTGCGATACCAATCCCCGCAGCAACGGCGACGCCGCCCAGAACCCAGGGCCAAATGGCACCGCCGTCGGAATCACCTTCGGCCACCATGAAGGCGTCAAAGTTATCGATTTGCTGAAAATGCAGATCGGCACCGGTGTCCTGAACCCACCAGAGCGCGCCGTGGCTGTCTTCAAGTACAAGGTGGTTTGTGCCTTGCGCGTTCTCAACGTAAAAATTGCGGACGGTAAAGGTTTCGCCCGAGTTGAGTTTGATGACCATATCCTGGCCAGAGCGAGTGATAGAGGCGATATCCGAGCGCTCGAGCTGAAGCTTCACAATGGAAGGTGCAGTGAGGGTCACTTCAGAGGCTTGAACATTGCTGGAGACGCCAGTCAATTCGGAAATTATAGAAACAGGACGCATGGTTATCACTCCATTCAACGAAAGTGGTGGTACCGTTTTTACGAGCAAGGTTTCGATGCCGCACAATAAAACGTATTCACGCAGTTAATGCGTTAAATAGGCTGCCCGTATCCTAAATTTTGCGCGAGCGAGCCCGTTGCTATTAAAAGCAGTGAATAAATAGTGTGTGCGACAGATGTGACGTGAATTATCCTGAGACGAAAACCCCTGTTTTTTATCGGCTTAATATTACTGTGTGTGCTGATCATGATATAGACAGGAACGAAAGAATGTGCAAATTAAGCTGCGGTTAACTTTGCTTTAGTAAAAATGAACTGTTAGTCCCTGAGGCGTTAAGGTGCCAGGCCTGTTTGAGGCGGGTGATGGCGTGAAATGAGGAGCGGTTTAGGTTTAATTCATTGAAAAGTAGTGGATAGTGCTGCCGAAAATGAAATCGACTCTGAACGACGGAGATTGATAATGGTTACCATTCCTTATGATTTGAACGGATGAAAACCGAGAGAAACACCCCTTTTTTGTTTTAAATATTCCCTGCTTATGCGATCCCGGTCCCTCTACATGAGGCCGCGAATAATAGCCCTAATTAAGCACCTTGGGGATTACATGATATATCATGAAGTTTCTAATGATATTAATGGCCTGGTGAATTATTTCCGGTGCAGAATTTTATTTCGGTTTTAATTAATGGTGAGGGGAAGGAAGGGGGGCCAGACGAAAAAAGTCCCGTAAGCGTTATTCACGCTTACGGGACAGTTTCAGATGAAAGGAATTAGCGCCCGGCGTGTTTCATAATGCGAGCTTTATCACGAGCCCATTCCTGATCTTTCAGGTCGGAGCGTTTGTCGTGCTGTTTCTTACCTTTCGCTACGCCGATTTTGACTTTACACCAGGCATTCTTCCAGTAAAGGGAGAGTGCAAGCACGGTGTAACCGTCGCGGTTAATCTGGCCGATGAGGGAATCCAGCTCGCGCTGATTCAGCAGCAGTTTACGGGTACGGGTAGGATCGCAGACGTAGTGGCTTGACGCGACGGCCAGCGGCGTGAAGTTAGCACCAAACAGATAGGCTTCACCGTCACGCAGGATAACGTAGCTGTCGCTAATGTTGGCTTTACCTGCACGCAGAGATTTGACTTCCCAGCCCTGAAGGGCCAGTCCCGCTTCATACTCATCTTCGATAAAATATTCGTGGCGGGCGCGTTTATTCAGCGCGATAGTGGCTGATCCAGGTTTGTTAGATTTTTTCTTAGTCATAGTGTCCTGAAGTCATCTTTTCTGT
>Ga0160433_100621_pt1 | contig 14455 bp, 9 predicted proteins | sample HID1972K_E0MG_FD_108235 | JGI IMG/M metagenome (GOLD analysis project Ga0160433, IMG submission 108235) | Enriched pill bug-associated microbial communities from UW Madison campus, WI, USA - HID1972K_E0 MG | ecosystem: Host-associated > Arthropoda: Insects > Digestive system > Unclassified ... | reverse complement strand
TTTTTATTATCGAGAGTGTGACTCCCGTCTAGACTTGGTACAACAGATAAATCGTCTATAATGCCTTGTCCTGTGAATTTTAATATTGCTTCTTTTCTAGTCCATTGAAGGAAAAAAAGTGCATTGCTTTGTTTCATATCGTTTTTTATATGACAGATTTCGTTATGTGCAAAGCATGCGGATAATAAAGAATCGATTTCAAAATTCGGATCGGATTCTTCAATATCTACTCCAATTTCACAACGAGCAATTGCAATTAAGATATATTCTCCTGAATAAGATAAATTATATTTTAATTGCAATTCTGAAACGACGCACGGTTTTAGATCTTTTGAATTAAAATCCAGAGACGCAGCTGGCTTATTTAAATACTTAGCCAAAAGTTTTCTTAATATAATTCTACTCGTTAAATACCTTTTACAATCTTTTTCCCAATAGAACTTCTTTGCTTTTTTGTATTCGCCCTCGCTTAAAACAAAACGGTAGTTCTTAAATAGAGAATTAAAATGTTCTGATATTTTAATTTTCCAAATGTGTACATCTTTCGAGCTTAGCTTAGAGTCATCTCCATAGTTTTCCCAAAATACATTAGGCAAGGACTCAGACTGAATATTAAAACTGTTACTGATTATGTTCATTTTATTCATGTGAATTGAAGCTCAACATTAAACCTCCTGAAGAGCTACCATTTTTCGGAATCTAGGATATTTTTCCATCAAGGTATGGAAGGTTCCTTCATCGGCTATTTTACCTTCATCCATGAAAATAAGTCGATCAACATTACGAATAGTAGATAAACGGTGTGCTACAATAATTAAAGTATATTTTCCTTTTAGGTCTTCAATACTCTGTTGGATGGCGAATTCTGTTTCAGAATCAAGAGCAGAAGTGGCCTCGTCCATAATAAGAATGTCAATATCTTTATATAATTCCCTCGCAATGGAAATTCGCTGTTTTTGTCCTCCGCTTAAATTTATTCCATTGTTTCCTAATAATGTTTCTTTCCCATTGGGGAGCGCTTGTATATAGGATTCAATGGAAGCTTGTTGAATGGCTTTTTCAAATCGCTGGAGGTTCTCTTTTGAGGGCTCTGACCAAAAAGAAACATTATTGAAAATTGTATCATTGAAGATTACTGGTTCTTGTGTAATATAACCAATACGTTTCTGATAAGAAAGCTTATCTAGTTCTTTAAAAGGCACATTGTCTACATATACATTGCCACTATCAGGGGGAATTAATCCGGCGATAAGGCTAACTAATGTGGTCTTACCACTGCCGCTTTCGCCAATTAGTGCCAGGCTTTTATTTTTTTGAATTTTTACATTTATATTTTTCAATATCGAGGCTTTTCCATAAGAAAAATTGACGTTTTCTATTACAATTGAGGACGTAAATTTATCAAAGCACAAGTTCCCATTTTTATCCTGCTCCAGTTCAATTTCTTTTTGAAAATCCTTCATGTTTTCGAGAGAACCTGAAACACTCATGAACTCATTCCATTGTTGTTGCATAAAGGCTAAGGAATTTAAGGCTCGATAAAAAAACAGTAAACTTATTAATATGGTGGCTAATTCTCCCCCAAGCAAATTAACTTGCACTAAAATAACACTAGCTACAACTGTGATTAACAGTGGCTCTCGAGCGGCCGAACCAATACTTCCCCATATTCCAATCCTTTTTCTAAATGCCTCTATTTTGTAAATTGTATTTTCGAGTCTATCAGAATGTACTTCAACCATGCCAGTTGCTTTTAGATATTTGAAATTGCCTACATGTTGCAGAATTTGACCTTGATATGTATTTGAAGAGAAAGTTAATTTGCCAGATGCCACCTTAGTGTGTTTGTAAATCACTTTATATAAAATATTTGTGAAAGTACCACCTATACTTACCAGTATAGCGAACTGTATATCAACATAGAATGCAAAGCCCATATAGACAAAAACCATCACTCCTTGTTGGAATGATTCGAAGTATGAAGTATAAGCTTGTGCGACACGTTCGACTTCTCCACTCATCGTGTTTTGTATTTTTCCTGCGTTCGAAGTAATGAATCTTTTGAAGTCCATTACATTTAAAGCCCGAAGCAGTTTTAATCTTATTCTTTTTATAAACAATTGTTTTAAGATGACATAATAAACTGCACTCAAATAGGATGCTATTCCTTTTAATAAAAAGAATAAGAGCATGAAAAGCAAAACAAATCCCAAAGTAAGTTGTATTCCCATTGCCTCTATCCCAACAAGTAAAAAACTGAGATTACCCATTGCTTCAGGATCAACGGTGCTTGAATCATTTACCATTTGCAAAAGTGGCAAAAACATAGATAGCCCGAAAGCATCCAATATGCTTACTGCCATACTTAATCCAGCAGAGATAAAAATTTTGGTCTTAAGGATTTTGTAGAAATAAACAAAATTGCTAAAGTATTTTTTAATTAATTTTTTAATTGGATTCATAAAGTGTGTAAAGCTTATTATCTATGGTTATCTGGAATATGATCTAAATATGTTTGTAAAGTAAAAGCTAGCTCTTTGACATTCGGTTCTTTAAAGCAAGTCGAATGGTCACCAGGAATTTCTTGAGTGATGATACCCTTAGATGCATAGGCGCTCCACCCAAAATACTTATCGTTTGAAAAATATACCCTTTCTCTGCATTTTAATAAATAGACTTGTATGTCGAGGGGACTTAGTTGATAGTCATAGAACATTTTTAAATAGACCTCTTTTAATCTTTTTTGATAGCCTATAAGTTCAATGTATTTGTTTTTTTTATATAGATTCGTTTTTAACGTCTCAAAATGGTGTTTCAACGTTTTTTTTGGATTGTATATATACGATTTACAAGAATAATAAGCTTTTAAGATTGGTTCTTTCAATGCATTTTTACTTTTAAGATTTTTTTGATAGAGATTTGTGTCAATAATTGCCAGCATGCTGATTTTCTTACCCATAGCTAATAATTGTTTAGCCATTTCGAAGGCTAACAAACCGCCGAAGGAAAATCCGGCCAGTGCAATAGGGCCATTTGTATTGCCATCTAAAATTTCTGAAATATAATTTCTGGCTAACTCTTCGATACTTTTTGGGAAATCTTCCATGTCTCCATTTAAACCGCTTCCTTGTAAGGCGTAAATCGGTTGTTCTGAATCCATATAGGTTCTTAAAGGTTCAAATATTAAAACATTTAACCCCAAACCGTGGATTAGATAAATCGGTGGTTTGGACCCTGACGCCTTTATGGGCACTAAAGAATTCCATTTAATCTTCTTTTTGTCTCCCGTGATAAGCTTTGCTAATTTTTCTATTGTGTAATGCTCAAATAATGCACTAATTGGTAGTTTAATTTCCGTTTCCTTCATCAAGTCAGTCATCACTTTTATTGCGACTAAGGAATTTCCCCCTGATTCAAAAAAGTTGCTATCCATGCTTATTTGTTTGATTGCAAGGTGTCGAGTCCAAATTTTTGCTATGATTTTTTCTGTTGTAGAGCGAGGAGCAATGAATTCATTGTTATCTTTGCTATTTGAGGAGGTTTGATTAAGGACATCAGGCTTCGGTAAACTTTTTCGATCAGTCTTTCCATTATTAGTTGTTGGAAAATAGTCCAATATATAAAAGGAACTAGGGCTCATATAAATCGGTAAGTGCTTATTTAATTCGTTCCTCCAATTCTTAATTTGATCGTGTGCATTATTGATAAAAGAATTCCGGTTCAATAGAGCGTCAAAATTATGATCGGCATCAAGCTTAATGTAAGCAACTAAAATTATATTTTCGGGGTTATCGCCTTGCGGCATAACAACAGCCTCTTTAATCCCGTCTAATTGTACTAGATGATATTCAATCTCACCAAGTTCAATCCGATGTCCTCTGATTTTAACTTGGGAATCTATTCTTCCAAGACAGACAATTTCTCCGGTCTCATTTATTGCCCCTAAATCGCCAGTTGCATATATTAAAGAATTCTCGTTCTCCTCAAATGGGTTTTTGGTAAATTTTTCTAAAGTAAGTTCGGGACGATTTAAATAGCCTCGTGCCACACCATCACCGCCAATGAAAATTTCTCCAGAAAGGCCTGTTTGCACAGGCTTTTTATTCTCATCAAGTATATAAATTTTTGTGTTTGCAATGGGTTGCCCAATTGTAATAGGTTCATTTTGGCTTTCGATTTTTTTTATGGTGGACCAAACGGTGGTTTCTGTTGGGCCGTATACATTCCAAAGTTCATTAACTCTTTTTAAGAGTTTTCCTGCTAAATCTTTTGAAAGTGGTTCTCCTCCACACATTATCTTTAATGGCAATGGATCTTCCCAACCTACACTTAGTATCATGTGCCAGGTTGTAGGAGTAGCTTGCATAACTGTGACTTTCTTTTCTTTTATTATATCAAGCAGTTCCCTGCCGTCCCGGGCTGTAAAAGAATCAACTAAAACAACGGAAGCACCCGTAATTAAAGGAAGGAACATTTCAGTGATAGCAATATCAAAACAAATGGTAGTGATTGCTAATAATTTATCCTCGCGAATTAATCCTGGTTCTCTTTGAAAACTAAGCAAATAATTTGCTAAGTTAGAGTGTTCAATCATCACACCTTTTGGGTTTCCGGTTGAGCCTGAAGTGTAAAGAATATAAGCGAGATCATCCGCTTCATGGGATATTTCGGGAATCTGATCTGAGTAAATACCTAAATTGGGCCAGTAATCCTCCAATATTATTGAAAGTAATTGGTTCGGTAAATCAGTTATATATTTTTGATTGCATATAATGATGGTAGAGGACGAATCCGCCATCATAAAATCGATCCGGCTTTTTGGATATTGCGGATCAAGAGGTAAATAGGCAGCTCCAGCTTTCAAAATACCTAACAAAACAATTATCATTTCAACAGACCTGTCTACAACAACACTAACTATATCTCCTTTCTTGACCCCTTTCTCCAAGAGAAGATTTGCAACTTGGTTAGATTTTATATAAAGTTCGTTATAAGAGAGCTCCTTCTGTTTATAATAGATTGCAGTTTTAAAAGGGTTTATTATTGCCTGTTCATCGATGTATTCGGTTATGTGTTTATTTTTATTGTAAATAACCTTTGTATCGTTTAATGCTTTTATTCGTTCGCTCAAAAGGTGTGTTTGAAGGGGCTCTAAATCAAGACTTTCCGTTAGCGTAGAATATGAGACATTATCTATTGTTGGATCTGTGTTAATATCAGAAGATTCTAGGATTTGATCTTTTCTGGTTGAACTTGTTTCCATTATTTAAATTTAAGTTAAACGAATTTTCTGGTGACCTTATTTTTATTACTAAGTAAGTTTTAATTTTTTGATAAAGGTAGATTCAGAAAGTTCCGGCAGCAATACCAGTTAATAGGTATTTTATTAACTTATTCTTCAATATTATTCGAAATTTTAAGTCTTCTAGTCAGATCCAAAAAAAGAATACACATTTATAGGTATTGTCTCATTTCTTAAACTATGGTAATCTTGAAGAAATTTATTTATAGTAGAACACTGTCATAAATAATAATGAAAGTGAACGATAATCAATTATCTAGTTAAGATTTATGGGATTTAACCAAATATTAAAAACTTCAGTTAAAAGGCTTCTTCCAAGACAAGCTTTAGAAAATCCATTTTTATTGGATACTTATTCCAACATGCGTCACATTTATCGGTATACGAAGGACCGGATAAAGCCGGAAAAAGGCGCACGGGTATATATTAAGAAAGGAATCACCAGGATGGGTTTTTTCAATATCCTTCATGAACGTAAGGTAGACTATGTTTTATTGCGCTGGTGGCATAGTTTACCGGAAATGCCGGAGGGCGAGGATATGGACATTCTAATCAAAGATGAGCACCGCGATCTTATTAATGACCTGTTGACTTTTCGTGATTACGGAACAGATTTAAAATGTGATATCTATACGATAGAAGGTAGCAGATATGGCAGCCATAAAGCTTTACCGTATTTTCAAATAAATTTGGCTCATGCCATACTGCAAACACGAGTACTATATAAAGGAGTGTATGTTCCGGGTCGTAAAACATATTTTGCTTCCCTTGCATATCATGCGCTTTTTCATAAGGGCAACGGTTCTGGATTACCCGGTTTTGACAGACGACCGACTAATTTAGAGCATGATTATTCTGCTGTTTTAGCTGAGGAAGCAAGTCTCTTAAATTTGAAATTAGATATATCAGCCAAAGGAGTCTATAATTGGCTACAAGAACAAAATTTCGTTCCTGCTGAAGATACCCTTTCTAAGCTGGTGGAAATAAGGCCGGAGTTATTCTTTTTTCAAAGAAGTTTGTATTCGGATATTAGAGGAGGTGAGCTACTAGTTTACGTGATTCGTGAGCGCCTCGTCAACGATGGTCAGCTTGAGAATTTTCAAGAATTTTTGAAAGATGAATTTCAGTTTGAAGTAATCGATGTCCGGGTGCTAAATGAAAAGGAAAAAGATATTTGTAAGTCACAAATCCGGGGTGGAAAATGGGATAATGGACCATATAAGTTTTCAGGAGGCCCCCCTGTAGCGCTTGTCTCGGTATTCGATTATAATCCTTGGCCGCTTAACGATGCGGAATTATTAAATCAACCAAGAATGACGAATAGAAATAATCTTAAGGCAAAGTACAAGTTCCGCGAGCATCTTAATAAAGTAGTGGTGAATAAAGGGCATTATAATGGTGTTCATTCCGCAGATAATGAATTGGACGCGTGGTCTTATATATCATTATTAGAAAAGGACTACTTCAATAAGATTTTCACTGAAATCGAAAGAAGGAGGGATGCTAAATACAGGAATAAAGTCTCAAGTCAAAAAAAGAACAATGTATAAAACAATTATTCTCTGGTTCCTTAGGAAAATTTCATGGAGATTTGGCTATATAGTGCTTAATAGGAATGTGCCCTCTCTGAATACTTGTGGCGACGACCCGAGAGAAGTTCCTTATTTACAGGATTTGCCCTATTCGGTTCAAAATTTACCCGCCAAATTGGGAGTTGGTTTAAGGTTTTATCCTTTCGAGGGACAGACCTATCATCCCTTTATACTAGCTCTTAAAGGGATAAAGGAAAATAAGAATCAAAAAGATTTTGCATTCGAGGTATTAAAAAAGTATAATCAATTATGTTCGTTAAAAACGGCTAATGATTTTTTGGGTTTGAGCAAGACAGAAGCGTGTTTTTCAAATGAGAATCATCCTTATGAGTATACTTATCCATGGAGTACTGTTGTGCCACATGAAATAAAAAAAATTACTTTGGATGACATACGGGGTGAAAATAGTCGATATGGATTTAAGACTGAAGAGGCTTTGGATCTGCCACTTGCATCTGACAGGAAGATCTGGATTGAAACGAAAAGACTAGTTCATCTTATGGTTAGCATAAAAGAAAGCGGCTTTAAACAACAATCACAAGATTCATTGGGCTGCTTCGTGCTGCTTAATGGAGATAGCTGGCGTTGGTATGTGCATGGTGGACAACATAGGGCAGCTGTTTTGGCTGTTTTGGGCTATGATAAATTTCCGGTATGTGTAAGACGAATAATTAGACGAGAAGATGTGGATATTTGGCCCCAGGTTCAATCAGGCGTTTTCACAAGGGAACAAGCATTGCTAGTGTTTGATAAATTATTTAGTGCAAAGCCTCCTCCTGTTGCAAAAGAATGGATGGACTATGTTAATCAGGCATTCTATCATAAAACAGAAATAGAATGTCTGACTAACAATGAGAAACCGGAATTCTAATTTAAAAAATTATAAACCTCAAGCCCTTTTTCTAAACAGATCAGAGCTTTTCTTAGTTCTTCCTGGTTAAGCACATATGCTAAGCGAACTTCGTTTTTTCCGGTACCTGAAGTGCTGTAAAATCCTGTGGCAGGAGCCATCATAACCGTTTCATTTTCATAGTCAAATTCTTCAAGCATCCATTGGCAGAATTTGTCAGAATCGTCGATTGGTAACTGTGCCACAATATAAAAAGCGCCTCCCGGGATAGGGCATTTCACGCCCGGTATTTTGTTCAATCCATTAGCAAGGAGATCTCGGCGTTGAGTATATTCTTTTTTTACCTGAACAAAATAGCTATCAGGTGTGTCTACTGCTGCTTCGCCGGCAATTTGTGCGACCATTGGCGGGCTTAACCTGGCTTGTGCAAATTTTAAAGCGGTCTGATACACTGATTTGTTTTTAGTAATTAAGCAGCCTAAGCGGGCTCCGCATGCACTATAGCGTTTTGAGACGGTATCTAAAACAATTACATTTTCTTCTAAGCCTTGCAGGTGCATGGGTGATATGAATTCTCTGTCATCATAGCAGAATTCACGATAGGCTTCATCTGAAAACAAAAACAGATCATATTTTAAACACAAATCGCGAAGCAGTTCAAGTTCTTCTCTGGAGTACAGATAGCCGGTTGGGTTGTTTGGGTTGCAAATGAAGATGGCTCTTGTTTTATCAGTAATCAATTTTTCAAATTCTGAAATCGCTGGCAATGCAAAGCCATTGTCTATTGTTGACAGTATGGGCTTAATAACGATATCTGCCATACAGGCGAAACCATTATAGTTGGCATAAAAGGGTTCCGGTATAATGATTTCATCCCCATTGTTCAGGCATGACTGCATGGCAATGGTAATGGCTTCTGAACCGCCATTGGTTACCAGTATTTCATTTGCCGTAATGTTATAATTCAGTTGGTTATAATACTGTGTTAATTTGTTGCGGTAGGAGGCCGTACCTTCTGAAGGTGTATAGGCCCATACCTTGAAATCAATATTTTTTATAGCATCTAATATGATTTCCGGGGTTTCAATGTCGGGCTGTCCAATGTTTAAATGGTATATCTTTTTCCCGTTTTGTTTGGCCAGATCAGCATAGGGTGTTAGTTTCCGGATAGGAGAAGCAGGCATATCAGAGCCTTTTTTTGAAATGTGAGGCATTGTGTATCAATAATAATTGTTAATTGTTGTTTATAAAAAAAGGCTGTATGAACAATTCAGACAGCCTTTGTTATTATTTTGTAGGTTTTATTTCTTTTGAACCACACCTTTAATATATAAAGCCTTTACAGGTGTTTTTGCATTTGACCGGATGGTAACCATTTTAGAAAATGGCATTGCCGCAGCAGCATCAAATGTCACCTTAATTGATCCCTGATCGCCGGGCTTAATGGGTGTTTTTGTATAGTCCGGCACAGTACAACCACAGGTTGATTCTACTTTGTTAATGATAAGAGGTTCTGTACCAACGTTTGTAAATTTAAACTCGTAAACAACGGGAGTCCCCTGAGGGATTTTTCCAAAGTCATGTGTTTCTTGTTCGAATTTAAATTCTGCCTTGTCTTGTATGATCATGGAAGATAAACCGATAAAAGAAATGGCGAGTATTAAAAGTGATATCGTTTTTTTCATTTTTCTATAAGCTAAAAATAGTTTAAACTGTATTTTTATTAATCAAAAGTACTAAAAAAATATGAATTTATAATAATGTGACTGTAAGGTAAACGATTCGCAACGAATTAAGTTTTGCCTTTTTGTTATTAACTGGTATTATGTTTGGATATTGTTGGATATCCCCTGATTTATTATATTTTTTTTACCTTTGAGTTTTCACCTGATTATCTTTGAGTTTATACCAAGCGTTATGTCAGAAACCAAAAATTTATATTCTAAGACCGAATTAAGCTTCAACGAATTTAAAAATCAACTAATTGCTGATTATAAATTAGCTTACGAAAGTCGACAGATTAGCCTGATTGGAAGGAAGGAAGTGCTAACCGGAAAGGCAAAGTTTGGAATATTTGGCGATGGAAAGGAGCTGGCCCAGATTGCAATGGCAAAAGTCTTTCAAAACGGCGATTGGCGCTCGGGGTATTACCGCGATCAGACCTTTGCATTTGCCTCTGGGATAACCGATTACTATAAATTTTTTGCGCAGCTTTATGCTCATCCAAGTAAAGAGGCAGATCCGGCTTCGGCCGGGCGGCAAATGAATTGTCACTTTTCAACTCAGACCATCGATGAAGATGGCAACTGGCTGGATCATACACAGATAAAAAATTCGGCGTCAGATGTGTCTACTACCGGCGGTCAAATGCCACGGTTGGTAGGATTGGCCCAGGCATCCAAGATTTATAAGAATCGGACGGATCTGCAGCATATGACCAATTTCTCAGCTGCAGGCAATGAGGTGGCATTTGGAACAATTGGAAATGCATCTACTTCGGAGGGGGTATTTTTTGAAGCTTTAAATGCTGCAGGAGTACTGCAAATTCCGTTGGCAATCTCAATTTGGGATGATGGCTATGGTATTTCTGTTCCAAACAAAATACAGACAACTAAGGAGGATATTTCAGAAATTCTAAAAGGGCTTCAGCGTGATGAAAAAGGTGAAGGATTTGAAATATTTAAAGTAAGAGGTTGGGATTATCCTGCGCTGGTTGCAACCTATGAACGAGCGATTCAGATTTGCAGGGAAAAGCATATTCCGGTCATGATCCACGTTACGGAAATGACTCAGCCACAAGGACATTCAACCTCCGGATCGCATGAGCGGTATAAGTCGGAAGAGCGCCTGGAATGGGAACGGGAATTTGACTGCATTCATAAAATGCGGACATGGATGATTGACACATCAGTATCGACGGCTGAGGAACTGGATAAGCTTGAAGAGGAATCAACGAAGTTGGTAAAGGAAATTCAGAAAAAAGCATGGTTGGATTATCTGGCTGTATTTGAGGCAGAAAAGAAAGAAGCCATATCACATATAAAGCGTCTGGAGAATCCGGATGCGAAGGCATTGGCGGAAGAATTAAAGGATAAATACGAACCGGGTCTGAAGGATATTTATGAACTTGTCCGTAAAGCATTAAGAATTGTACGCTATGAAAATACCGAAGCTCGAAATAGTTTGATAGCATGGTATGAAAGGAGCCAGAAAGTAAATGATGAACGTTTTCATTCGAAGCTTTTCACAGAGAGTAAGGAGAGTATAGAATATATTCCTTATGTGCCGGCTAGCTATCCGGAAGAAACAAAATTAGTGGATGGCCGGGAAATTCTGAATGCCTGTTTTTCAGCAAATTTTGGACGGGATGAGCGGTTGCTGGCCTTTGGAGAAGATGTGGGTGCAATAGGAGATGTAAATCAGGGTTTTGCTGGTTTGCAAATAAAGTTTGGAGAGGATCGAGTTTTTGATACCGGAATCCGTGAAAATACAATTATCGGACAGGGTATCGGATTGGCTTTGAGAGGCCTGCGACCGATTGCTGAGATACAATATTTAGATTATGTATTGTATGGTATTACAGCATTGAGTGATGATCTTGCATCTTTGAGCTATCGCACAAAAGGCGGGCAGAAAGCCCCGTTAATTGTGAGGACAAGAGGTCACCGGCTTGAAGGTATGTGGCATTCAGGATCCCCAATGGGGATGCTTTTAGATACCTTAAGGGGAATGCATATTTGTGTTCCAAGAAATATGACTCAGGCAGCAGGAATGTATAATGTGTTGTTTAGGGCCGATGAACCTGCTTTGGTTATTGAAAGCTTAAACGGATATCGGTTAAAAGAACGATTGCCGCAAAATATCGGAGAGTTCACTGTACCATTGGGAGAGGCAGAGATTCTAAATGAGGGGGTGGATGTAACCGTAGTTTCCTATGGATCTACACTGCGGATTGTACAGGAAGCTGTTGAAGAGCTCGAAAAACTTGATATCTTTATTGAAGTCGTAGATCCGCAGACATTGCAGCCTTTTGATCTCAATAATATATGTGGTAAATCGCTCAGTAAAACGAACCGGCTTTTAATAGTTGATGAGGATATGCCCGGTGGTGGTTCTGCATTTATCCTCCAGCAAATTTTAGAACAACAAAAAGGCTATTATCACCTGGATAGCCAGCCAAGAACCCTGACTGCAAAGGCGCACCGCCCACCTTATGGGTCGGATGGTGATTATTTTACCAAGCCTTCTAAGGATGACGTGATTGAGACTGTATATGCCATGATGAATGAAGTGAATCCGGAAAAATATCCGTCTATATTTTAATTCAAAAGAAAAATAATGAATACATATAAGTTAGGGGATTTTGTCCGCCTTGTAGAAGAAGATGCAGAAGGGTATATTACTGCAATTTTAAGTGATGAACTTATTGGAGTAACCGGTAAGGATGGATTTGAAATTCCGGTATTGGCAGCGAAAGTTACGCTCGTACATGGAAAAATGGATACTGAAGAGGACCGGAAAGAAGTAATTTCTCAAATTCCTCAAGCTGAGTTTAAATCGGAAGGTCTCTATTTGGCTATTACCGGTGATCAGAAACAAGGCCTGGTGGATTTCTTTCTTTTAAATGAGAGCTCATACCAATTATTGGTCAGCATGAATACACTCAAAGCAGAGCAAATAAAGGGAGAGTTTGCCGGACAGGTTGCTCATCAGAATGCGGAGAAGATCTATACGGCAAACGCTTCTACTATTGGAAACTGGCCTTCTTTCAATTTTCAGGTTATCTTCTTTTCTAAGAATCTATTGGATATTAAAAAGCCATTGATGGTAAATAAGAAAATCCGTCCGGTCGATTTATCGACTGCTAAAAAGGAAGTAGCCATTTTAGGAAAAAAAGCATGGTTATTCCGTTTAGACGAGCCAGAGACAAAACTTGATACTGATAAGCTGCAGGAACACTTCTTTTCCCACCGGCCAAAAAAGAAATAATAGCTGATATCTAGCCAAATGGTTACGTTTCCCAATGCCAAAATAAATATTGGTCTTCAGATTTTAAATAAGAGACCCGACAGGTATCATAATCTGGAAACGGTCTTTTATCCGGTTTCTGTTTATGATGTTCTGGAAATTGTAGATGCTTCAGAAAACAAACTTTTTGTTTCCGGTATTTCCATTCCGGATGGTGCTGATAACCTATGTAACCGGGTTTATCAATTATTAAAAGATGATTATAAACTTTCTCCCCTTCATATTTATTTGCATAAAAATATTCCGATAGGTGCTGGTTTGGGTGGAGGATCATCAGACGCTGCGTTTTTGATCAAGTTAATAAATGAATACTTTGATCTAAAATTAAATCCTGTACAGATGATGGACTATGCGCGGAAAGTAGGAGCTGACTGTGCTTTTTTTATTGAGAATAAACCGGTTTTTGCGTCCGGGATTGGTGATGAGTTTTCACCTGTCAAGCTTGATCTGACAGCTTATCACATTATCCTAGTTAAACCCGCTATTCATATTTCGACTGCCGAAGCTTTTGAAGGAATCATAACCAATCAGCACGGGCGTGATTTACAGGATTCTATTCTTCAACCCATTAGCACATGGAGAGAAACAATTTTAAACGACTTTGAGCTTTCAATTTTTGCGAAATATCCGGCAATCGGTCTGATTAAAGAAGAGTTGTATCATGCCGGAGCAATATATGCTTCCATGAGCGGCAGCGGTTCCTGTGTTTTTGGTATATTTGAAGAATCGGTTCTTTTGCCTGAATTGGAGAAATCCAACCAGGTTATATATTGTTAATTAATTTTTTTAATATGAATAATAAAGCATTGAATAACCCGATCTGGGTGATGAGTTCTGCATTTGATCAGCTGGATTTGGATCAGTTAATTGCAAAAACACTGGAAGTTGGAGCACAAGGTATTGATTTATGCGTTTTTAGAAAAGATGGCACACGTGAAGATCATACAGCTACCCATCTTGAATATGAGAATTTTGGACCGGAGGATGCTAGGAAATTAATAGGCCGGTTTAATGAAAAGAAATTAGGTCTTTCACTGGGGGCTTTTGAAAATATGATTGGCGGTGATGAGGCCGAACGCATAAAAAATCAAAATCATTTATTAAAATTAATAAGGATTGCTCACCTGTTGGGTGGGGATGAAAACAACGTGAAAGTAGGTACGTTCATCGGCTATAATCATGAACTGGGTAACCAGGAAAATGGTTTTCAAAAGAACTTAGATGAGTACTACCGTGTTTTTAACCCAATCATTAAATACGCAGAGGATTTAGGCGTTACGGTCCTGTATGAAAACTGTCCGATGGAAGGATGGCGTGCTCCCGGCTTCACAAATACCTTTAATAATTTACCTGGTGTTCTGGCTGCAAGGAAATTAATATATGCCATGATTCCAAGTAAGGCACACGGTGAGATTTATGATCCTTCTCATGATATCTGGCAGAATACAAATCCGGTAGATGTTATTGAAAACAGTGATGTTGAACGAATTCATCGCATCCATGTTAAAACTACGCGGAACATACATAATCAGGCAAGAGTAGATTGGGGCGGGATGTACCCGATGCAGGATGTTGAAGCTGGTTTGGCAGCCAAAGCAGGTATAAGTATCCCTCAAAATAGCTGGGATCGTCACCACTACGAGCCAATGTTGCCTGGTTTTGGCGGTACAGATGATATGGACT
>Ga0160433_100617_pt1 | contig 14505 bp, 16 predicted proteins | sample HID1972K_E0MG_FD_108235 | JGI IMG/M metagenome (GOLD analysis project Ga0160433, IMG submission 108235) | Enriched pill bug-associated microbial communities from UW Madison campus, WI, USA - HID1972K_E0 MG | ecosystem: Host-associated > Arthropoda: Insects > Digestive system > Unclassified ... | reverse complement strand
GAAGAATTTGCTGAATCAGTTCTTTCATTGTTTTGACAAGAAGCAAAGGCTAAAGCAGCAATGCATAATGCTAAAGTTGTGTTTTTCATATGATAACGATTTTCTTTTTGGACAGTTTACTTACTAATCCTTATGTACTGCTCCTTAAAGCAAAAAAGGCGCCAATAGAAAAATCTTGGGTGATCTTTAAATAGAACCAGCTCTTTTAGTTCCCGTTTAATAAAATCTTTTTAATCAAAACTATTTGTCCTAAATGATAGTAGCTATGTTCAATCATTCCGTCGATGTTCCGTTGATAAGTTCCATATTTTTCGTCAATAAATACCTGCTTTAGCTTTTCTTCAGACATCTGTTCAATTAATAGAGCGAGTTCTTCTGTGTCGCTCCAAAATTTTATTAAAAAACTTTCCCATTCATCTTGAGATTGGATAGGCTGGAAATCGAAACTATATTTATCCTTTATATCAAGCCTTCCGTCTTTAATAGCATTTTTTATTCCATCTATATAATAGTGAATGTGTTGTGCTAAAACTGCAATCGTATTCAAAGAATTGATTTTAGCTATAGCAATCTCCCAATTTAAGTCAGATAACTCGTCTTTATAATTTGTATTTGCAATCCAGGTTCCATTCAGAATAACCTCTCTTAAACGCTTTGCTATTTGATATGTATTTTCCATATGTTTAAGTGTCAGTTTTAACAAATTCAAGAAAGCATTTTATTTAAAATACGAAGATATTAACTCATATGACTTCAACTATTGCAATTTCTATTCGTATTAAACTTCTCGAAGAGATTCTCCTCAATATCCGGATGAATATCAATATGCCTGGATCAGTACTTCTGCGGGGATATGTAGCTTTTCGGTGAGCTTACGAATCATTGCAAGGTTCAGTTTCCTTTTACCCGAAAGTATCTCTGATTTGCGAGAGCGGTAACCCAATATCTCGGATAGTTCAGACTCAGACATATTCATCTGATCTAGTCTGAATCTTATCGCTTCCAGAGGATTAGGTTGAGCAATCGGATAATGCTCGTTTTCATATTCTTTGATAAGAATGGAGAGGATTTCCAATTCGTCGGACTCTTTAGAATCAGGCTTAATATCTTCCTGCATCAGCATATAAACCCGTGCAAGGGCATCCTGATACTGGTGCTCATTTTTTATCGGTCTTAACATAACTTATTTTTTTAGCATTAATCTTATCATATTCTTTATGCGTACCAAACCAAACGACGAATACGATTCTCAGCCGGTATTCTATATCTACAATCAGCCGGTAGCTATTCCCGTGAATATTAAACACCACTCTTTTATCTGTCAATACGGAAGCATTCCGGTATTGGGCTTTTAGTTCATTAGGGTTGGCCCACTCGGCAACAATAGCCTCCTCATGCCAGGACAATAGTGCCTGCTCTGCCTGCGGAAATACTTCCCAATATTCTTTCAATGTTTTTACTGCTATTACCCGCATGTGCAAATATACAAAATGTTACCAGTATGGTTACGATATTGATATAAAAATATTTTTGGAATTTGTTTCATTACCAGTAAACTCTCAAAGCAGGAAATTCCAATCAATTTGCCAACGAAGCAGGTCATCTGAGATTGGCATCTATTCCGTCTATATAATAGTGAATATGTTGCGCTAAAACCGCAATCGTATTCAAAGAATTGATTTTAGTTATAGCGATCTCCCAACTTAAGCCAGATAGCTCGTCTTTATAATTTGTATTTGCAATCCAGGTTCCATTCAGAATAACCTCTCTTAAACGCTTTGCTGTTTGATATGTTTTCCATATGTAAATAATCTTTTATTTACTCAAACATTTACCCAAAATATCAAAATCAATTACAAATATTTTTCAAGTTGTTCCTTCAATGCATTTGAATTACTTGGCCTTTCAGCTCTTTTGATAACAATTTCCCCTTGTTTATTAACGATCGCATATCTGGGAATAGCAATGTCAGGGTTTCCATTTATTTTCTACTTATTATTTGGCGTCTAATATCTCCTTCAGTCTCTCTCTTAACTTATCTTCCTGTAAATCCCGTGCAATAATAGTCCCTGTTTTATCAATCAAAAAATTAGTCGGATAATAAGACACTCCGTAGATCAAGGCTGCTTTGTTTTTATCTCCTTTCAGGTCGGTTACATTTGTCCATGGTAATTTGTCTGTCTCAATTGCATTTAACCAGGCTTCTCTCTTTGTTTCTGCACCAACCCCTAGAATTTCAAACCCTTTGTCTCTAAATTCGTTGTAAATCTTTACCAATTCCGGATTTGATTCTCTACAAGGTGCACACCATGATCCCCAAAATTCCAATAGCACAGTTTTTCCATTGAAATCTGAAAGCCTTACAAGTTTGTTTTGTGCGTCTTCTTGTGCAAAATCAACATACTGATCTCCGATTTTTAAATCTTGGTTTAGAGAAATGAAATCCAGAATGTCTTTACCGTAAGAAGTACTTTTTAATTCATTTGACAGCGTGTTATATAAAGCAGCTGTTGTGTCTTTTCCCCAGGTAGAACTATAAATACTCAAAATATCTGCGCTTATTATTGAATTTGGATGTTCCTCGACAAAGCGTTTTTCTTCGTCTATTATTTTTCCCCTGGGAACTGTTTGTAATATCAGGTCTAACCTGTTTTGTTCATCCTGTGTGTTTGAACCTGTAATATCTGCGCCTCTGAACTTTCCCTTTTCTGCGTTAAATGTAATAGTTGAGTTTTCAAGCCAAAAGAATTTGTAGTCACTATAATTGCTTGTTCTAAGCAAGGCTTTTGCTACTTTTGATTTTAATTGACCTTTGAAAATAAACTTTTCCCCAATAACATACGTTGAATCAAGTATTTTATCCGTTTCATCAGCGAAGTCTAAGTATAATACCGTATAATCCTTGATCCCCAACGCTGAACCAATTATTTCATATTGATTTTTATTTTGTCCAAAGGAAATCGTCAATGTAAATGTCAAAATAAAAACTGATGCTATACGTCTTATCATATTACTTTGAATTAGCTTGGTTTATAAGTCAGATCGTTCTTGATCCTGAGAAGTCTTAATTAACTGTATTTATTTGGTCGATACACCGGCTTTACCTCCAACCCTTAAATATACATATTAATCATTACCTTTTGCTTACCCTGGAATTTTTGCAAGATAAAAATAATTAGAATCATTCGGCCATAGAGATACCATTGCAGACTGTGTTAATATAATGATTTCCGCATTTCATATAAAAAATTGTACACTCATATAGATTTCAGTACATTTAAAATGATACCAATATTGAAGAATTATGACAATCAATGAACTGTTTAATATTAAAGTGAATAAAATACTACAAGCGTTTGCTTTCAGCTTGTTTTGGATTTACGGAACCTATGCACAAGACCCAGTACAGGTGATCTCCCTTTCCGATAAGTACAATACTTTCAGAGATTACTCCCCGATCAATTTCGAGCCAATAGCAGATTATACAAAAGGTAAGCGATTTGTTGCTATAGGCGAATCTTCACATGGAGTGACAGATATGTATTTCTTTAACAGTCAACTAGCCAGGTACCTTATGGAAAAAGGAGACTGCAGAGCGCTTATTCTCGAAAAACCGTTTTCAAAGATTCTGGAGGTAAATGATTATATACATGGAGCAGCAAAAGATTTTAAAAAGCTTATGAACAGCAATGGCCTGACCCCACCGGTTCGTGATCTGATTCAGTGGATGCGTGAATACAATGAAGGTGCAGAATCAGACCAAAAAGTAAGCATTTATGGCATGGACATCAACGGTACCAACAACCGTGATGCAGCCAGGTACCTGAACAATCTTTTGGTTGAAATGGAACAACCGGTTTATATGGATGCGGACAGCCTTATCAAGCAGGCGAAAGGTAAAAAGGACATGTTGATGCAAGGGTATATTAACTTTGTCGAGAAAGGTTTCCAGAATAGCGATATGAAAGAAATCTTGAGAGCTAAGGATCAAGAGATGGTCACAGCCATGATTGAAAACCTGAAAATGTCATTGGAATTTCATCAGGCAAGTCCCTTAACAATGACCAAGAAAAGAGACCAGTTCTTATTCGAGAACGTAAAGTTTTTGGAAGAGAAGTTAGTTCCAAAAGATGCTTCTATTTTCTTATGGGCACATAACGGCCATATCAGAAAGAGAGGAGCAAGTTTCCTATACAAACCTGTTGGCTATTTTCTTCACGAAAAATACGGAAGTGAATACATGGCTATCGCTCAGGATTTTGTCAGGGGAAAAGCTTATGTACTTGGGGAAGTAACCGTAACCGAGAAAGACAATACTGATAAAATGTACGTTGGAAATTTTTTGAAGGAAAAAACGGGCATCTCATTTTTGAACTTAAATAAAGACCTGAAACTCGAAAATGCTACGAATATTGATTGGCAGACGAAATTCAAATTACATAACTACACAATAAATAAGGGCATGGCAAAGTTTGACAACGATGAATTTGATGCACTTATACTATTGGATGAAGTTACTTCAATATATGATGTAAAAGATTGGGATTCCTCCTTCTGAAAACCTTGATTGAAATCAATTTAGTTTTCAAGAGGTTTAACCATCGAATATAATTTTGCCCGTTGCTCGTCATTTCTAACATCAATTATTTCCATTTCTCCATTAGGGTAAATCAGTATATTATGAGGGATACTTTGTACAAAATATTTCTGTTCGATTTCTTTAACGTCCTTGTAAGCAAATAACGTACGCCAGGGAATATCTTTTTCATCTATCAGTTTTTGAAAAGAGGCTATCCCTTTTTCATTATCCATAGAGACAAATGTTAAAATTAAGTTCTTATTTAAGTCTTTGTATATTTCTTTCAGGAGCGGAATCTCTGCAATACAAGGCGCACACCAAGAAGCTGAAAAAACGACTAAATTGATTTTCGAAGTATCCTGTACCAGGTCTTCCTCTATATTTTTATCAGCCGTTGTTAGTGATGTATTTTTAAATTTACCGGATAAGAATTGTTCAATATTTTTTGCCCATCGTGTATTCTTATGCTTGTCGGATAAGTTATCATAGATAGTTTGTACGTCCTTCCTTGATTTATATTGTTTAAGGTTAGCAGCAAGATTGCTCATCAGGAACCGGGAATCGGGATGCCTTTTAGACAGTTCATTATAGGATGCTAAATGCTCATCGTAAGACGTTCCTTCACCATTGAAATTCATAAACCAACTAAAGAAAGGATCTTGCGACCGAACGGTCATATCTGAATTGTCATCCTGAACGATCAAGTTAAAATCCTCATAAATAAGATCCCCGACAACCCCAGAACCCTGATTATTTGTGAGGAGCACATCCGGGAATACGGTCTTTCCCCTATACGTAGCATGGATATAGTTGCTCTTATCTTCTACACCTACATTTGCAACGATAATCTCTTTCCCATCCCGTTCTGTAATAAACCGTACATTTCTTGATAATTTGCTAACTGAATCATAGTTTGAAACTACCAATTCCATATTCTCATAATCCCATACGATACTGTCCGGCATGGTAATTTCCCAGGTAAATTCTTTTATTTTTTTGCTGGCAAATAAAAGATCCCTCCCTACAGTATAATCGTGAAGAAATAAAGAGTCGAATGGGGCGTTCTCTAGAGTTACGAATAATTTATATTCCTTATCGTGTGTTTGGGAGTATGCCGGATAAGTAAAAATTACCAATAAAGATAAAAGTGAAATGGTTTTTCTGATCTTCATGTATATTCTTAATTTCATTATAAAACCTTAAGCGTAAATATCCTGCTTTTAACTTGTTGGTACAATCTTTTAATTCAATGAAGCAATAAGCTTTTTTCCGCGATTATTGTTACGCCTTCAATAACTGTTCTCAAACACACGGTTATCCTTTAGGTAGGCGCCACTAAACGAAATGGGCAAGCCATAATTGTCTTTTGTTATTTCTCCCCCAACGTACTGGTTTATTTGGCTCAGAGGCAAGTCTGGATCCAAGACGATCTCTTCATCACCAAAACCAACAGCCCTGAACGTACAGTTAGCCATTATATGCTTGTCCTGATCAGACAATTCATTGTCTTCAAGCATGTTCTTGATTGCACGGTTTACTTTTTCGGCTTCAACATTTGATTCGATTAATACCAACACCCGCCGGCCGAACGAGATGGAGTTGACATAGAGCAGATCTTCCAGTTTGTGCTTTGCCACTTCAATCGAATTGACCGCAAAAGAGCCATCAGATGGCAGGTCTATATGAACCGTGAACGCTGTCCGCGCCATATTTAACGCCAGTAGCGTCTTGGGTATCCGCTTACCTTCTGCAACACCGAACCATTTTTGTGTGTCGATTGTTTGTCCCAAATAAAACTCTACGTCTTTATAGCTGCTCAACTCCTGCATGCTATAGGAAAATGAATTATCGTTCCGAAAAATCTGGTTTGAGGAAGAAGACAGGGCTTCGTCAATGGCTTTTTGCATATTGGATTTACCGGCCTTTAGGTTTATGCTTTTGATGGCGATACCGTCAAAACTCATCACGATATCATCCTCGATGACATCTAACATAACGTGTTCGTCTCCGTTTATATTGGACTTATCCAGAACACCGGCCAAATATATTTCCTCCGGTGACTTCGCTGCAAATATTGTAGAGCTTTGCTGGGCTATCACAGCGTGCGTAAAAAAGAATGCAGTTATAAATAGAAAATATCTCATAGTTGAAATGAAAAAAATTAAATGTTTTAATTGTAAAACAGGTCAATGCTTAACCAAACTAAATTGGAAGCCTCTTGATCTGAAATCAGCCCGTCATAGCTGTCCAGAGCGTACTCCTGGCCCAGCAACGTACTGCTTCTGGAAGCGCCCTGTACTGTTTTGGAGAAAAAGCCCACTTTAAGAACGAACGTCCCTTCGGTCTTTTCGCCCAACAACGTCCAGGATTTGTCATGGTCGTTATAGACGTATAACTTGTTTTCCTCTTCCCATTTGGTTCTGAATTTCTCTTCCAGACCGCCTTGTTTTACAAAAACGGTTGAGTCCGCTTTAACAGTGATTTCAATTGGGACAAAAGATGCTACCCGATCGCCGAAGTATTCCTGAATCTTGCTTTCATCCATATCTGCAGGCATCCCTGGATCCGTGATTGAAAGAAACGCTGCAACGTTCAGCTTTCTGAGTTTAAAGTTTAACACAGCCTGTTCTTCTTCAGGAGGCTGAACAGGACTGATTCCTCCATTATCCTTGCAGGAAGACAAAATCAGGACCGATATAAATGCTGCTATACAGCAAATTTTGGGAGCGTTCATTTTTAATAGTTTGTTTTAGATGTAATTTTGTTCAAGTTTAGTGTGAATAATTATAATGCTCAAATATAAAATTAATTATATAATTTATACTCCACCTACACTCCGCTTTCATTGACGACCTCTCTTAAACTAGAGTTTCTCTTTAATAAACCACTCAATATATGTCGGCAATACCGTACTAGTATAATAGGGCAAATTCATTAATAGATAAGATTTTTTATTTGGGATAACCGCCTCTTCAACCTTAAACTGTCTAGCATACATACGAATAGCATAAGGGCAATCTGATGCCCCAATAAATTGATGTAGCGATTTTAAATTGCCTGTAGTCATCAAGAAACAAAAACAATACATTTGTTATAAAACAAGGGCAATTTTTTCGCAATTATGTAAAATAACAAGGGCAGATATGCCTACAACTTGTAACAAAACAAGGCCAGTTTGCAGACACCTATGATTAAGGCATTTACTTATTAGCACTTAATTATTAATTATTCATCCAAAAACCATTATTGAATTTAACTTCTTCAACACCCGGGCTTTTAAGCTTCATATAGTCACAAATTAGCTTATCTAAGATCTGCCTCTTTTCAAAAGACACTGCTTGGGCATTGCTCATTAAAGAATAAATTTCTTCAATTCCTTTTAGTTCAGCTTCGATCTGAAGCTTTCTCTTATAAATTGGTGTTTCCGTTATTTTCATGATAGCATAAAGCCTGGTTAAAAAGCATTGTCCGAAACTCTTCAAATACTATTTAAATCCAAACTTTATTATACCAACAGGGCAAATGGCTATATGAAATGTGTTTTTGGGTCAAAAATCTTTACATATCCCTTATTTCTATTTCTACTTTAAATTGTTTCCCGTCAAGACCATGGTTAAATGTGTATCTACCTGGAAATGATTTTTCCAACCGCACCCGAATGTTTTGAAGGCCCGTATTATTAGAGGGGATTAGCTGGTCATTTGCTACAAGGTTCCTTGTTCGATAAACCACTTTACCGAAAGACTCCTCAACATAAATTTCAGCCGGGTTATTTACATCATGCAATTCTCCATGCTTAAAGACATTTTCGACCAGGGTTAATAAAACAATCGGCATAATTGGGGTATTATAGTTTTGGATATTCTGTGTAAACCGAACATTCAAACGATCACCAAATCGTAACTGGTTTAACCGTATGATATTCTCTACCTGAATAATCTCATCCTTTAAAATGACTGTTTCTTTGCCTCCTCCCTGGGTTGCAAAACTCAAAATACCGGACAAGAGCATAATAGCTTCATCGGCGTCTTCCGGTGAATGTTTAGCTGAATGTTTGATAAAGCTTAACGTATTAAACAGTAAGTGAGGATTTATCTGGGCACGTAAGTAATCAACTTCAGCTTGTAAAAGTTGACTGTTAGCTTCCAATAACTTATTGTTTAACTGTTCCAAACGAACTTTCCTGGCCATTTCAGCCTTTTTGTTGCGAATGAAATTTAAGAGAAAATAGTAACCGGTACCATAAAGAATAAGATATATACATCTGAACAATGTATTGGCAAATGACACCTTTGTAAAAATACTCTTTGGGTCTTTATTGACATTTAACACTTTTATTAGAAATAAGCTTATTAAAAGCACAAGCATAATGTAAATGACGATTTCAAATAGTAAAAATGAAATCTTCCAAAGTTTAAATTTTCCGCTTTCTAGTACGCGAGGCAACACCCACAAAGCGTGTATATAAAACAAAGAGATATTCAACATGTAAAATACGATATAGGATTGCAACTCTGTGATCCGTCCGGTAACTATAAAAATAAATGATATTTCATATGTTATGAAAATAGCCCAGCATAAAATGTGAATTTTCAGGCCCTTAAAACCATTTTCTTTGAAATTATAGGATATTCTACGCATGATATACAAATGATTAAGACGCGCCAGGCATTTCAAGCCGTTTAACTATTCCGGTTCAGACCCTTAAAAGGTATTTAAAAATTCAGACTGCGCTCCTTGATTAATGAAAAGAATGCCGCCTGGTATTTCCGGCCGATCACGAAGCTTTCGTTATTATCAAGATAAACCGTGTTCCCCTCTATATTTTTAATATGGTCAATTGAAATAATAATTGATTTATTAATACGGAAGAACTGGCTGGCGCTCTTTAATTTTTCCTCAACCTGGCCCAATAGCATATAGGTCATATAAGCTTTATCATTCGTGATAATATTACAATAATTTAATTCTGCCTTTATATAGCAAATCTCATTTGTTTTTATACTTATATAACTGTTTTTTTGATCTCCCTTTACAAAAAGTAAATTATCGTTTTTGATGTCAAAAGAAGAAAGCGATCTATTATCCTGAGAGAGAAACTTATTGATAAGTTCAGTAAACGCCACATAATTCACCGGTTTTAACAGATATCCAGAGGCGTTCTCTTCAAATGCTTGTAGGGAATGATCGCGGTATGCGGTTACATATACAAGAAAGCGACAATGTGAATGCAATAGTTTCGCTGCTTGCAAACCGGTCAGCTTAGGCATCCGGATATCACTAAATATGATGTCTACACCTCCTTCGACCATTAAATAATTGATCGCCTCTTCTGCATCTAAAAATGTGCCCCTTAACTTTAACTTAGGATTTCTCTCAACCAGTTCGCTTAATTCACCGATAGCATGTTCTTCATCATCAATTATTATGCAGCTGAAAGTCATAGTTAAAATAGTTAAAGGAAACAGTAATAGTTTTGATAAAATATAATAATTGATAACAAATGGGATCAAGGGTTACCATGTAAAGATTATAATTATCGTCAGCTAAAGTAATTTATACTTAAACTTTCTACCATGTTTTTCCGCATCAATCAGATTGTTTTTCAATAAATAGGATAACCTGACGCCAAGTGCATTTTGTAATTTCAACATATCTTCATCAGGCTGTCTTTCAAGCAGCTCTTCCAGAATGTCTTCTTTAAAGGCACTTTTGAACTTCGTAAGTACGTAGCTTATTTTTTCATCAAGCTTGCCGTTATTCCTAAAAGTATTTACGGACGTTAATTTTTTTGTTCCTGGTTTACGTTTTTCGGTTTCAATATCGTCATCTGCCGGATTTGGAATGTCAGCTGAAACTGCCTGGCTAGACAGAACCCGGTTAGAGCTTTCAATAACATTTATTGTAGCCTCAATCTTTTTCAATTCCTCCCTTAAAAGCTGCTCCCTCTGTTTCAAGAAGTCTATAATCTGTTTTTCATTTATAGTTTCATTAGCCATAATAATTATCTTATTTTAGATTACAACAAAGTTAATTATTTTAACACAAAGAAAGCTGTATATAATTAATTCTGCATAGACATTCTAATTCTGAAACGATTTCCATTTTTAATTTTACCTAGTTAGATTAGGTATATATGTTTAGTTACTTAATGCGCCTTTAATCTCTGCGATAAGTTCTTCCTTAATATCTTTGTTATAACCGTTACTGCGATATACAATATTTCCATTTTTGACAACCATATTGGTAGGATAGATTGAGATATCATGTATCTTTGGCCATACAGTGCCTTTTGGCACCAGATGGTAGCCGAAATTTTTCTTCCGTTTAAAAAAACTCAATTGCTCGGCATCATCATATGGAGTTATGGCAATAAAAATCAGCTTATCGTTGTCCTTGAACTCATCCGATACCGCTTTTAAATCGGGGACTTCCCTAAGGCAGGGACCGCATGCCATGAACCAATAATTGATTATCACAACCTTATCATTGAGTTCTTCCATGGAAAATACCCGGCCATCTGCAGCTATCAATTGAGTAGGTATATCATTCTTCTGGGCAAAGGTTGCTATAGAAAAGCAACACAGGGCAATAATAAACAGAGTCCTCATAATCGTTTAAAGTATAAATTGACGTTTTATAAACCCAGATAACATACGGCTTATCTTAATATTTGATTCAATTGTTTCACCTTCTAAAAACAGGTTCCTGTCAAAACTAATCGAGGTATCAAATCTATCGGGGACAAGAATGTTCACTTCTCTTTTTCCAGAAATATCAAAGCTCATAAGAACGGTGTTATTTTCTTTATCTTCGATAATATTAAAATCTAAAATAAAATCAACATCTATCGTATCCACCGATCCTGAACTGTCTGTGACCGTTAAGAAGTCTATTTTATTGCCAAATGTTTTAACACTTTTGTTATAACGGTTATATCCGTTTTCTCTCGAAACCAGCGCATTGTTTATTAAGTTGATAAAATAGTTCTTCTGAGCATTAGAAAACGATACTTTACTAAAATCAATTGAACGGACAGCAAACGTCAATGTACTATCATTCTTGATAGGGCTTGGATTTTTCAATAAGTGACCTGTCTCAGTTAGGTTGTTAGTCAGACTTAAGAGGTTCAAGAGTACCTTCACGGTGCTTTCTCTATATCGGTAAAAAAGATCAGGTACTGATTCGTTTCTTATGTCGTCAAATCGTTTTCCATTCTTCAGGTTCTCCAAAACCACACGATACAAAAGGTAATCTTTTCTCGCCTCGTCTTGATACATGCCATCCTCCAGACTAATTATTGCGCGGTAAACGTTCCTGGAATAGTTTCCTGTTTTAAGGGTATCCACGATCAACGTATGATTGATTGTCTGGATTGAATCCCAGGAACTGAGCAACCACCCGGTCAATTCTTTGGCATGGTTTGCCAAGCTATCGCCCACTTTGTATTCTTCCACAATTTCAGTGATTACCATCCGGTTATCTGTACTGTCTTTTTGGGATACTGACGCTTTGGCCATATTACAGCTAAACATCGCAACCAATGCAGATAGCAAGGCGTATTTGTAGTTCTTTTTCATATATTTAAAAGGTTTATAATTGAATAATTAATGCTGCATAATAAATAGAAGTAAGTTTACGGTCTTCATAAGCTAAATATTTTTGATCAGCCGGCAAACGTCACTTCTATTTGTTCGGTATATAATTATGTTAGCTCAAATATAATTATATCTTTTCGAAAAAAGAGCTTCTGCTATCGCATGGTTCTTAAAATTATATGATTGTTTATCAATCAATATAAATACTCGATTAAATTATAATCACTAGAAAAATCCGTAGGGAAAGTAATAATATAATCTGCAGGTGTTCCCCCTGATCTATAGCTGATTCCATCTGCCCCTGTCCATGAGATACCGCGCCCCCCTGGAAGAGATTGAATATTAGTTCCGCTCCCTGCGGCGCCATTCAGCTTAATGTTATAATTTAACTTCACTGGCCTTATTGCTGTAACCCCTAAATATCTCAGAGGTAAAGCCAGCTCATAACTGTAGTCTAGTTGATCGTCAAAAAGTGCGGCTGCTTTTATCCCATTTGCATTATATATAGAAATTATACTGTCCTGAATTTCATCTATTCCCTTAACTCCGATTAATTTTAACTTGCCTGTGAGTTTCTTATTATGTTCCATCATAATAGAATTAGAACCTGCATTGTCCACATTTGCCTCGCCCTTCTGTTGCTTATCTACAACCAAATAAACAGGTTGTTCTGTTTTGTCATATATCGGAAATGTAATAGCTACATTATTACCTTCATTCTTTTTGGCGTCTGATGTGTCAATAGTCAAGGTAATACCTCCTAATATGATTTTCGTAATAACAGTGGGATCTTTTGCTTGTATTGCAAGATACAAATTGTCATCATCGTTAGAAATAGTATAAAAAACAGAGGTAGACTTATTATATGCTTGAAATCCTTTATCCCAATCTGCTAACTTACCATCAATTTTAATTTCTTTTGAAGCACGTAGACTTTCTTTTTGCACATTAGGCAATTTTTGCGCATTAGTCACAAAATTCATTATCAAAAATATTGCTACGAATACAAACGGTTTAATCAAGGTTTTTCTTTCCATCTTTTATTCTTTAATTTAATTATTACTATTTATTCCAATCTAAAACCTTACATAAAACTTCCATCACCTTTACGCAATATTGGTTCGCCATTCCGTTGGGGAGAACCAGTCCATTTTTGTAAATTCATACTAAAAGTCAGCATAAAATATCTGCTAAGCGTGTTTGTCTTCGTATCAATAATAGAATTTTCAGTTATTATGCGATTAATGAAGTTGTTCTGATTAAGCAAATCAAATGCTTCAACTTTCAAGGAAGCACCAATTTTATTACGAAACCGCTTTTCAAAATAAACATTTATTATAAACGGATCCTGTTTTATATTAGCATCAAAACCAGTAACGTATTTTTTGCTTGCATAATAGCCTATATGGAACTCTTTGGGTAAATAGATTTTTCCATCAATATTAAATGCAAACATTTCAGTTTTAAATTTTTGAGGTGAAGGAACAGAACTTGTTGACTTAAGCAACTCATAAGAAAGATATGGGTTGGTCTCAAGCCAACTTGAGGGCTCTATTTTGAGTCCAAACCGTTCGTCAAATCTCCAAATCGAAGTCAAGTTCCTTAAGCCATTGCTCATTGACAATGAATGTATGTTATTGATAGTTCCGTTTAAGGAAAGGGAATATTTCTGGTTTGAAAACTGTTTGGATAGATTGTAATTGGCGTTCAAAGAATAATCACCATCCATATTCACAAACCGCGTTTCATACTTCAGACTATTATAGTCGTCATTTATTACTACAATGTTTTGGGCAACCTTGTCTTTTATAAACGTGGATCTTATATTGATAGAGTAATTAAATCGGGAATTGGCAATATAGTTGCTATACGTCGCATCTACAGTATTTATAAAGGATGTCTTCAAGTGCGGATTCCCTACTATCGGATTTTGAGGATCTGAAACATCTCTCACAGGTTGAAACTGACTAAAAACAGGTTCTACCGGACTACCAGAATAATGAATTTGTATCTGATGCTGGTGTGACCAATGATACCGAAGCCAACCGACAGGCGTCAGGTTAAAACTCGTCCGGTTAGAAACAATTGGTGATCTTTCACTTGTAAGAACAGTGGGTACAGCATTCATGCCAATCGAAAAAGCATATTTTTCTTTTGTAAATCGATAGCTTAGCGCCAATACGAACTCTTTGAATGAACCGGTATAAGTGTTATTTAAAGAATCAATTGGTATGAATAGGTCTGGCGAGATTACGTTACCAACAACTTTACTGTTGTCATAAGTCCGTACATTAACCTGTCCATTCAATTGCAGTCGAGCACTCTTTC
>Ga0160433_100614_pt1 | contig 14530 bp, 9 predicted proteins | sample HID1972K_E0MG_FD_108235 | JGI IMG/M metagenome (GOLD analysis project Ga0160433, IMG submission 108235) | Enriched pill bug-associated microbial communities from UW Madison campus, WI, USA - HID1972K_E0 MG | ecosystem: Host-associated > Arthropoda: Insects > Digestive system > Unclassified ... | reverse complement strand
TCATCAGTTGTACCAATTAAAGGTAGTGCGCCTAATTTGATGAGCCAGGCCGCAGCTACAGATTCAATATCAACGTTGTATTTTGGACTAATTTCTTCCAGCTTTTTTCGTACTCGTCGTGCTTGTTCATCTTCGCCTGTTGCAATTCTGCCTCCGGCTAGTGGAGTAGAAGCCATTGGCCGCATATAACGTTGCTTTATATAGTCGATTTGTCCATTATCCAAGGCTTGGACATTTAACAAATTTAGCTCAATATGGTTCGTTACGATTGGTGTATTCAAATACGTAGCAAGCAGCTGATGTTGAAAAACAGAAAAATTTGCTATGCCGATGTTTTTGATTTTTCCGGATTTTTTAAGGTTTTCTAATGCCTGAGCAGTCGCTCCCAAATCAGAGATCGGGTCTAGATGTTCAAGTAAGAAAATATCGATATAATCAGTTTTTAATTTTTTAAGTGACGATTCTACACTTTTTATGATGTGCTCACCAGAAGTGTTGTAATGAGACACACGTGTATTTGAATCCTCCCCGTTGGGAATCTTTAAGCCGCATTTGGTAAATAAAACAACATCTTCTCTTTTGAATATCTTCTTATTAAGAAGATCACCAAAGACCTCTTCACAATGATAAGAGCCATAGCTGTCGCCATGATCAAATGTATTGATCCCTAATTCAAGGCAAAGGTTTACGATCCGTTCCATGGTGGAAGAAATGTTATCAACCATATTCCAACGGTAAAACCCATAAACAGCGGGGGATACCTTTGGTCCTGCATCGCTTAAGTATATTTTTTGCATGTTCTTTTTTTAATTAGATAATTCAAGCGTTCACTTTCTTTGCTTAAAATTTAACGAATTTATAAAAATGTGACGATGTTTGCCATCTTTCTGTATTATATTCCCGATAGGTTGGAATAATTAATCTGTGATTTCCCATTCTTTTCATGAACCCAGGCAATAAGCAACTGATCATTGTAAGAAGTTATGACAGCATGATGATCTGCTTGTTTGCCATTTGTGACTTCTATCGAAGCATCCTTAATACCGTTTTTAAATAACTGAAGAACGATGCTTGTTTCTCCTGACTCTTCTTTGTGATGATTCATTTTCATTTTTGAATGATCCATCTTCATTGTAGTATCTGCTGAATGCGAATGATTTTCTTTCATTGGTGTCTTTTGCGTCAGGTTATCTTCATACACAATTGCAATTTTATCATTTGCCAGAGCCGCCATTTGCGGATGCCGGCCGGAAGAACTGAGCAAAGTGCGTTGATTGAATTTGCTATCCAGATTCATGGAAGAGGTATAAAATAGGCCGGTTTCCCCACCCGCAGTAAACCAAACGGCATGCACCTGTTGATTGCTGATCGCTAAACTCGGACCTGTATGCGGACAGCCCTCAACTTCCCAGTTGTCATTGCTAATTGGAAAAGGTTTTGAAAAGGTCATGCCGTTATCCTTAGAAGAAATATAGGCCATATCTCTTACCTGTCTTCCAAAAATACCTGCAGGATAAGCAATATTTCTGTAAGCAATATGAATATTACCCATATCATCAGCAAGAATTTCTGTCCTGCAGCATTCGCACGTATTTTTACCCAGTAAAGTATCCTTTAAAAATTCATTCCCACCCTGCGTTTTCGAAAAGAATAAAGCTGACCCTTTTTCTGACTTCCCAAAACGTCCATCCAGCCAAATAGCTGCAATCTCGCCATCTTTGAGCGTTGCTATGTCAAAAAAGCTATGCCCTACATTTTTTGAGGTGTCTGAATGAACAAATTGTTCGGTCGACCAGTTTTGCCCATTGTCTGTAGAAACGCTATAATACACGCCTCCTGCGAAAGGGTTCTCTGGACTTTCATGCGCTCTTCCAAACATCGCAATTACCGTCCCATCTCCTTTGAAAGCCACCTTTCCCATGCTTTCCGGAGATGTACTGAGGTTTGTGGAAGTAGACACAATTATAGGGGCTGCGAAAATATGATTAATTGAGTCATATACAGCATAATGTAATTTATACACAGAATCGGACAGCGCTTTGGATGTCCAACACAATACGATATTACCTTTGTTATCCTTCGTAAAATATGGATTTATTGCATCGGTACTTTCAAGACCGATTGCTTTTATGTCGATGTGCTCATTTTTATTTTGCCTGCAGGAAATTAAAATTGAGGATATAAAAAGAATAAGCAATAGTTGAAAAATAAGTTTCATTTTTAATGTGTTAATGATATGTTTCAATTGACTTATAATAAATATTTTACGTTAACTCCAATATAGCCATTCCGAAGAGGAGAGGGATTGAAATAGGCAGGAGAAGAGTTATATCCCACTGCATTCAAAGAAATAATGGAGCTATATTTTTCATTTAAAAGATTATCGATCCCTCCATATAGGTCTACAACAAACGATTTTGCGAGCTGTTTTTTAAAACCAATTTTGGTGTTTAAAACATGATATGCAGAGTTGAAATCTGTATTTGCATCATTCATTGGAAGTTTGTCATTGTAATAATAATTTCCATAAAAGTATAATCCTATTTTTGTTTCCACATCGAGGCCTCCCATCATTACCCAAGGCGCAATGCCGGTGAGTTTATTTCCATCATAATTGGCTATGATCTCATTTTCTGCATCCAGTGTTTTATAATCAGTAAACTTAAAATCCGAATAGGTTATTGCAACGAAAGGACGTAAATGAGTGATTATCCTGTTGTCTTCTTCCTTTAACAGCTGATAAGACATAGCCAGTTCCGCACCGTTATGATGTGTTTTCCCTGCGTTATTATAGATCGTAATGCCTTGTTGGACGGACTGAGCGATTAATTCGCCTTTCATATCCATTTTAAATAATGAAAGGTCATAGGCGAGCCTTGATTTTAATAAATTACCCTTGGCATTAAGTTCATAGTTTACAGCTTTTTCGGCCTGGATTAAGGGATTTATAGAACCATCAACATTTTTTATCTCTGAACTGGATGGGGGAGAGAAACCTGAACTCACACTTGCATGCAAGCTTAGAAAATCTCCAAAATTGTGACTAAGTGCCGCTCTTGGCGATACTTGCGGATCAAACTTCTTTATTCCACTTTGAGCTTGATTCAGATAGTCTTTTACATTGTATTGAAGACTGTTGTAGCTTAACCCAAAAATAAAATGCGTGTTTTTCGTAATTTCAGTCTCTGATTGGTAAAAAAGTGAGAAATTCGTATTGTTATAATCGATCGTGGAATTAATTTCTCCTTCTACACCCTGATTATTTACAAATTGGCTTCCTTTGGTAATTCCATTATTAAATTCTGCGCCGATGGAAAATTGAGTTGGCAGAATTGTGAACCCTGCATCATAAACAAATCGTGTTCTTCCACCATAACTTTGATAGTAATTCCGAAGGTATGCATAGGGCAGCGGGTGGTCTAAATCATAGAAATAAGTAAATACGCTGCTGCTATTGGAAAATTGATCATTAAATTGATAGCGCTGGCCCAACCCGATCCGCGTCCAATTTTGATACCGGCCTGCGGCTTTATCCAAATTGCTTGCATTTGCTTGCTCAGGGTCTGAATTGAATTGATCCAATGTCAATGAACCAGGAATTTGTGAATGTTGTGTTGTCCGGTTTAAAAGTAAGGTAATAATGCGTTTTTCGCTTGGAAAAAGCTGAAAGTTGGCCGTCATAAACCGTCGCATATCGTTACTATGGTCCCTGTATCCGTCATACTCTTGCCATCCTACTGAAACAAAGCTATTCATCTTGTCGCCACCGTTTTTATAAGTAGTTGCAAAACGATGTAAACCAAATGATCCGACCTGCCCGCTTGCTTCGATGCTTTGTTCCTGATAGGCAGATCTTTGTAACTGAAAATTGATTACTCCGCCAACCCCCGCGCCATAAATGCTGGAAGCCGGACCTTTAATAACTTCAGCTCTTCCAATGCTGTTTATATCCAACGCTTCGATCCGTGTTGTGCCATCGGCCTCTGTTATTGGGATTTCATTGACGTATATTTTTATATTCCGGATTCCGTAACTTGCCCGGACTCCATTACCCCGAATCGATATTCTAGCTTCTGAAAGGGTGCTTTGCTCCATTTTTACTCCCGCTATCGTATTTAATGCCGACTGCAATGAAACGCCATTTCCCTTGGCAATATCGGTTGAAGTGATTAAACCAATCGATCCGGCAGTTTCCTTAATACTTTTATCACCGTTAAATCCGGTCACCTTTACTTCATTCAGGTTAACAGCATCTGCATCTAATTGTATATTGAGGTTGTTCTCATTCTGATTTATTTTAATCCACTGTGATTTATATCCGATTAATCTTATTCTGATTAAAGAATCAACTGATGGTATATTGATTTTAAAATACCCTTTTTGATCGGACTGGTCAAGAACTTCCTCTTCCTGATTATAGATACTAACGCCAATTAAGGGTTGGCGGGTTTGTGAGTCATAAATATGTCCCGTGACTGGTTTATTTTGTGCATTCACCTGAAGTGCCGGCATAAAAAAAAACGTCAACAGATAATAATATCTGAAAAGTTTCATTAATATTTCAATAAAATTGTTGAAGGATTTTGAATCCCATAATAAAGCGACAGACTACAAAAACCTATTCGAACAAATAAGTAATGCATGTCAATTAATTAATCCTGATAAATGGAAATTATCGTAAGAGTAGATTACGCTTTGGGCGGATGAAATATTGAAGCTGGCTGTAGGGGAAGATCAAAGGGCATTTCACAAGCTTTGAATAACAGAATGTAATTAAAAGGTAATGTCATAACTGTTTTCTCAGAAATAAAAGCTTCCTGATAGTTTCCTTTTTTAAGGTCCTGGCTATTGCTTTTCTCCTTTTCTTGTGCCTGTTTAATTTTTTTTGCTAAATAACATTGACCATCGCAATGCGTTTCAGGTACATCTATGTTTTCGCAAAGAGTCGCAGCAATGAAATCCCGATTGAGCTCAAAACCAGCATAGATAAAGAACCTGCTAAAGTTAGAGGTCAACAATGCTAGAATAAGTATAAAAGCTATCTGGCTTCGAAACATAGCCCAAAGGTAGCATTTAGAGCAAGTTAAACAATGAAAAATATTAAGAAAGTTTTAGAAGCGGAATTATTCCAAACCAAATGATATAAGTAAGAGAGGTAAACAAAAGTAGGTTTATATGAGCAGGAGGGGAAGGGTGCCTAATGTATTTAGATAAAAGTATGATTAAAATTGTTGCATGTAATATGATGAAATAGACAGCGTTTCCAAAAGCACCAGGCACAACATTGAATACGTGCCACAAGACAACAAGGATAGTCGATGCGATTGTAAGAATTATGGATAATCTGGCAGCGTTTTTCTTTCCAAAGTTAACTGCAATCGTTTTCTTATGCGCTGCTTTATCTGCGTCGTAATCCGGAATACCGGCAAGAATAATAGCCGGTATTAAGGCGATGAAAAGCGGAATGCTTAAAAGCCAGGGAAATGACTCGGTCAGGCTTCCTCCCTGAAATACGAAGCCACATAATATAACACCAAAACTATGTGTAAAACCAACGTCCAATTCGCCTAAGCCACGATAGGAAAACTTTAACGGCGGTATGGTATAACCTAACGCGATAATAAATAAGACAATCATCAAGAATGCTGTTGGTACTGAACCGGGAATGATCCATAGTAAGAAAACAGCCACAATAAATGATAAAGCAAGCGCAAAGATTGCTCCCTTTTTGATTTCGTTAAAGGTCAGCTCTTTATCAACGATTACACGCGACCCACCCGTGAAAGGTCCAAAGTATTTATTTTCATTATCGGTGCTGTAATCATGGTATTCATTGCTTAATACAGTTGCTACTTCCAATAAAAATAACCAGAGATAGCCAAGCCAAAATATGTTAAGATTAAAAGAATATCCCAAGCTTGATGCTCCATAAGCGCCGGCAGCATAGGCGATCCAGGTCATTGGATAAAATTGAAGTCGGATAGCTTTTAACCAGGTCAGAACCCGATCGTATCTTTTCTCCTTTTTTGAAAGAAAGCCATTTTTTAATTGAAATCCTTTTTCTTTGGTTTTAATTAGCCATCGTTCTCTTGTTTTTTCTGTGGATTCATTTACTGGGCTGAAGCTTAGTGTTTTAACTGGCGATATTCCACAGTATTGCAAAGTTGATTTTGCCATTGCATTGTGGCCCGGGCTTTTATGAATCCAGCGGAACACCCATAAGGGTGTATCCATTGTAGTTATAAGCTGGGCAGATTTTCCCTTTAAGAGTTTTACCCAATTATCACTACCGTGAATATCTTCAAAAGCAAAGCCAGGCGTTAAAACCCGATCGAGAAAAGCCTTTAATAAAGCAGGCATGGTTCCCCACCAGGTTGGATAAACGAAAACCAGATGATCTGCCCATGTTATTAGCTCTTGAGCCAACATAACGTCCTCTTCAAAGTATTGATTTCTTGGAGAAACTGCGAATACATTGGGATTAAATTGCATTTCTGCAACATTGATCTGCTTAACATCCATACCCGCACTTAATGCCCCTATTTTATAGGCATTTGCAAGTGCTTCAGAAAAACTTCCTTTTCTGGGGTGTCCCAGAACAATAAGAACATTCATTAATTAATGTGAATTAATGAATTCCTTCTGCAAATTCTTCAATCATTTTTTTGTTAAAAGCCTCTAAGTCTTCAGGAGATCGGCTTGTCACAAGTCCATTGTCAACTACTACTTCTTTATCAACCCAATCTACGCCTGCGTTGATCAAATCGGTTTTGATGGAAGGGTAGGAAGTCATTTCTTTCCCTTTTAATAATCCTGTTTCAATCAGTGTTTGCGGTCCATGGCAAATTGCAGCGATTGGTTTTCCACTTTCCATGAACGTTTTTGCAAAAGCCACAGCATCTTTATTTTTGCGCAGCTTGTCCGGGTTCATCACTCCTCCCGGCAATAGTAACGCGTCATAATCATCTACAGACGCTTCACTGATATTTTTATCTACTTTTAGTTCTTTTCCCCATTTATCATGATCCCATCCACGGATAGTTTCATCCTGCGGAGAAATAATATAAACGGTTGCTCCGGCCTCTTCCAGAGCAGCTTTTGGACTAGTTAATTCAACTTCTTCAAATCCTGATTCGGATAAGATGGCAACTTTTTTATTGCTTAATTTCGACATAGTTTCTAAATTTAAAATGTACTTAATGCACAAATAAGAAACAGTCTATATTTCTGATTGTTTTATTCATTCTTAAATCCTTATGTCATTTAATAATATAACAAGGTTTTATATTGATTCTATCCTTACCCGTAACAAGGTTTAATTCTTTGTACATTCGATCCTGAATAAATCCACATTCTCTCCGAACGAAAATGTGAGAGAATGTGGAGTCAGTCTGAAATAGATGTGGAAGCGTGTAAAGTCAGATATGCGGCAGTTATAGCGTAGGTACCTTCCGTGATGCCAACCTTATTAAGCCAAATTTCTGCTTGCATACGAAAGAGCTTTGAAATTAAAAAGTATCTTTGAATATACCGATTTACTAATTCAATTTTATTTAAAATAATATAATTACAAATAGATTATGCTTTTGCCTGAAGATATTCTGGAACTTATTAAAGGCGGTGAAGGGTACAATTTAGAATTAAAAGAAAGTTTGCCGAAGAAGCTTAGGGAACTTTCTATGGAAATCTGTGCTTTTGCAAATGCAGCCGGTGGAGTACTACTAATCGGTGTGAATGATGAGAATAGTATCGTGGGAGTTGAGATCGATAATCATAAACGAGCATCCATCCAAAATACGCTAAATGAGATTAGTCCTCCCTTAGATTGTTCTGTTTATGAGCTTACGGTTCAGGAAAAAGTACTTTGGGTTATTGAAGTAGAATCGGGGTCTCAGAAGCCTTATACCTTATCGGGATCCATTTATGTAAGACAAGGATCTATCACGCAAAAGATTACTTCCGTGGATAAGATGAGGGATTTCTTTCAACAAAATAATCGGATTTATTTTGATGAAGGGGTTTGTTCAGATTTTGACGTAGAAAAGGATTTGGACGTAGAATATTTTGAGGAATTCAGGTCAGAGGCTGGTTTGTCAACATCTATACCGCCCAACCTGATTGTTCAAAACCTTAGGTTAACAACTTCGAATACTATCTTTAAAAATGGTGCTGTTCTTTTTTTTGCCAAAAATCCCGAAAGTTTTTTTGACAAAGCGGTTATTCGATGCATTGCTTTCCAGGGAACTACTAAAGTTGAGATACTCGATGATAAGGTATATGGAGGGCCGTTGATGAGGCAGTATGCGGCTGCGCTGCAATGGTTGAAGTCTAAACTGGATGTTCGCTATATCATTGAAGGTTCTGGTCCGAGAGTGGAAGTGATGGAGATACCGGAGATTGTATTTAAGGAAGCTTTGATTAATGCTTTGGCACACCGTGATTATTATGATAAAGGTGCTCGTATTACGGTAGAGTTGTTTAAGGATAGAGTGGAGATTACGAATCCTGGGAACTTAGTCAGTGCTATAAGTTCTGAAGATTTTGGTTTTAAAAGTCACAGTAGAAATCCGTTGGTTTTCGGGTTGTTCGAACGGATACATATGGTAGAACAAATTGGTTCTGGAGTTCCAAGGATAAGAAAGGCTATGTTGGAAAGCGATCTGCCAGCTCCTGAGTTTAGAACCGAGGGTTTATTTACGCTGATCTTGAGCCGGGGGAAACTGAAAAGGTCTGGGATGAAAACGAGGGAAGAAACTAGGGAAGAAACTAGGGAAGAAACTAGGGAAGAAATAATAAAAATCATTAAGGAAAGTCCAAAAGTAACAATGCGTGAAATAGCCGCAAAAATGCATATTACACCAAAAGGAGTGGAATATCATATACGTAAAATGCGAGAGGAAAATATCTTAAAGAGAGAGGGTTCAACCAAATCTGGTAGTTGGGAAATTATGAAAAAAGATGATTAATAATAGTTTTAGAGAACTTTCGGAAATTATAAATTTTCGTAAACCGCGAAGGAAACAAACAACGCTTTAAACAAAAAACCTCCTACGTTATGTAGAAGGCTTTTTTTGTGGTGCCAGCTGGAATCGAACCAGCGACACAAGGATTTTCAGTCCTTTGCTCTACCAACTGAGCTATGGCACCTTAAACATTAAAAAGCTATTGTTTTTCTCTGTTTGAGGAATGCAAATGTAGCTTCTTTTTTCATTTTTGAAAAGTTTTTTAAAGAAAATATTGAATTAATTAAGAAAAGTCGCTTTTCTTGTTGAAAATGAGCTTATTAAAATTTACTAAATCATAACTCCTGAAACCCATTGCATAATCAATCCACATAAATAACCTCCATATGTGCCGACTGCATATCCTAAAACAGCTAATAAGACGCCAACTGGCGCTAGAAATTTATTAAAAGCTACAGCAACGATCGGCGCAGATGCAGCTCCTCCAATGTTTGCCTGACTTCCGACAGCTATTAAAAATAAAGGTGCTTTTATAATTCGTGCTACAATAATCATGATAGCAGCATGGATCAAAATCCATATTCCTCCAATCATGAAGAATTTCGGATTATCAAACAGCGCTTTTAAATCCATGCTCATTCCAATTGTTGCAACCAACACGTAGAGAAATAAAGATCCGACATTTGAGGCTCCATAGCTTTCTAGATTTCTGACTTTGGTAAACGATAGAAACAGACCAATTGTAGTTGCAATAATGACTATCCAAAAGAATCCACTTGTTAATGAATACTGTGTCAGATTCGGGTAGTTCGCTTCAATCCATGGTGCAATGTAATCAGCTAAAAAATGAGAAAGCCCGGTTCCGCCAAATGCTACTCCCAGAATAACCATCCACTCACTCGTGCCGGTTTCTTTTACTCCTTTTTCAAGGTGTAGCTTTTCCATCTTTTGCTCTAGTAATATGATCTCGGAGTTATCAGCTTTCAGGAATCTGTTAATTTTATCGCGATGCTGAGAACTATATAAAAGGATGCCGAGCCATATATTGGCAACAATTACGTCCACAGCAATCATTTGAGCAAAGAGTGTTTTACTGGCTCCGAAAACTTCTAACATGGCCGCCTGATTTGCACCACCACCAATCCAGCTACCGGCAATTGTTGATAATCCACGCCAGGTTTCTTCTTCTCCAAAGTGAAAGATGTCTGGAAAGATACTTCCTACAAAGGCGAAAGCAATCGGACCGCCGATAATAACGCCAATTGTACCTGCAAAAAACATGTAGATAGCCTTTGGACCTAAGCGTTTCAGGCCCTGCATATCAATGCCAATGGTTAATAAAATTAAACTAGCCGGAAGTAGATACTGCGAAGCCATTCTATAAAGGCCTGATTGTTCGCCAGAAATAATTCCAAATGTATTTAACAAAGCAGGAATAAAGTAACAAAGTAAAACAGAAGGAACGTATTTATAGAATTTATTCCAGAATCCTTGTTTTTTTCTTGAGGTATAAAAAATCAGAGCTAGAATAGACATAAGTAGTCCGAAAACTACCGCATCATTCGTAATTAAGGCAGTGTTAAGTGAAGATTGATCCATTGGTTTATTTTTCTCTAAAGTATTAATTTTTTAATAAAAACCCATTTTTTATGAAAAATGGATTGGAAACACAGGGTATTTTTGTAGCTTAGTTTTATCTAATAGTAAATAACTATCTAATAATAAATAACTAAAACAATGAAAAAACTTTTTCCCTACTCTTTTCTAACTTTCGCCTTTCTTTTGATTTCGATTAGTTCATTTTCTTCACCGGGTAAGGAAACGAAATCTGCTGAATTATCGCATCCGAAGTTAGTTGTTGGAATAGTAGTAGACCAAATGCGCTGGGATTATTTATACCGCTTTTATGACAGATTTGGCGATGACGGTTTTAAACGGATGATCAATCAAGGGTTTAATGCCAATAATACAAATATTGATTATGTGCCAACTGTCACTGCTATCGGACATTCAACAGTGTACACCGGGTCAGTACCTTCTATACACGGGATTGCCGGAAATGATTTTATAATTAATGCAACTGGCGAAACGATGTATTGTACAGGAGATAAAACGGTTAAAACCGTTGGAAGTACTTCTGATGCCGGGGAAATGTCTCCAAGAAATTTGTTGACAACCACCATTACTGATGAACTGCAATTAGCTACTAACTTTCGCTCAAAAGTTATCGGTGTAGCTCTTAAAGACCGTGGAAGTATCTTGCCCGCCGGGCATAGTGCTGACGCTGCTTACTGGTTCGATGGTGAATCTGGCAACTTTATTACATCCACCTATTATATGGAAAAATTGCCTCGCTGGGTTGATGATTTTAACAAGCAGAATTTAGTTGAAAAATACCTTAATCAGGGATGGAAAACTTTATATCCGATTAAGTCATATGTACAAAGTTCAGCGGATGATAACCGGTATGAAGGTAAATTTAAAGGTGCTGATAGACCGGTTTTCCCTATTAATACAGCTGAATTGTATAAAACTAGCGGTGCAGGAATAATAAGAAGTACTCCTTATGGAAACACGTTAAGCATCGAAATGGCGAAAGCAGCTGTTGAACATGAGAATTTGGGTAAAAATGTGGTAAGTGACTTTTTAGCTTTAAGTCTTTCTTCAACTGATTATGTAGGGCATCAATTCGGACCGAATGCGATTGAAACGGAAGATACTTATTTGAGATTGGATAAAGATTTAGGTGAATTTTTCAACTATTTGGATAAAAAAGTTGGCGTTGGTGAGTATACTGTTTTTTTAACTGCTGATCACGGAGGCGCACATAACATCAATTTCTTGAAAGATAATAATATTCCAGCCAATCCCTGGGCAACCGGAAAGATTTTGACTGAGCTGAATAATGTTCTTCAAGCAAAATTTGGTGCAGAAAAGATCATATTAAGTTTGATGAATTACCAGGCTCATTTGAACCATAAACTGATCAGTGAAAAGAAATTGGATATTGAAGCGATTAAATTGGCAGCTATTGAATTTTTAAGTAAACAAGAAGGGGTGACGTATGTTGTAGATATGGAAAAGGTCCAGATGGCATCCATTCCAAAACTTTTGCGTGAAAGAATAATTAATGGTTATAATCGTTTGAGAAGTGGTGAGATTCAGATTATTTTAAATCCAGGATGGTATGGTAGTGGTTCTGCGAACCCTACCGGCACATCACACTCTGCATGGAATCCATATGATTCTCATATTCCTTTAATTTTTATGGGGTGGGGAGTTAATCCGGGTAAGACAAGCAGACCAACGCATATGACGGATATCGCTGCGACTCTTGCGGCTCTTTTGAATGTTCAACAACCTAATGGCTGTATAGGAGAGCCAATTCTTGAAGCGTTAAAATAAATTGGACCTGGATGACATTATTGTATTAATCTAATAATCAATTCAATGAGAAATGTTTTTCTTAATGCGGGTATCCCGATTTTATTATTATTATTGATCTTTACATGGTTTTATCCAGGTTTAGTATGGTTGACACTGATTGTCCTTATATTATTTATAATTGGTGTTTATAATTTGCTTCAAGACAGGCACGCCATTTTAAAGAATTTTCCGGTGCTTGGATATTTTCGGTATTTTTTTGAATTCATTTCACCGGAACTTCAACAATACTTTATTGAAAGAAATACAGATGGAAAACCATTTTCCAGAAACCTCCGTTCAATAGCTTATCAACGATCAAAGAATATTGAATCTACGACTCCCTTTGGTACGCAGCTGGAAATTAATAATCGTGATTACGAAGGTATGCGGCATTCAATTTATCCTGCTCCGCTTACAGAGGAGTTACCACGTATTCTAATTGGCGGAAAGCAGTGTAAGCAACCTTACAGCGCTTCACGGTTAAACATCTCAGCAATGAGCTACGGTGCCTTAAGTTCCAATGCAATTATGGCACTGAATAAAGGAGCGTTGAGAGGGGAATTTTATCATAATACGGGAGAAGGGGGGATTTCTGAATATCATCTACAAGGAGGTGACCTGGTTTGGCAAATTGGTACCGGTTATTTCGGTTGTCGAACAGAAGATGGCGATTTTAATCCACAAACGTTTCGTAAGAATGCACTTCGGAAAGAAGTGAAAATGATTGAATTAAAACTATCGCAGGGAGCAAAGCCTGGTCATGGAGGTGTGCTTCCTGCGATAAAAAACACAGAGGAAATTGCGGAGATACGGGGGCTGATACCTCACACGACGATTCTTTCCCCTCAACACCACAGAGCTTTTTCAAATGCGAAAGAGCTGATTCAATTTATCGCAACACTACGCGAATTGTCTGATGGAAAGCCAGTTGGTTTTAAACTTTGTATAGGAAGAACAGATGAGTTTATTGAACTCTGCGAAACGATGAACGCGTTGGATATTTACCCTGACTTTATTACGGTCGACGGAGCCGAAGGTGGTACAGGTGCTGCGCCTTTGGAATTTGCCGATGCTGTGGGGATTCCTTTGGAACCAGCTTTGATTTTTGTTCATCAGTCTCTGGAAAAATATGGAATAAGAAGTAAACTGAGAGTTATCTGCAGCGGTAAGATTTTATCTGCAGCCAGTTTCCTGAAAGCGTTGTCTTTGGGAGCTGATTTATGTAATAGCGCACGTGGCTTTATGTTTTCCCTGGGTTGCATTCAGGCTTTGAGATGCAATACCAATGACTGCCCTACGGGAGTTGCAACGCAAAATAAAATGCTGATAAAGGGCTTAGCCGTTACGGAAAAGAAAGACCGTGTCTATCATTTTCATCATAACACCATGCATGCCGCAATGGAACTATTGGCTGCATGCGGGAAGAAAAGTTTTGAGGACATCGGGATGGATATGTTTATGCGCGGCGATGAATTTATGCACTTATCAGACATTTATTTCCCTAATTACCTTGACGATTTCACTAAAATCAGAACAGAAGAATCTACGTTTAAGAGGGTAGGAGACCGACCTTGTTAATTGTTTTGTTTGTTTAAGTGAATGTTCACAAAAATAGATTACAAGTGTCAGAATTATTATTAAATTTGATTGATACATCAACATATTTTAAGAAAGCAAGGTTATTACATTATGATATCTAAAGAAGAAATTATTGAGAAGGTTGGAGTTTTATTAAAGGAATTGTCTGCGAAATTTGAGCATATTTCTGATTCCAAAAAAGACATTCATCCACTAGAATTTCAGCTTTTTGAAGTGAACGCAAGTTATTTTGCTGAGCATACAAGCATTTTACGGAAACTTGAAGAGGAAGCAAATAAAAACGTTGTCAGTTATAATGAAGATGAGGATACTGAGGATGACAACATTCCGAGCGCTTCATCAGAATCAAAAGAAGTTAATAAAGAAGCAGAAGAAGAGAAGAAGCCCGAAGCAGTTGTTTTTACACCTCCAATAAGTGATGAAGTTGCGGAACACGAAACAATTGATTCACAAAAAACTGAAGAGGAAATTCCTGAGCAAAAGGATAATGAGGTCAAAGAAGAGGCTCCAAAAGAAGAAGAGCCAGTGGTGAAGACTGATTC
>Ga0160433_100613_pt1 | contig 14625 bp, 11 predicted proteins | sample HID1972K_E0MG_FD_108235 | JGI IMG/M metagenome (GOLD analysis project Ga0160433, IMG submission 108235) | Enriched pill bug-associated microbial communities from UW Madison campus, WI, USA - HID1972K_E0 MG | ecosystem: Host-associated > Arthropoda: Insects > Digestive system > Unclassified ... | reverse complement strand
TTTCGATGATGCGCAAGGGCAGTTTTATATCCTGCAAAATTCCCGCCAGCAGTACAGCCTTTGGCCGCAGCAGTGCGCCCTTCCGGCGGGCTGGGAAATCGTCTGCGAACCGCAAAGCGCCGAGGTTTGCAACGCCTGGCTGGCGGCGCGTTGGACCACCCTGAACCCTGCCCATTTTGCCGGAGGCCGTCATGACTGAACGTTTGCCGCTGGTTGCGGCCCAGCCGGGGATCTGGATGGCGGAACAGCTTTCTACGCTACCGAACGCCTGGAGCGTCGCCCATTACGTTGAACTCGACGGCGAAATGGATGCGTCGCTGTTACAGCAGGCGATAACGCTGGGATTGGCGCAGGCCGACACCCTGCGGATGCGCTTTACCGAAGACAATGGCGAACCGTGGCAATGGGTTGATGACGCGCTCTCCCCAGGTGTTTCTGCGGTACAGGATTTACGTCATGAAGCCGATGCCCACGTTGCCGCACTCGCGCAGATGCAGGCTGACTTAGCGCAAAACACCCGCGTCGACAGCGGCAACCCGCTGGTTTGTCACCGGCTGTTTCACGTGGCCGACAACCGCTGGTACTGGTATCAGCGATATCACCACTTGCTGGTGGATGGCTTCAGTTTCCCGGCCATTACCCGCCAGATCGTGCACATTTACTGCGCGTTGCGGAAAGGCGAAACGCTGCCAGAATCCCCGTTCACCCCCTTCGCCGAAGTCGTCGATGAATATCAGCGCTACCGTGAAAGTGACGCCTGGCCCCGCGACGCAGCATTTTGGGCCGAACAGCGCCAACAGTTACCGGCTCCGGCCTCGCTGTCTGCCGCGCCGTTGCCGGGCCGCGCCACGGACACCGCCATCTGGCGACTCAAACTCAGCACCGACAAACAGGCTTTCAGCCATTTATCCGCCGCCATCGCCAGCCCGCGCACCGATTTAGCCCTCGCGCTGGCCGCGCTGTGGCTGGGCCGTCTGAGTGGGCGAAACGACTATGCGGCGGGCTACATATTCATGCGCCGTTTAGGTTCGGCGGCGCTGACGGCCACCGGACCGGTGCTCAACGTGCTGCCGCTGGCGGTGACGCTCAAACCGGAAGAAACCCTGTCGGAACTGGCCACTCGTCTGGGCGCGCAGCTGAAAAAAATGCGTCGCCATCAGCGCTATGACGCCGAACAAATCGTGCGTGATGCCGGCAAGGCGGCGGGTGACGAACCGCTGTTTGGCCCGGTGTTTAATGTCAAAGTGTTCGATTATCAACTCGAGATCGACGGCGTTCATGCCACGACGCATACGCTCGCCACCGGACCGGTGAATGATCTGGAGCTGGCGCTGTTCCCGGACGAAGAGGGCGGTCTGACCCTTGAAGTGCTGGCTAATCAGAAGCGCTACGACGAGCAGACGTTACGCCGACACATGGCGCGTTTAGAGGCGATGCTCACGCAGTTTGCCGTCAACCCTGCGCTGCGCTGCGGCGATGTGGATTTGGTGTCGGATACCGAATATCAACGCCTTGAACAGATTAATGAAACCGGCATCACGCTGCCGGAAACTACGCTCAGCGCGCTGGTGGCGGCCCAGGCGGCGAAAACCCCTGACGCGCCCGCGCTGGCAGATGCCCGATTGCAGTTCAGCTATCGCGAAATGCGCCAGCAGGTGGTGGCCCTGGCGAATCTGCTGCGCGAGCGCGGCGTCAAACCCGGCGACAGCGTGGCGGTGGCGCTGCCCCGCTCGGTCTTTTTGACGCTGGCGTTGCACGGGATCGTCGAAGCGGGCGCGGCCTGGCTGCCGCTCGACACCGGCTATCCGGACGATCGTCTGCACATGATGCTCGAAGACGCAAAGCCGTCGCTGCTGATCACCTCTGACGATCAGCGCGGACGTTTCGCCGGGATCGACACGCTGTGCTACAGCGCGCCGCTGGCGGCGGAGGACGACACGCCGCTGGCGCTGTCGCAGCCGGGTAATACTGCCTATATCATCTTTACCTCCGGATCGACCGGCCGCCCGAAAGGGGTGATGGTCGGGCAGACGGCGATCGTCAACCGTCTGCTGTGGATGCAGGATCACTATCCGCTGACCGCCGCCGATGTGGTGGCGCAAAAAACGCCGTGCAGTTTTGACGTGTCGGTATGGGAATTCTGGTGGCCGTTTATTACCGGCGCGAAACTGGTCATGGCCGAGCCGGATGCGCATCGTGATCCGCTCGCGCTGCAACAGTTCTTCGCCGATTTCGGCGTGACCACCACCCACTTTGTTCCGTCGATGCTGGCGGCGTTCGTGGCCTCATTAACGGACGACAACGTGGCGTCGTGCCGAACGTTGAAACAGGTCTTTTGTAGCGGCGAAGCGCTGCCCACCGCGCTGTGTCGCGAATGGGAACAGCTCACTCACGCGCCGCTGCACAATTTATATGGCCCGACGGAAGCGGCGGTGGACGTCAGTTGGTATCCGGCGTTTGGTCCGGAACTGGCAGCGGTCAGCGGCCACAGCGTGCCGATTGGTTTCCCAGTATGGAATACCGGTCTGCGCATTCTCGACGCGCAGATGCGGCCGGTGCCGTTTGGCGTGGCGGGGGATTTATACCTCACCGGCATTCAGCTGGCGCAGGGCTACATGGGCCGCCCGGACCTGACCGCCAGCCGCTTTATTGCCGATCCGTTTGCCCCTGGCGAACGCATGTATCGCACCGGCGACGTGGCGCGCTGGCTGGATAACGGTGCGGTGGAATATTTAGGCCGCAGTGACGATCAGCTCAAAATCCGCGGACAGCGCATCGAGTTAGGTGAAATCGAGCGCATGATGCTGAGCCTGCCGGACGTGGCGCAGGCGGTGGCGAATGCCTGTGTGTTGAATCAGGCCGCGGCGGTGGGCGGCGATACGCGTCAGTTGGTGGGCTATGTCGTGTCCGAATCCGGATTACCGTTGGCCTGCGATGTGCTGCTGGAAAGCCTGCGCGACAAACTCCCGCCGCACATGGTGCCGATCACTATTATCCCGCTGGCCTCGCTGCCACTGAGCGCCAACGGCAAGCTGGACCGCAAAGCCTTACCGCTGCCGGAACTGACGCAAAAAGCGCCGGGACGTGCGCTGGAAAGTGCTACCGAACGTGCGGTGGCGGAAGCATTTGGCGCGCTGCTGGGCTGTGAGATTGGCGACGTCGATGCTGATTTCTTCGCGCTCGGCGGCCATTCGCTGCTGGCGATGCGTCTGGCGGCGCAGCTCAGCCGCACCTTTGCACGTCAGGTCACGCCGGGGCAGGTGATGGTGGCCTCGACCGTGGGTAAACTCAGTCATTCGCTGGATTCGGTGAACGATGCGCAGGCTCAGCGTCTGGGCTACGAGGAGATTCTGCCGCTGCGTGAAAGCAGTGGGCCAACGTTATGGTGTTTCCATCCGGCGTCCGGTTTTGCCTGGCAGTTCAGCGTGCTGGCCCGCTGGCTGAGCCCGCGCTGGTCGATAACCGGCCTACAGTCGCCGCGCCCGGAAGGGCCGATGGCCAGCGCGGAAAATCTGGATGCACTGTGCGACCATCATCTGACGTCGCTGCTGCAACAGCAGCCGCACGGCCCCTATTATCTGTTCGGTTACTCACTCGGTGGCACGCTGGCGCAGGGCATTGCTGCGCGTTTACGTCAGCGCGGTGAAGCGGTGGCGTTTCTCGGTTTGCTGGATACCTGGCCGCCGGAAACCCAGAACTGGTCAGAGAAAGAGGCTAATGGTCTGGACCCGGAAGTGCTGGCAGAAATTAATCGTGAACGCGAGGCGTTTCTGGCTGCGCAACAGGGGCAGGCGCCCGGCGAATTGTTCAACGCGATTGAAGGTAACTACGCCGATGCGGTACGCCTGTTAACCACCGCGCACAGCGTGGCGTTCGACGGTAAAGCCACGCTGTTCGTCGCCGAAAAAACGCTGACGTCGGGCCAGGACCCGCATCGTGCCTGGGGGCCGTGGGTGAAAGAGCTGGAGGTGTATCGTCAGAACTGCGCCCATGTGGACATCATTTCCCCGCAGGCGTTTGAGGTGATTGGCCCGGTGCTGAAGGAAATATTGGCATAATAAGGGGGGATTGAGCGGCTCAGACCCTCTCCCTAACCCTCTCCCTCACAGGGAGAGGGGATTTATCTTTTCCCCCTCGTCCCTTTGGGGTGAGAGAACAGGGTTCAATACTTTTCCGGCAAGCGGTGAACGGCTTTCAGCATGCCTTCTTCCATTTCGATATACCCACCCACTTTTAATTGAGAAAGCATTTTCATCACCGTGCTGCGTGACAGACGCGTTCTTTCCAGAATGTATTTTGCCGCAGAGAGAGTCTCTCGAATGTCCACAGGCTCATTCATCAGCGACATCAACTGGAACTTCAGGATGTCATAGCTGGTAGGGGCAGTCATGATCACGTTCTTTTTGAAGAGATTCGTTGTGATGGTGGTGATGTGGCCCACCAACAATTCCCAGGCGTTATTTTGCGCAATGATTTCATGCGCTCTGTCGGTGGTTAAGATGGCAATTTCGGCGTCACTCAGCGTCTCAATAAACAACCCAGAGTTATGTGGAACCCTGTTGGTAATGCCCATAATATTCGGTGTCGCCAATGAAGAGATGACGAAACCATCCGCATTCCTGCACACCTTCATCAGGCCTGAGCGCAGGAGGTAACACATATTTATTCCGTCTACCGAAAAGAAGAGCTGCGTATGGGGAGGCACAAATTCAAAGGTGACATACGGGGCCAGCACCTCGATGAGATCAAACGTTGCCTGTGACCGAATCAGCGTGGTGTCGCCTTGCAGGGAGAACTCTTTCATATAAGCACGTCTAAAGTTACAAGCTCATGCCTACAATTTAGCTACAGATTGGCATTGCGTACATCAATACTTCAACGGGATATGGTTGATTGCCAGTAGTAGCCCTTTGTCGGTGATGATGTAGCCGCCGGTTTTTAATTGCGCGAGGATTTTCATGATGCTGCTGCGTGACAAAAACGTGCGGCTTTGCACATAGTTAGCAATGGTGACGCTATTGCGAATGGTTTCCGGTTCGCTCATTAATTCATAAAGCTGGTAACGAATTATATCGTACGAAGATAATGACGATATTTTGGTGCAGTGATCGTATACCCGCGTTACGGTATATATCAGCATCTGAGATAACGGACGCCAGAGGTTATTGTCGGCAATGACTTGATTGGCAACTTCAAGCGGCATCCAACTCACTTCAGAAACGTCATGAGTACGAATAAACAGGTACTCAGGATCCGTCATTTGTGTACTCATCCCAAAAATAAAGGGGGCAGACTCGGTGTTTAACACCATGCCGTCAACGCTTCGGTACAGCGACACGCAACCTTTATGCAACAGATAGCACTTTCGCTTTTCGTCATCCATGTAGTTAATCACCTTGCGATCTTGTGTTTCAAGGGTGTTAGAAAATGGCGTGAGGTGAAAGAGCATTTTTTCTATTTCAGGAATGGGTTTTTTATTCCTGAGATTTGAACTTTCGCTAAAGAAATTACTTTGTTGTTCATATACAGCCATTTACGCCGCCCCTTTTGTAGATAAGAACATTCTTATGCTGTTAATAAGTGGCTGCATTATGGTAAAGAACTTTTTGTAAGTGAATAAATGTTACGGTGTAAAATTACACCGAAAAACACCTTGAGTTTAGTGTGCCATTTAATGAAAATTGATTCATGCAGTGAATTGGTGATTTATGAATTAGATTGATTTTGAATACAGGTCAGTTTTCCCAAGATGTTCAAGTTTGACTGGTTGAGCGTATTTGGTGGTAGATCAATTTAAATATCATTGATTACACGGTTACTGTGCAATTCAATTGATGAAGCAAGGAAATGTTCAACGAAAATTCAATCACCTTCGGGTATTTGACAGGCCTCCTATTGCCTGAATTTGTTGTCATGACTTATACAAATAAAAGGAAATCGTTATGAAAAAGAATTTAATTGCTATGGCTGTCGCGGCTACTGGTGTTCTGTCTGCGGCTAATGCATTCGCTGCTGCGGGTCAGGTTAATTTCACCGGCCAAATTATCGATGTGGGTTGTGATGTCATCAACACCGTCTCAAACCCATTACAGGTAAACCTGGGTCAGGTTGCTCGCTCTGAGTTTGCGAACGCCGGCGACACTACGGCTGCCACGAGCTTCAACATCCAACTGACCAACTGCCCGGTCACTGTTGGCACCGCCAGCATTAAGTTCGACGGCACGGCTCTGAATGGCGACAACAGCGTACTGCAGCTGACTCAGGATTCAGGCGTCGCAACGGGTGTGGGCATTCAGCTTTCTGACCAGGTTGGCGTGCTGCCTCTGACGCAGCCCTCTGTGGCTTACACCCTGCAGTCTGGCAGCACCATGAACAATCTGCCGTTCACCGCGCGCTACAAATCGGTTGCAACGACGGTTACCGCCGGTCCTGCGAACGGTGTGGCGAACTTCAGCGTTATTTACAACTAATACTCTGCCCGCAGGGCTGGATATTAACGCATTGGCCGGCAGCAAGAATGCCGGCCATTTTTTATCTCCCCGACAGGAAAATGTTATGAAAATTTTTACGGGTTCGATACTGGCAGCATTGCTGATGACCTCAACAATTGCCCATGCGGGCGTGATTGTGGGTGGCACACGCCTGATTTATGACGGGAGTAAGAAGGAGTCTTCACTGAGCGTCACTAACCCGGACAAGGTGCCTTATCTGGTGCAGTCCTGGGTTGATACCGCCCCCGGTAGCGCTGAGAAAGCCCCCTTTATGGTAACGCCGCCACTGTTTCGTCTTGATGGGGGGCAGCAGAACGTACTGCGAGTTGTCCGCGCGGGCGGCGACCTGCCCAACGACCGCGAATCTCTGTACTGGATGAACATCAAAGCCATTCCTGCGGCTGAGGTCAGCAGCACCCAGAACACCCTGCAAATTGCAGTCAAAAGCCGTATCAAGCTCATCTTCCGTCCCACCGGCTTGAAAGGGACACCTGAAGATGTGACCAGCAAACTGACCTGGCAACGCATCGGCGGCAGCGTACAGGTGACTAACCCAACGCCGTTCTATATGAACTTTATGCAAATCAGTGTCGCAGGCAAAGCATTGAACAACGTGACGTGGGTGGCTCCGCAAAGCACGGCGACATTTGCACTGCCCACAGGCGTTAGCGGCGGCAGCGTGAGCTGGAAAATCATCAGTGATTACGGTGCCATCGGGCCAGAACACAAAGGTTCTCTGTAATAAGACACAACTCCAGAAAAACACGGCTGAAAAGCAAAAGATGTTTGTCAGGACAGTGCTCTTCGGGGCAGGGGTTAATGGATGAATAGCACAATAAAACAGGGCAGACACATGCCTATTCCGCGAGTGAGTAAGCTTGCGTATTTGATCGCCGGGCAATTTGTGCTGATGGGCAGTTTCCCCTTCAGCGCCCTGGCTCGTGATGTCTTTAACCCGGCGCTGCTGGAAGTCGATGCGCCTCACCAGGGGACGACAGATCTCTCCGTTTTTGAAGACGGAGCAGGCCAGCCGCCGGGTATTTATCACGTCGATATTTATCTGAACAACGATTTGCAGGATACCCGTGACGTTGAATTCAGCCTGCAAAAAGATGCCTCGGGGAACGAGAGTCTGCAGCCCTGTTTGAGCGTGGCTGAGCTGAATGAGATGGGTGTCAAAACCGAGTTGTACCCAGAAGTGGGCGATAAAACCGCCAAATGTGCGCGGATTACGGCGATCCCGCAAGCCAAAGCCGAGTTCCGCTTCAGCGGCCAGCAGCTGTTGTTGAGTATTCCGCAAATGGCGGTTTCGCAGAGCGCGCGCGGGGTTGTGCCAGAAACACAATGGGATAACGGTATCCCCGCTTTTTTGCTCAATTACAGCTTGAGTGGGGCGAATAACTACGCGCGTAACGGAAGGGGTACAGACAGCGATAGCCAATACGCCAACCTCCGTCCGGGGATCAATATCGGCCCATGGCGGCTACGTCATTACACCACCTGGAGCCGTGACAGTACCGGTCAGGACAAATGGGATACGGTGTATACCTATGCCTCGCGCAGCATTATCTCGTTGAAAAGTCAGTTAGTGATGGGTGAAAGCACGTCGCCATCTGACGTGTTTGACAGCGTGCCGTTTCGCGGCGCACAGCTTGCTTCCGACGACGACATGCTGCCGGACAGCCAGAAAGGTTATGCGCCCGTGGTTCGCGGTATTGCCCGGACGAACGCCCAAGTCATCATCCGCCAGAACGGCTACATCATTTATCAAAGTTATGTGTCACCGGGCGCATTCGAAATCAATGATATGTATCCCACCGGGGGATCGGGTGATCTGTACGTCACAATAAAAGAAGCGGACGGCAGCGAACAAAACATGGTGGTGCCGTATGCCTCATTGCCGGTATTACAACGCGAAGGACGCCTGAAATACAGCCTCACCGGTGGGCAATACCGTGCTTACGACAATAGCGTAGACAACACGCCTTTCAGCCAGGGCACGCTCATTTATGGGTTGCCGAAAGGATTTACCGCTTACGGGGGGAGCCAGCTCGCCGAACACTATCGGTCGGTGGCACTGGGCGTGGGCAAAAACCTGGGGGATTTGGGCGCGTTATCCGCCGATGTCACTCAGGCGTGGTCAGAATTAAAGAATAAACCGTCAGAAAACGGCCAGTCATGGCGTCTGCGTTACAGCAAAAATATCGTTCAGACCGGCACCAACTTTGCTATCGCGGGTTATCGCTATTCGACGAGGGGTTACTACAGCTTGCAGGAAGCGATGTACACCTGGCGTGACGATGGCAATGACACGTTACTGCTGCCAGAACGTCGACGTAACCGCAGCGAAATGACCATCAGTCAAAGCCTCGGGGGAACCGCAGGTTCGTTATCCCTGAACTGGGTCAGCGAAAACTACTGGAACAGCGACCGGACGATGCGCTCAATTGGCGCGGGATATAACAACTCGTGGAACGGTGTCAGTTACGGCCTGAACTACAGCTATAACGAGAACTCCGTGACTACCGACGGGACGCAAATTGGCCGCGTGTACGACCGCGATCAGGTCTTTAGTTTCAATATTAACGTGCCGTTTAGTCTGTTCCTGCCGAATACCTGGGCCAGTTATACCCTGAACACCAGCAAGCAAGGCAATACCACCCAGACCGTCGGCCTCAACGGAACAGCCCTGGAAGGGAATAACCTCAGCTGGAGTGCACAGGAAGGGTATGGCAGTCAAGGCGAGGGCAACAGTGGCAACCTGAATGCCGATTATCGTGGCACCTACGGGGAAGTGACGGGCGGCTACGCCTACGACACGAACAGCCAACGCGTTAACTACGGCTTACAGGGCGGGATTGTCGCGCATCAGAACGGCATCACCCTGGGTCAGCAGATGGGGGAAACCATCGCGCTGGTCGCTGCCCCCGGCGCCAGCGGGATTGGGGTGGCCAGTCAAACGGGGGTGAAAACGGACTGGCGGGGTTATGCCATTGTGCCGTACGCCACGCCGTATCGCCGGAATCATGTGCAGCTCGACCCCGAATCGCTGCCTGACAATGTCGATCTCGCCCTAAACAACCAGAACGTCGTCCCTACGCGCGGCGCGGTGGTGCGGGCAAACTTTGACGCCAGTGTCGGTCAACGTGCGCTGATGATCATTTTGCGGGCGGGCGGCGCACCTGTTCCCTTTGGGGCGATGGTCACCGACCCGACGCAGAAAGGGGCGCAGGCCTTTATTGTCGGCGATGGCGGGCAGGTTTACCTGACCGGTCTGGAAGACAGCGGCGCGCTACAGGTGAAGTGGGGCAATGAGGCCGAAGAACAGTGTTCCGTGCAGTATTCCCTGAACAAACAGACGGCAGATAATGCAGGCGTACAGACGCTCAGGGGTCACTGTCAGTGAGGAAAGTTATGTCTTTATTCTCGTTAGTGAAAAGGTGCCTACTGCTGAGTGGCTTGCTGGCTGGGCTGGGTTTGATCGCGCCGACGGCCTTTGCGGCGAATACCGGGTGCGTAAGTTCGCCTGCTATTCCGGGCCTGGCAACGTTAGGTTCTGTGGCCGTCGATGCCACTGTTCCGGTAGGCACGATTATTCCCGGTACCGAACGATATTTTAGCTTCTCGGGTAACTGCTCCACCATCAGCGGGGTGCCGCAGGGGAGCGTTATCATCACCTGCTTTTACGGAACGGGCACGGAAGTGGCGGGGATGCCTGGGGTATATAATACCGGTGTCAGCGGGATCGGTATTACCTTAATAAACTCTGCGGGCGTGCGTATTTCGGGTGGAGGAGCGAGTTGCGATACCCGAAATACACCCTTAGGATATATTTCAAATACCAGTGCAAAATCGTATTCGATTAGCATGACGCTCGCGTTAGTGAAAACCTCTACCACGGTTGGCACCGGTTCATTGGTAGAGGCGCAAACGAAATTTGGGATAGGGATGTATAACACCGGCTGGGGGCTGGGAAGTAACACCGACAGTTCGATTTCCTATGCCGGGACCATCAATTATCGGGCTATTTCCTGCGCGGTCAGTACCCTTATTCCTGTTCCACTGCCGAAAGTGCCACGCGCTGATTTTAACGGCATTGGGTCCACCGCAGGCGATAAGAATTTCACGGTGCCTGTCACCTGTAATTCACCCGCCAACGTGAGTGCATATATGACGTCCTCAACGTACCTGTCAAAACCCAATGGCGTGCTGGCGTTGACCAGCGGCATCGGGAATGCAGGCGGCGTCGGTATTCAGGTTCTGTATAACGGCAGTCCGGTGGCGTTTGATAGCTATTTTAATGTGGGTAGCATCCTCAATGCCGGCGGGACATTAAATATTCCTTTTGTCGCGCGTTATTATCAGGCCACCAGTCCGGTCACACCCGGTATCGCCAACGCGACGGCGACCATTACTATGGCTTATCAATAATACGATGCTTGGGTGCGTAGTCTGGAGTTTGATCCCTGACGGCAGTACAGCGTTTTAATACAGCAATATTTTCGATGACTTTTTGCATTGAAAATGGAGAGGCGGATGTTGCACATCATAATAGATGATAAAGATACCTTGTACCGAAAAGGCATGGAACTTTTGCTGGAGCAGATTTTCCGGTGCGAACTCGGTGAATTAGTTGAATTCCTACCTCTTGTCGAAACACATGTGGCCGTTGCTGATGTCATCGTAAAAAATTTTGAGCCGGGTGAAAGCTATATCTTTAATCCGATATTACGCGATCGTAAACCGGTCAGTTTATTAATTGGGATTTATGAAGGGGATACCCACCCACATATTGGTGAGCTGCCGTTATGCGTCAATAACATTGTGTTTATCAATCGGGCAGAAAGTCTCGGTAAAACCAGAGCGTTAATTGTCCGAGGTTGGGACAATCGCACCCTGAAGGCGTACAGAAATAACAGACAGAACTGCCAGGGGTGTCTGCATCGAACCCTGTCGCCCCAGCAGGTTAAAGTCGCGGCCCATTTTTATCGCGGCTATAACCCGGAACAAATCGCGAGCAATTTGCAACTCAACGTGAAAACCGTGAGTGCGCACAAGCACATGATCATGACCAAATTTAATCTTTATTCCGATTGTGAATTACTGCATTTTCTCAATGGTTTGAAAAAACAAAATCTAATGCCAAATTTGTTTTCAGAGTGTCTGGCAGGCAACGAGACCTTCGGGGATAGCGGATCGCTCGGCGCTGATTTCCCCCTCGCCCCCTTGGGGAGAGGGGTTTTGTTAAGGGATTAGCGTTTCCCTAACGGCACTACCAGCGGCGTACCGGCCACCGGATCTTCAATAATCAGACTCCGCAGCCCATAAATCCGCTCAATCAATTCCGCCGTCACGATCTCATTCGGCGCACCCTCGGCAATAATTTGCCCATCGCGTAGCGCAATCAAATGCGTGGCGTAACGACACGCCTGATTGAGGTCGTGCAGCACTGCTGCCAGCGTATAACCGCGCTCGCGGTTAAGCTCGCTCAGCAGTTCCAGCAGATCAATTTGATGGCTGATGTCCAGCCAGGTCGTCGGCTCGTCGAGCAGCATGATCGCCGTTTCCTGCGCCAGCACCATCGCAATCCAGGCTCGCTGACGCTGGCCGCCCGACAGTGTATCTACGCTCTGATTCGCCAGCTCTACCATCCCGGTGGCCTGCATCGCATGGTTTACCGCGTCGTCGTCTTCCTTGCGCCAGCGGGTAAACAGCGGTTGATGCGGATAACGCCCGCGTGCCACCAGTTCCTGCACCGTAATGTCTCCCGGCGTGGTAGCATTTTGCGCCAGCAGGCCGATGCGCCGGGCCACTTCTTTGCTGGCGAAACGCTGGATCTGCTCGCCGTCGAGAAAGACCTGACCCTGCTGCGGCGTCATCAGACGGCTCAGGGTGCGCAACAGCGTCGATTTTCCGCAGCCGTTGGGGCCAATGATCGCAGTGAAATGCCCATCCGGAATGGCGACGTTCAGCCCCTCGGCGATCACTTTTTTGCCGTAGCTCAGCGTCAGTTCTTCGCCGCGCAGGCGGGCGTTGGAAACGGTCATTTTTTACGGGACTCCTGAATAAGCAAGGCGATGAGATACAGGCCGCCAAGGCTGACGGTCACCACGCCGACCGGCAACTGGTAAGGCATAAACAGCCGTTGTGCGCCGAAATCAGCAAGCGTTAGCAGCAGCGCGCCGCACAGCGCGGACTGGGTCAAACCCCAGCGCGCGGTGCCGCTAATGCGCCGCGCAATGTGCGGGGCCACCAGCGCAATAAAGGAAATTGGCCCTGCCAGCGCGGTGGCGGCGGCGGTCAACACTACCGCGACCAGCATCATCACTAAGCGTGACCGCTCGACCCGCACGCCCAGCGCGCAGGCGCTGTCGTCGCCCATTTCCAGGAGCCGCATCCGGCGTACCAGCAGGGCGGCAAACACCAGCATCACCAGCAGAATGAGTGACGCGGGAAAAATTTTGGCCCACGTCAGGCCGTTAAGCGACCCGGCAAACCACAATCCGGCAGACTGCGCGGTTTCCAGAGAGGCCTTCAGCAGCAGCCAGGTGTTGAACGCCATCAGCATCGCGCGGATGCCAATGCCGATAATGATCAGCCGGAAAGTATCAATGCCATTGCGCCACGCCAGCAGCCAAACCAACAATGACGTGACGATCCCGCCTGCCATCGCCGCGAAAACAATCGCCGTCTGATGCTGACCAAACAGCACCATCGCCACCAGCACGCCGCTCCAGGCCCCGGTGTTAAAGCCCATAACGTCAGGGCTGCCGAGTGGGTTACGCATCAGTGACTGGAAAATTGCGCCGCTGACGCCCAGCGCCGCGCCGACCAACAGCGCCATCAGTACGCGGGGTAAACGCCATTCGGTGACCACCATCGTCACGTTGCGCGGTGCGTCGCCGAACAGGGCGGCGATGACCTGACTGACATCCAGCGTGACCACGCCACTGCGCAGGCTCCAGAGGCTGATCGCCAGGCTCGCCACAATCAGCAGCCCAACGCTCACAACCAGACGGCGGGAAGGGGCCATCATGCGACACCTCCGCGCGACGGCTGACGACGCACCAGCCAGATAAGCATCGGCGCTCCGATAAAGGCGCTCACCACCGACACGCGCAGCTCACCCGGCACCAGCAGGCGGCCCATAATATCGGCAATCAGCAGCAGGGCCGGTGTCGCGAGCAACGTGACCGGCAGCGCCCAGCGGTGATCGCCGCCGACCAGCCAGCGTGAGATATGCGGCACCATCAGCCCGATAAACGCAATCGGTCCCACCAGCGCGGTGGCGCTGCCGCTCAGGACAGTGATCACCAGCAGGCCAATAATTTGGGTGCGCGCCACTTTATTGCCGAGCGCGGTGGCGGTGTCCGCCCCGAGGCTCAGGCTGTTCAGCGAACGGCTTAAACCGAGCGCCACGGCGGCGGCGATCACTATCGGCCCCAGCACCACTTTCAGCGTGTCGAGAGAGCGTATATCCAGCGAACCGGCCTGCCAGAAGCGCAGCTGATCGTAGACATCGGGATTGAGCAGCGCGATGCCGTTCGACAGACCTTCCAACACTGCGCCCAGCGCAACACCCGCCAGCGTCAGACGTACCGGGCTAAGTTGGCCGCCGCCCTGACTGCCAGTGAACGCCACCAACAGTGAGGCAATCAGCGCGCCGCAAAACGCGAGGAGCAGCTGTTCCTGCGGCAGCGTGAAACCGAACAGCGCGGCACCGAGCACAATCGCAAAGCTGGCCCCGGCGTTCACGCCGAGAATGCCGGGGTCGGCGAGGGGGTTACGGGTGAGGGTTTGCATCAGCGCGCCTGCGAGACCGAGTGCACCGCCCGCTAACAGACCGGCGAGGGTACGCGGTAAACGGGCATCGAGAATAATGGTGCAATCGGCACGTTGACAGCGGCCGGACAGGGCGTCGAAAACCACATTCAGCGGCAGCGGTTTTGCGCCAATCAGCAGGCTGAGCGCGGCGACGACGATAAGCAGAATGAGTAATCCGGGCACGGCAACGGTGCGCAGCGCGGCGGGAGAAAACGACATAGCAACGTCCATGATGTGATAATGATAGTAATTATCGTTCTCGATCTTATTCGCCTATGTTAGCATGTGCGGCCCCGGAAATGGTACCGAA
>Ga0160433_100612_pt1 | contig 14633 bp, 6 predicted proteins | sample HID1972K_E0MG_FD_108235 | JGI IMG/M metagenome (GOLD analysis project Ga0160433, IMG submission 108235) | Enriched pill bug-associated microbial communities from UW Madison campus, WI, USA - HID1972K_E0 MG | ecosystem: Host-associated > Arthropoda: Insects > Digestive system > Unclassified ... | reverse complement strand
CTCATCATAGAATTTATAGTCAAATTCTTGTCCTGGATAATAGAATTTCCATTTTGATTCAATTATTTTAATAGCTTGTTGCCATTTTTCAGGGTCGGTTGAACTCAATTTAATATTAAGAGTACTCATTTGGCTGTTATCAGTCATTAAAGCCAATGGGTTAATCTTTTGTTGAAATGTTGCTGTATGAAAGTCTTTAACTACCCCTACTATGGGATACTTAAGCTCTGTAGGCTCTACACGTTGTAAATATTCTTTATATAAATATTTTCCAATAGCATCTTCTGGAGATTTGAAACCAAAGGCCTTAACCGCAGTTTCATTTATTACATACTCACGTACCGTATCTGAATGATGAAGATTTCTTCCCGCCAAGAATTTGATTTGGTACAAGGACAGTATTGCAGTATCAACATTCTTTAAATAAATCTCACTTTGAACCTTACCAGTATCACTTTGATTAATCATAATGGTACTGTTATAACCACTCCTCAAAGGAGGATCACCTAAAGCTATAGCTTCTATCCCTGGTTGATTTTGAAGTTCTTGTTTTAAAACAAACTGGCGGTTCTTATAGATGGAATCAATAAATAATTTCCATGGAACATTAATTAATATAACGGCTTCTCTATTAAAACCAAGATCCTTTTTAAGAGTATAGGATAATTGCTGTCCGACAATCAATGTGCAGATAATAAAAATTTGCGCCACGATAAACTGAAAAATGATCAGACTTTTTCGAAGCGTTAACCGTCCTTGTCCTTTTCTGAACGTTGTATCACCTTTTAAAATATCAACAGGTTGCACCCTTGTACTTAGCCATCCAGGATATACTCCCGAGAAAATCGTAACGAAAATGATTAGTGAAATTAAAAATAATGCAAAAACCTTGTAATTAAAGAAAAGCGCAAGCCCTTCAGGAATAAAATCCTTGAAAAAAATTAATGATAGTTCTGAAATAAAATAAGAAACAACCGCTGCAAATAGAACAATCACCAGGGTTTCTGACAAAAAATAACCAATCAAATGAGAAGATGAGCTTCCCAGAGTCTTCCGAATTCCGATTTCCTTTGACCGTTGAGGTATTTGAGCGGTACTTAAATTAATGTAGTTTATACAAGCTAATAACAACAAAAAAACACCTATACCCATTAATCCATAAAGAACCTTCTTGTCTGCTTTGTGAATATCTTCATCAAAGTTGGTTGAGAAATGAACCTCTGAAAGAGGAAGAAGCTCATGCCAACGTTTAAAATTATATTGCTTCATCACTTCACCTACCTGCTCTTCCGATAGCTCATTAAGTTGAGCAGCAATTGCTGATGGTTTTACACCCTGTTTTAGTTTTAGATAAAGCGTATTTGATGAACTTACATTATCCCATCGATCAGACATTGCAACTTCTTTAGGGAGTAAGAAAAACTCCTTTGCTTGGAAACTATTCGGATAGTCTAAATCTTTAACTACCCCTGAAACTGTATAAATCAATGAGTCGTCGTAAATCAGCGTACGGCCCAGAACATCTTGAGCTTTCAATGTTGGAAAATACTTATTGGCTCTGCTTTGAGTAAGTACAACCTTATCGGGTGCATCTAATGCCGTTTCTATATTTCCTGCTAACCACTTATATTGTACCAAATTAAAGTAATCAGCAGTCGTATTTACCAGATTTTCTGAATCATCGTAAGAAAGGTTTTCTTTCGTTCCAGAGGTTGGTATCTGAACATTTTTAATCCCACGATTATTGATTGGAACAACTTTATCTACTGCAGGTATCTTAGTTTTTACTACATTATAAAAGGCAGGTGGCACACCTGCATTATAAGAATCTTTGTCTTCGGAAGAAAATAAACTCACCACTCTGTAAATCAACGCGCTATCCGCTTGCTTTTTATCAAAACTAAATTCATAGCTTACAATTCGGTAAATAGTCCAACAAGCACTGATACCAATCGACAGTCCAAGTACATTCAACACGGTGAATAATCGATTCTGTCCTAAGTGACGAAGTGCAGTTTTAAGATAACTATTAAACATTTTAATATGGTTTATAATTGGTTATACAATTTTATTCATCTCTCAAACTATCTACCGGATTTACAATCGCTGCCTTTATCGCCTGAAAGCTGACAGTGACCAACGCAATAAACACGGCCAATATTCCGGCAGCAGCAAACATCCACCACTGAACATCAATGCGATAGGCAAAGTCTTGTAACCATAGGTTCATAGCCCACCATGCAATGGGCGCAGCAAGAATAATGGCAATTAGTACGAGCTTGATAAAATCCTTTGACAATAACTGAACAATGCTGTTTACACTGGCGCCTAAAACCTTTCTGATACCAATCTCCTTAATGCGTTGTTCTGTTGAAAATGCCGCAAGACCAAATAAACCCAAACACGCGATTATAATTGCTAACACAGCAAAACAAGTAAAAATAGAACCCATTCGTTGCACATCGGCATACATATTGGCATAGCCTTCATCTAAAAAAGCAAAACGAATAGCTTGATCCGGAGAAAAAGTTTTCCATAATGAGGTGACCGAATGTATCGCCTTTGACATATCTGCTGCATTGAGCTTAACAGAAATAATAGAAGGGCTATTACCCAGAACCATACAAAGCCCCGCAATATCTTCTTTTAAAGATTCAAAATTAAAATCTTCTACCACTCCAATGACCGTATAAATTTGCCCATTGGTGATTCGGGCTCCAATAGGCTCTTTCAAACCAAGGGATTTGACCAATGTTTCATTAATAATGACCGATTGAGAATCGGTAGTCATCTCTTCTGAAAAATTCCGACCTTTGAGAAGCTTTATTCCCATTGTCTGAATATAATCTTCATCAATCTCCCAATTTTGAGCCGCTACTGAATTTGCTTTACTTGCGTCTTCAACTTTCGAGAACGAATTACCATTCCTTTTAACACCACTTCCACGGATGGGAATGTAGTCTCCAATCGAAACACTCTTTACCTGAGGGATTGTCTGCAGCTCACTTTTGAATGTTTTAATTTGTGCGCCAAGTGTATTTGTTCCCTGTATCAGCATCACCTGTTCTTTATCGTAGCCTATTTTTTCATTTAATATAAACTGCATCTGGCTATAAACGATAAGCGTACCGATGATCAGAACAATGGAAGTTGTGAATTGAAAAACAACTAAACCGCTCCTTAAAATCGGATCCTTCGCTCCTTTGCTCAATTTACCTTTTAATACACTGATTGGTTTGAAAGCAGATAAATAAAAGGAAGGATAGAGCCCGGAAAACAATCCGATGATAATTATTGAACCAATAAATACAGGAATTAACCACCAGTTCGTCCAGGGAAAAACCAATGATTTCCCAGCCAATTCATTAAATACCGGCAACAGCACCCATGCAATCAGCAATCCCAATACAAATGAAAGAAGGCTGTATAGCAAAGATTCTGTTAGAAACTGAGTAATAAGGCCACTACGATGAGACCCTACTACTTTTCGCATTCCGACTTCCTTTGCTCTGTTGGCTGACTTAGCGGTTGAAAGATTAACAAAGTTAATGCAGGCAATCAGCAAGATAAAGATCGCGACACCTCCAAAAAGCCATACAAAGCGAATATCACCTCTCGGTACTGTTTTATAATCATTGATATCTGATGACTTTAGGTGAATATCGGATATGGGCTGCAAAGCAATACTTAAGGTGTTGATTAATTTATCAGCATCTTTATCACCTGCTTTCTTCATTTCAGGAATGACGTGATTGGTTAGCAATCCGGCAGTAAGCTTCTTTTCAAACTGTTTACTGTCCGTACCTTCCCTAAGCTGTACATAGCCAACATAGTTACTTGCACCCCAATTTGTCTGTTCACCTTGATAGTATTCTACCCCTGCCAGCGTTAATAAGAAATCATAGGACCGTAAATGTGAATTTGCTGGAAAGTCTTCCATAACCCCCTTTACAGAATAGGGTTTTGTTTTATCATTATTCAAGTATAGTATTTTACCTATAGGATTCTGATCAGGGAAATACCTTTCGGCTTTGCTTCTGGAAATGATAATGCTATTCGGTTGATCCAGCGCATGAGCTCTTTTACCATATACCATTGGTATTTCTAAAATATCCAGCAGTTCCTGATCTACATAAGTAAAACCTTCTTCATAGATACTTTCATTGTTGTCTGCAGTGCTAACCTGGTTGCTTCCTGCGCCAAATAGCGCGTTTGGTAATAATCTGCCAGCAAGTTCTATTTCAGGGAAATCCTCTTTAATTACTTTGGTTAAAGGGGCGGGTAAAGCTGTACCCTTACTTATCTTACTGTCATCTTTGAATAAACCGATTATTCTATAAATATTATTGGCATTTGGATATGATTTGTCAAAACTCAGCTCATTTTGAATAAATAAGGCGATCAAAATACATGCAGCAATACTTAAAGCAAAGCCCCCGATTTTGATAACAGAATACATCTTTTGCTTTAAAAGACTTCGCCAGGCGATTTTAATATAATAGTATAGCATCATTTATTTCTTAGCTATAAGATTTCCTTCTGCACATCTTCTTTCTCAACATTATTGTTTCTATAAGAATGGTGTTAATAGCATATAAACAGCAATTGATCCCAAATTGTAAACATCTATTAATCAGCAAGTAATATTAATAAGCAATACTATAATTGTGCGATTTCGAACACTCGTCTGTTCACATGCGGACACTGCTTTTCTCTAAAATGTTATTCATCCAAAACTATCTACCCCGATTGGCTAACGTCCGGGAATATCAGTTTACTAAGTATTACCGTTTTATTTGCGACAAAATTTTGATTATATTTGGTCATGCACGCAGCAGTTCAAAATAAACAATCATTATTATCTTTACTTAAAGCCAATGGCAATAAGTTAAGATCTTTTGGTGTTTTAAATTTAAGTCTATTTGGATCTTTCATTACCGAAAAATCTCATTCCAACAGTGATGTTGACTTATTGGTAGAATTTGACCCTCAGCTAAAGAGTTATGACAATTTTATGGATTTATCATTCTTTCTGGAAGACCTGTTAGGCAGAAGAGTTGAGATTGTTACACCGCAATCTCTTAGTAAGTATATTGGGCCCCATATTTTAAACCAAGCTGAAAATGTTTCCTTCTAACATTGAATTGCTAAAACACATATTAGAAGAGACCTCCTTCATATTGGATTCAACTAACAAAAAAAGAAAGGAAGATGTCATTAATGACCCAATTCTTTCCAGGGCATTAATCAGAAGCCTTGAAATTATAGGGGAAGCTAGTAACAAAGTAGATCCCGATTTCAAAACTTTGCACCCCAATGTGGAATGGCGTAAAATGGCAGGAACTAGAAACCGTCTGATCCACGATTATTTTGGAATAGATTACGACATTGTTTGGGACATCATTATATCTAAGCTCCCTGAACTAAAAAACAATATTGATAAAATTATATCAGAAAATACAAACAACTTCTAGCTATAACAGTGATTACTGATTTTGTAAATTTCAATTTTCAAAACTGCTATTCATCTCTTAAACTATCTACCGGATTGGCTATTGCCGCTTTTACTGCCTGGAGAATTACCGTTATTAACGCAACTATAACTACTATTGATCCTGCAGAAGCAAACATCCACCATTGTATCTCAATGCGATAAGCAAAACCTTGGAGCCATTTATGCATCAGCAACCAAGCACTAGGTAAAGCCACAAGAATGGCAATAAAGACAAGCCTTATAAAATCAGTTGAAAGCATTTTTGTGATGTTCGCTACGGATGCTCCCATTACTTTCCGAATACCTATTTCTTTAATTCGCTGCTGCACATCAAATAAAACCATTCCTATAAGCCCAATAAAAGATAAAACAATACAAATCATTGAGAAACTTAAGGCAACCAATAAAGTTTGATGATCTTTTCTATATAACTGATCAAATTCTTCATCCAAAAATTTATAGGAAAAAGCATTTTCTGGAAACTGTTCTTTAAACAGACGTTGTGTTGCCAGCAACGCTTCTTGAACAGCTTTGGGTTGAGCGCTAATAATCAAGTTGTCACCCCAGTATGATTTCTTATGCATAACCATCGGCGCTATTTTTTGATGCAAATCCTGAAAATGAAAGTCTTTAACTATCCCAACAACTATTGCTTCATTACCATTAGAACTAATTCTACGACCTATAACAGGTTGCGGAATCTCAAATACTCTCACGGCGGTTTCATTTAGAATTATTTGATTAATACCTTCACCATCTCCTTTCTGAAACCATGCTCCCCGAACTAACTCTAAATTCATAATTTCTGCGAAATCATCATCAATGCTCCAAGCCGCATACTGCGGTTGAAAATTGGGGTTTTTTCCATCCCAATCAAGCTGCCCCACCATTTGGTATTTTTCATTTAAAACAGAAGGCTGTGCGGAAACAGAAACTTTTCTAATAGAGCTATTAGCCAATAGTTCATTTTTAATAGTTCGTTTAATATTGGCTTCAAACTGCTCCCTCCCATTTAACCAATCACTTTCATGCCCTTCTCTAAGCTTCACTGGATATACTAAGGGAGGAATTTCTACAGTAAATACTTGTGAGCGATCATAATTAACTGTTTTATTTTGAATATATTTAAGTTGATTATACATGGTTATTGATGCGACTACCATAAAAACAGCAAGAACAAACTGTCCTACGAGAAGTGATTTTCGAATTGCTTTTCCACCTGGTTGAAAAACCGTAACCCCTCTAAATAAATTCACCGGTTTAAAAGATGAAAGATAAATTGCAGGTAAAAAACCAGTAAGGAATATCACCAAACACCAAATACCAATTACAAGAGCTGCTATATGAAAGGTTATTAAACTAAACTGAAGTGTTAATTCAAAATAACTATTAAAATAAGGTAAAAGCCAATACATTAAAAGCAAAGCAAGTATAAGCGATAAGGTACTATTCAAGAAAGCCTCTGCAATAAACTGAGTAAACAACTGCCATCTGGTAGCGCCAATAACCTTTCTGGTACCTATTTCTTTCGTCCTTGACACCGCCTTGGCAATGAAAATATTAATATAATTAATACTGGCAACCAACAATAATAAAATGATCAGTCCAAAAAATATCATGACAGTTTGATAATTACCAAGCTGAAATGTTGTGCTAGAAATCTCTTTATCGAAATGAAGTTCAGCAATGGGAAGTAGATGAGTCTCTATACTTACTCCTTCTTGTGTCCATTGTATATATTTGTTAAATAAATATTGGATATTCACTTCTGTTTTCTGCGGCTGAGAACCTCCTTTCAAACGAACAAATATTTTGGTTGTAAAGTACATCCAATCGTTTGCTGCATTCTTATTTGCGTTTGAATTAAAAGGTAGAAATAGTTCGTACCTTAAACTGGTATTAGAAGGAATATTCTTTATTACACCCTTTATTTCATAATCAATAGAATCTAATCGCAAAGTTTTCCCGATAACATTTGTTTCCCCAAAATATTCGATAGCCTTCTTTTCAGTAATAATTAAACTGTGTATATGATTTAAAAAGGACCTAGGATTGCCATATATAAAATCAAAATGAAATAAATCAAACCAACCTTTTGATACATATAATGCTTTAGATTCACTACTAACTTTATCTGCATGTGTTACTTCCAGTTTATTTGGACGCATAGCATAAGCCATTCCTTCTATATCATAAAACTCATTTTGAAGATGGCTAATCGCAGCATAAGGACTATTGTCAGTTGCTTCGCTATTGCCATTATCATATTTATAACTGTTTTTCACAAGGAAGATTCGATCAGCATTTGCATGATAATTATCATACCTTAATTCATTTTGAACCCACAGAGAAATTATTAAAATTGCAGTAATGGCAATACCAAGCCCTATGATATTAATTAGGCCATATGACTTTTGTTTACAAAGGCCCCTCCAGGCAATCTTAATATAACTTTTAAACATATCTTTTGTTTTTACCCTTATCCGTGTCTATTCACATGCTTCCTCAAAACTGTTATTCATCCCTTAAACTATCTACCGGATTGGCTATTGCCGCTTTAATTGCCTGAAAACTAACCGTTACGACAGCAACTACAATAGCTAATACTCCTGCCATTCCAAACATCCACCATTGTACTTCTATTCGATATGCGAAATCTTTTAACCATTGATTCATTGCCCACCAAGCTATCGGAGATGCAATGAAAACAGCAATAAAAATCAATTTTACAAAATCCGAAGAAAGCATTTTGACTATTCCAACAGCCGAAGCACCAAGAACTTTCCGGATACCGATTTCTTTTACACGCTCTGCAATAGCCTGTACAATTAATCCTAAAACTCCCAATGCTGCCAGAAACATGCTGAGGCTACTGAAAAACATAAACAATTGCTGCAACTTGCTTTCAGCTTTGTATTCATCGTTAATCATCTCATCGACCCACTTTATATCTAATAGCTTATTTGGATAAAATTGTCTCCATGTGTTGTTCAATGAAGCCATGACCTGCCTTTCAAAGCCGGGTTTTATTTTTACCAGCATTCCGCCATACGTAGGTGAATCTTCTGCTGTAAAAACAGTAGGTTGTATAGACTTCTTTAACGTCTCACTATGAATATCTTCAATAATGCCTACAGGTGTGGTCAAGGCGTTTTTAATTGGCGTGTTTAATTCATTTACGTGAAGAAGCTTTGCTGTATAGGTTGTAATCAACGAAGATTGCCTTTTCATCTTAACCGTAGAAGTTGCGGAGTCCATCTCCATGATCACATCTAAGTTAAGCGTATCGGCAGCAAATTGTCTATCAAGTAATCTTCCCTTCTTCAATCGAAGGCCCAGAGTTTTGGCAAGGTCAATATCCCCATATATATAATTTACTCTTATCGTATTCTCTTCATGATTAGGATCGTCAATCTCTCTTATCATATATCCAGCACTTGTAGGTGTCCATTGAGTGATGCTTGCGCTCACTATCCCTTGTTGCTTTAATAATTCATCTTTGAAGGACGCCCCTTTACCTTCCCAGGAAACAAAACCTATATACATCAAGTTATTTTTGTCAAAACCGATGTCTTTCGTTTTCATAAAAGAAACCTGTTGTTGTACCACGATCATGGCAACTATAACAAAAATAGAAATAGAAAATTGCAAAACTACCAGACTTTTTCTTACAAAATTTTGTCCCGAAAAACTACCCGAAGACAACTTCCCTTTTAATGTGACCGCGGGTTTAAATCCGGATAAAATCAAAGCTGGATACAAGCCCGACAATAAACTTATTAATAGAACAACACCAAAAGCTATCGAAAAAAAGGTAAAAGAAGAAAAAAGCGTTTTTGAAAGCAAATGCTCCAGGAAATTCTGTATAGGTTGAAGAGAAAACTGATAAATAGTAGTTGCCAATATTGTAGCAACACTAAAAAGCAGGAAAGACTCTATTAAAAACTGAAAAACTAACTGCCTGCGTTCTGCACCTAAAACTTTTCGTACTCCGGTTTCTTTTAAACGGTATATGACTCTCGCTGTGCTAAGGTTTACGAAATTGACACATGCAATAATCAATAACAATATTGCTACACCTGATAGGATAAAAACATTCTTGTAATCTCCTTTTACAGAAAGCGTTTCTGCAAAATCAGAATGTAGATATATATTTTTCATTGGTTGAAACTCAAACTGGTAAGGGTTTTTAACTTCCACATATCCTGCATACCATTTATTTACCTTTGCCGTAAATTTTTTCATATCAGTACCCGGCTTCATCAAAATATAATTTTGAGAAAAAGAGCCATATTGCTTTTTATTCAGATCTTCATTACGCCCTTTTTGAAGTAAAATAACTTCTGATCGTAAAACCGTATTGGAAGGGAGGTCTTCAATAACGCCTGTTATTAAAAAACGGCTTGCTTCATTGCTATATCTAGGAACATCATAAATTATCTTCCCTATAGGGTTTTCATCAGGAAAAAATCTATTTTTAAAACTTTTGGTAATCACAATGTTTTGACTGCCATCAATATATTTGCGGGGGTTTCCCTGTATTACTTTAAAATCAAGCATCTGCCATACACCAGTGTCCGCTCTTAAAGCAACTACTTCTATTCCATTGGGATCTTTGTCATCCAGCTTAAACTGTTGTTTTAATATTCTTAATTGCGCTACGGTTACTACTTCCGAATAGTCATTTTTTAAGGAAGTTCCCAAACCGGTTAAAGATGAAGCAAACCGATCGTGCAAATCTTCTCCCATTTTATTTACCGAAACAATCCTGTACAAATCATCACCTTTAGACCATTGTCTGTCGTATGATAAATCATCAATCACTACAGTAGCTATAACCATACAAGCGCATAACCCAATCGTCAAATTCAGTATATTTATTAAGGAATAAATCTTGTTTTTGGTTGTAGTGCGCCATGCAATTTTTAAATAATTCCGTATCATAATGTTTCAGTTTGGAACCGACCGTTGTCACGGTCAGCTTCTTTATTAGTATCTTAATTTTTATAACATACATGTTCACTGTTCAGGCTGATGGCTTACATCTGAATTATTCATCCCTTAAACTATCAACCGGATTGGTTCGTGCCGCTTGGACAGCCTGAAAACAAACAGTCAGTAAAGCAATTGCCATTGCCATCAAACCAGATAAAACAAATAACCACCATTGTACTCCGATACGATATGTAAAATCTTCCAGCCATTTGTTCATGGTCCACCAAGCAATAGGTGTGGCTATGACAATAGCAATGAAAACAAGCTTTATAAAATCGGAAGACATTAAACGGATAATCGAATTAACCGAGGCACCTAAAACCTTTCTGACGCCTATTTCCTTACTTCTTTGTTCAGCTGCATAAGAAACCAAACCCAATAGCCCTAAACATGAAATAAAAATTGTTAAGCCAGAAAATATAGTAAAGAGTCTTCTGGAACGCTGTTCTTCCTTAAACTTCCGATAATAATCATCATCAGCGAATGTATATTCAAATGAGTATACCGGATTATATTTTTTAAATATCTGTTCTATTAATTGAAGTGATTCTTCAGTTGATTTATTAGAACTTAGCCTGTAATTTATATAATTAAACCAGCTTGCTGGTCCCTGGATAATGGCAGGCTCGATTGACTCATAGGGCGATTCATGGATAAAATCATTTACTACTCCTACCACATGCCATTCTTCACCGGTTCTCTTAATGATGGTCCCCACAGGATCTTTTAAATTCATTGTTTTCACAGCCTGTTCATTTAACAATACGGCCGTTGAATCAGTTGGATATTTATAGACATCAATGTCTCTTCCTTTAAGAATTTTAACACCCATTGTTGATTGGAAATCTGCATCAGTACTTAAGATTAAAAAATCAACCTGGAGATCCTTGTCGGTACTTTCTGGCCAAGAAAAGCCCCAGGCATCCGATTTTCGCTGCGTAATAGGACTGAGTGATTTTGTAACCGAAACGACCGCACCGCTATTAATCAAGTCATGCTTAACAAGTTCATAATTCTTTTGAAGATTACCTTCTAAAGAAGAAAAAACCAATTGATCTTTACTGAAGCCAGTGTCGCGGTTTTGCGCATAATCGATTTGACGAGCGATTATTAAAGTTGAAATAATCAATACAATAGCAACTGTAAATTGAATTACTACAAGAATTTTTCTAGGTTTAAAAGCTCCGGAAACAGAATGTAATGTTCCTTTAAGTACTTTTATTGGCTGAAATGAAGAAAGGAAAAATGCCGGGTAACTACCAGCTAACAAACCAGTGAAAATAATAAATGCGAGCAAAGACAAACAAAGTATCGGGCTCGCAATATTTATAAATAAATTGTAACCTACAAGTTGATTGAAAATTGGTAAGCTAATCCAAACAAGAAACAAGGCTAACACACCTGCTAAAACTGACATGAGAAGTGATTCTGCAAGAAATTGAACAATAAGTGTGTGCTTCTGGGCACCAATTACTTTGCGTACTCCAACTTCTTTCGCCCTTTTTTCACTACGCGCAGTACTTAGATTCATAAAATTGATACAGGCAATAAATAAAATAAGAATCGCAATAAGCCCGAATAACCTGACTGTTGTTATCTTTCCACCTATTAATTCACCGTTTTCACTTTTTGAAAACAAATGCCATTTACTCGCAGGGTGTAAAAACACCTCTGCATTTGTCAGGTCACCTGTTCCCTTTGTGTGGTCAGTAATTATGTTTTTAATTTTTGAATTGATGCTGTTATAATCAGTTCCAGTTTTTAATAAAACATAGGTTCGAAAATTATTTGCCGTCCATGATGATCCCCACTCAAGTAATTCTGAAGACTTAAAGCGCATTAGAAAATCAAGATCTTTAAATCTACTATATTCCGGGATGTCTTTTATTACAGCAGTGACAACTCTGCTTTCCAAAGTATCTAGCCGTACCATTTTACCTACCGGATCTGTGTCAGCAAACAATTTTTTGGCTAACCTTTCGCTGATTACAATCCCATCTTGTTGATTCAAGGCATTTTCAGATATCCCGTTAGTCAGCTCCAAACCGAAAATATCAATAAAAGCAGAATCAACGATCGCCCCTTTAGTCTTAAGACGTTTCTCCCCTACTGTAAGAAGATATGACATATCGGTAAAACGGGTAACACCTTCAATCTCCGGATAATCTTTTTGTAATGCAGGTGCTAAGGGTCCACCGGTTTGTCCCCATGCCCAAGGCTTTCCGTCAAAAGTATCGCGACTATAAACCTGATAAATACGATCTGTATTTGTATAAAATCGGTCAAATGTTAATTCATTCTTGATCCACAATAAAATTAATATAGCGGCCGCCATACCAATGGCAAGACCAGTAACATTAATAAACGTATATCCTTTATCCTTTATAATATTCCGCCAGGCGATTTTCAGAAAACTTCGTATCATTTTATTTAATTTTTATTCATCTCTCAAACTATCAACCGGATTAGCAACAGCAGCTTTCACCGCCTGAAAGCTGACTGTCAATATTGCTATTAAAACAGCCAGCAATCCGGTGATGGCAAACACATACCATTCTATCGATATCCGATAGGTAAAATCCTGAAGCCACTTATTCATTGCGAAGTAGGCAACGGGCGATGCTATCAGCACAGCCAATGCTACCAACTTTAAAAAACCACTTGAAAGCAACGTAGCTATTTCAAATACCGATGCTCCTATTATTTTACGAATCCCAATCTCCTTGGTTCTAACCTTAGCAGTGTAGGTTGCCAAGCCAAATAGGCCCAAACAAGAAACGAATACCGCTATTATACAAAAGATACTGAAAAGCCTAGCTGTTCGCTGTTCTGCCTTATACAAAGAATCATAGCCTTCATCTAAAAAGCTGTAGTTAAAAGGAAAACCACTATTGTACCGAGTCCAAATTTCTTTGGCAGCACTGATTGCTTGCTCTGCTCCCTGCCCCGAAGTTTTGATATTGATAAAAGAAGCAGTAGGATCGTATCGAATAACAGCAGGCTCAATTGCGAACTTCATGGAACGGAAATTAAAATCTTTGATGACTCCGGCGATTATCCCTTCTTCTTCATGTAATGCAAAGCGTTTACCTACTGGGTCTTCCAAACCCATTAATCGTACTGCTGTTTCGTTTAATATATAATGTGTCGAATCTGCCTTAGAACCCGTAAAGTTGTTTCCTTGAACCATTTGCATCTGCATCATGGGAATAAATGATTCATCCATTGCAAGCTCCTTAACCACAAAACTTGAATTTGGATCTTTACCGTCCCAATCCGTATCACCCGTGGTGTAACCCATACTATAAACTTTACCGTTAGATACTGAAACCGACTTTACACCTGGCACTTTGGCTAATTCAGCTTTAACCGTTTCCATATGATCTAGCATACCGCCTTGTGCATTAAATGTTAGCACTTGCGAGCGATTATAACCTGGATCTTTTGTGCCTAAAAAACTTAATTGTTGGCTGATAATAATGGTAGCGATAATTAAGGATACTGAAAAAGTGAATTGTACTGTTACCAGAATGTGACGGAACACGGTATTACCCATTCCAAAACCAAGTTTGCCTTTCAAAGCCTCCAATGGTTTAAAGGATGAAAGCAAAATGGCTGGGTAAATAGATGAAGTTAGCATGATAAACAAGCCAACTACAGCAATCATTTTCCAAATTGAAAAATCAAATAAATTAAAGGATAAGTCTTTTCCGGTAATACCATTGAATAAAGGAAGAAGCAGAAATATCAAACCAAAGGATAGTACAATGGAGAAGCATATAAAAAGAAACGATTCTAAGATAAATTGAAAAAACAACTGCTGTTTTTGTGCTCCAATAATCTTCCGCATACTTACTTCCTTTGCCCGCATCATTGACCGCGCAGTGGATAGATTGACATAATTAATGCTTGCAATAAGCAGAATTAAAACAGCAACGATTATAAAGATATGAACTGTCTGAATGCCTGACGGCGTTCCATCTGGCCGATAAAGATTCAGTTGAGTAATGGGCTGTAACTCATATGCCCTATCAACCTTATTTGTATTTGCATTTGGATCATTTTTTAAATTGATGGAAGACAGTTGATCTCTCACCTTCTCAATCGAACCATTCGGTTGAATTTCAAGATAGGTTGCATAGTT
>Ga0160433_100611_pt1 | contig 14656 bp, 12 predicted proteins | sample HID1972K_E0MG_FD_108235 | JGI IMG/M metagenome (GOLD analysis project Ga0160433, IMG submission 108235) | Enriched pill bug-associated microbial communities from UW Madison campus, WI, USA - HID1972K_E0 MG | ecosystem: Host-associated > Arthropoda: Insects > Digestive system > Unclassified ... | reverse complement strand
CACTTCGCGCAAGTACTCCGGCGACATCGGCTTGGGCTGGATGGGGTAGGTGAGCGGGTCTTCGACCCCGCCGACCACCTCCACCGCGCTGGCCTGGATGTCGAACGACTGGCCCTTGCCCTGCGATTTCACCAGCGTGCCCCTGGCGATCAGCGAGCAGCCGCTGGTCAGGCGCTTGACCTCGTCGAAGTTCGGCAGGCTGTCGGCCACCACCACCTGGATCGGGGCGAAGCATGAACCGTCGGTCACGTTGACGAAGGCCAGATTCGCCGAGCCACGCAGCGTGCGCACCCACCCGCGTACCGTGACTTCGCCGCCTTCCGGGATTTTCCCGGCAAGCGCATGTTCAACGCTGACCACCGTCATGACTTGAATCCTCTGCTGATCGACTCGATCTGTGAACGTGGGAGTTTACCGGTTGCAGCGTTCTGCTTGCGAGGCATTTCTGCCCGCCCGGCGCCCCTTATAATCGTCCCGTACCTTCGTGGAGCATCACCATGGCCGTCAGCCTGACCCCCATCGCCTTCGAGCGCGTGCAGCGCTTCGTCGCCCAGACCCCGGGCGCGCTGGGCCTGCGCTTCGGCGTGACGCGGACCGGCTGCTCCGGCTGGGGCCACGTCACCGATCTGGCACGCGACGAGCGCGAAGGCGACAGCGTGTTCGAGCAGGACGGGGTGCGCATCTACGTGGACGCGCAGAGCCTGCCACTGGTGGATGGCACCGTCATCGACTTCGGCAGGCACGGACTGAGCGAGACGTTCACGTTCCAGAACCCGAACGCATCGGCAGAATGTGGCTGCGGCGAGAGCTTCACCACCGACGAAAGCCACCGCTGAGGCGGGTGGAGGCCTGGTAGAGCGGGTCCATGACCCGCTGCTCGTGTTTCCGGCGTGGCGCGCGCGAACGGCAGCGGGTCATGGACCCGCTCTACCGCGTTTTCAGCCGCGAGGGGATCAGCGGCACTCCGCCGCCACCGGACCGATGCCGCGGCGGCGTTCCAGGGCGATCGAGACGCCCCACAGCAGCAGGCCGATCGCGGCCGTTGCAGCGCCGACGTATCCGGTCGATGCATGGCCGAACCCTGCACTGATGGCCATGCCGCCCAGCCACGGGCCCAGCGCGTTGGCGGTATTGAACGCTGCGTGGTTGGAGGCCGCGGCCAGGGTCTGCGCCTCGCCGGCCGCATCCATCAAACGGGTCTGCAGGATGACCGCGAGTGCGCCCATCGTGCCCACCGCGATGATCGCCGGCACCATCGCCCAGGCCGAGTGGGCCGCCAGCGGGAACAGCAGCAGCACCAGTATCGACCACGCCAGCAGCACGCCGGCGGCGCGGAACTGCAGCCGGTCCACGAGCCAGCCGCCCATCATGTTGCCGATGATCGCGCCGACACCGAACAGGCCCACCGCCGCCGGCATCCAGCGTTCCGGCACGCCGGTGACGTTCACCAGGGTCGGGGCGAGGTAGGTGAACACGCAGAACATGCCGGCGAACCCGATCGAGCCGATCGCCAGCGCCAGCCATACCTGCGTGCGGTTGAAGGCGCGCAGTTCGCGCATCGGGCTGGTGCGTACCTCGCTGGGATCCGGCAGCAGATGCCGCGCCACCATCGCCACCGTTGCCAGCGCCAGCAGGGTGACCAGCCCGAACGCGGTGCGCCAGGTGAACATCTGGCCCAGCCAGGTGGTCAGCGGATTGCCGACCAGGATCGCGATGGACAGCCCGAGCAGGACCTTGGAGACGGCCGCGCCACGCTGCGCCGGTGGGCTGATCGAGGCCGCCACCAGCATCGCCACGCCGAAGTAGGCGCCATGCGGCAGGCCAGCCACGAACCGCGCCAGCAGCATGGTGGCGTAGTTCGGTGCCAGCGCGCTGGCCAGGTTGCCGGCCGCATAGAAGCCCATCAGGCCCAGCATCAGGGTGCGGCGGGCGATTCCCGCGCCGGCGAACGCCAGCAGCGGGGCGCCGACCACCACGCCGATGGCATAGGCGCTGATCAGGTGGCCCACCTGTGCCTCGCTGATGGACAATCCACGGCTGATGTCCAGCATCAGGCCCATGCTGGCGAATTCGCTGGTGCCGATGGCGAAGCCGCCCAGCGACAGGGCCAGCAGGATGAGCGTGCGCTGGCGCGGGGTCAGGGCGCTGGCGAGAGAGGAGCCGATGGCCGGGACGGAGGAGGGGTTCACGGAAATCCGGGGCGTATGAACAGGTGTTGATTGTACTGCTGCGGTGCAGCACGATGGCGTGTTCCTGCGTCCCGCCCGCTGAACGGTGTTTTCCCGGTGGAGCGGACGGCGGCGGGGCATGAAGGGCGGCGGGTCATGGACCCGCTCCACCGGGGCCACGTGTCCGGCCAGTCACCGGTTGTCTGCGGGTCCTGCAGCAGGCATAATAGGCGGCTTCCTGCGCCCTGCGCGGGAACCCTTGCCCCACCGCCGCCACAACCGCGGGGGGCTGTCCGGCCGTCAACGGCCACATCCGAAAGGTAGATAAACATGAGTCGTCATTACGAAATCGTGTTCCTGGTCCATCCGGACCAGAGCGAGCAGGTCCCGGCGATGATCGAGCGCTACAAGGCGCTGGTCGAGAACGGCAACGGCACCATCCACCGTCTGGAAGACTGGGGCCGCCGCCAGCTGGCGTACCCGATCCAGAACCTGGTGAAGGCCCACTACGTCATGCTGAACATCGAAGTCGACCAGGTCGTGCTGAGCGAGCTGGTGGAAAGCTTCCGCTTCAACGACGCCGTGCTGCGCAACCTGGTCATCAAGCGTGACGAGGCCGACACCGAGCAGTCGCTGATCATGAAGAGCAAGGACGAGAAGGGCGACAAGCCCGAGCGTGGCGAGCGTCGTCGTCGTGACGACGAAGAAGGTGAGACCACCACCCCCGCCGCTGACAACGATGCCGGCGAAGACGCCGCTTCGGCCGCTTAAGGAGCACTGACATGTCCAAGTTCTTCCGTCGCCGCAAGTTCTGCAAGTTCACGGCCGAAGGTGTCAAGGAGATCGATTACAAGGATCTCAACACCCTGCGCCAGTACCTGACCGAGAACGGCAAGATCGTGCCGAGCCGTGTCACCGGTACCAAGTCGAAGTACCAGCGCCAGCTGGCGACGGCCGTCAAGCGCGCCCGTTTCCTGGCCCTGATCCCGTACACCGACAACCACGACATCTGATGCCGGCGGGCGGCCTCGCGCCGCCCTGCCGCAGCTGATATTCGGACAGCCATCCGCTGCGGGGCGCCTGCCTCGCTAACGAATACATTATTGGAGCTTTACCATGCAGCTGATCCTCCTGCAGAAGGTCACCAACCTCGGCAACCTGGGCGACCTGGTCGACGTCAAGCCGGGCTATGGCCGTAACTTCCTCGTGCCGCAGGGCAAGGCCGTGCCGGCCACCGAGAGCAACAAGGCCGAGTTCGAAGCCAAGCGCGCCGAGTACGAAGCCAAGGCCCAGGCCATCCATTCCGATGCCGAAGCCCGCAAGGCCAAGCTGGAAGGCAAGAGCGTGACCATCGCCGCCAACGCGTCCACCGAAGGCAAGCTGTACGGCTCGGTCGGTCCGCGCGACATCGCCGAGGCGTTTACCGCCGCCGGCCTGCCGCTGGGCAAGAGCGAAGTCATCCTGGGCGAAGGCGCCTACCGCAACGTGGGCGAGTACGAGGTGACCATCCACCTGCACGCCGACGTCGAGACCACCGTCAAGGTCGTCATCGAAGCCGAAGCCTGATCCCACGCCGCAAGGCTTGGCATCACCAGGACGGACGCCCCCCGGGGCGTCCGTTTTGTTTATGCGTCCCATGCGCCCGCCGCGGCCGCACCGGTCCGTGCCCGGTCCGGTTCTTGGAACCCGGCCGCACCGGTATACTCGGGGCATATAGCCCATGCCGCGTCCCGCGATTCCAACAGGATCAACGGTTTGGCGGGTCATTGCAGGCCGCGCGACGGCCCTAGCCCGGTAACCCTATGCGTCTTTCCACGATCAAGCTGTCCGGCTTCAAATCCTTCGTAGATCCCACTACCCTGCACCTGCCGACCAACATGACCGGCGTGGTGGGACCGAACGGCTGCGGAAAGTCCAACATCATCGATGCCGTGCGCTGGGTGATGGGCGAAAGCTCGGCCAGCCGGCTGCGTGGCGATTCGCTCACCGACGTGATCTTCTCCGGCTCGGCGGCGCGCAAGCCGGTATCGCAGGCCACCGTCGAGCTCATCTTCGACAACAGCGACCACACGATTTCCGGCGAGTACGCCTCGTTCAACGAAATCTCGGTCAAGCGCCTGGTCAGCCGCGACGGCAGCAGCAACTATTATCTCAACGGCACCAAATGCCGCCGCCGCGACATCACCGACCTGTTCCTCGGCACCGGCCTGGGGCCGCGCAGCTATTCGATCATCGAGCAGGGCATGATCAGCCAGATCATCGAGGCCCGCCCGGAAGACCTGCGCGTGTACCTGGAGGAAGCCGCCGGCATCTCCAAGTACAAGGAACGCCGCAAGGAAACCGAAACCCGCATCCGCCATACCCGCGAGAACCTGGATCGCCTCGGCGACCTGCGCGATGAAATCGGCAAGCAGCTGGAGCACCTCAAGCGCCAGGCGCGCCAGGCCGAGCAGTACCAGGCATTGCAGGAAGAGCGGCGGATCAAGGACGCGCAGTGGAAGGCGCTGCAGTTCCGGGGCCTGGACGGCCGCCTGTCGAAGCTGCGCGAGGGCCTGGCGCAGGAAGAAACCCGCCTGCAGCAGCTGATCGCCGAGCAGCGCGAGGCCGAGGCGCGGATCGAAACGTCGCGCGTGCGCCGCGAGGAATCGGCCGAGGCGCTCAATGCCGCGCAGGCCGAGGTCTACCAGGTCGGCAGCACGCTGGCCCGTCTGGAGCAGCAGATCCAGCACCAGCGCGAACTGTCGCAGCGGCTGCACAAGGCACGCGATGAAACCCGCCAGGCGCTGGCCGAACTCGGCCAGCACATCAGCGGCGATGAAGCGAAGCTGATGGTGCTGCGCGAAGCGGTGGATGCGGCGACTCCGCAGCTGGAGCAGCTGCAGGAAGAGAATGAGATCAGGCAGGACGCGCTGCGCGAGGCCGAGGCGAAGCTTGGCGACTGGCAGGCGCGCTGGGAGCAGCACACCCGGCAGAGTTCGGAAGCATCGCGCGCCGGTGAAGTGGAACGCACCCGGGTGGATTACCTGGACAAGCAGGTGCTGGAAGCCGACCGCCGCCGCGAGGCGCTGCAGGCCGAGCGCGCCGGACTGGACGTGGACGCGCTGGAAGAAGCGTTCGAGCAGCTGCACGTGCAGCACGATACGCAGAAGGCGGCGCTGGACGAGCTGGGCGAGCAGGTGGAACTGCGCAAGCAGGCGGTCGCCGCGGTGCAGGAAGGCCAGCGTGCCGGACAGAACGAACTGGCCGAGGTGCGCCGCCAGGCCAATGGCCTGCGCGGTCGCCTGGCTTCGCTGGAAACCCTGCAGCAGGCCGCGCTGGGCCAGGAGCAGGGCGCGGCGGTGGCATGGCTGAAGGCGCGCGGGCTGGATTCGTCGGCGCGCGTCGGCGAGCGCCTGCAGGTCGAGGCGGGCTGGGAAAACGCGGTGGAAAGCGCCCTCGGCCAGCTGATCGAAGGCGTGCTGGTGGAGGCGCCCGGGCAGCTGGTGGATGCGTTGGGCGAACTCGGCGACGGCCGTATCGCGCTGGTTGCCGATACCACCGCACCGCTGCAGGTGGCGGCCACGTCGCTGGCGGCGAAAGTGCAGGGGCCCACCGCGATCCGACGCCTGCTGGCGCGCCTGCATGCGGCCGAGGACCTGGCTTCGGCACGTGCCCTTCAGGCGACGCTGGACGAAGGCGATTCGGTGATCACCCGCGCCGGCGAGCGGCTCGGCGAGGGCTGGGTGCGCGTATCGCGCTCCGGTGCGGCCAGGCAGGGCGCGCTGCTGCGCGAGCGCGAGATCGCCACCCTGCGCGGCCAGATCGAACAGCTGCAGCAGCGCGAAAGCGACCTGGAGCAGCAGCTCGGCAGCTTCCGCGAGCAGTTGCTGGCCGCCGAGCAGCAGCGCGAGGACGTGCAGCGTTCGCTGTACCAGGCCCATCGCAGCGTGTCCGAACTGGGCGGGCAGCTGCAGGGCCAGCAGGGCAAGCTGGAGGCGGCGCGCACGCGCATCGACCGCATCGAGGGCGAGCTGGCGCAGCTGCTGGAAACGCTGGACATCAACAAGGAACAGGCGCGCGAAGCACGTGCGCGGCTGGACGATGCGGTCAGCAGCATGGGCGACCTGGAATCGGTTCGGCAGGCGCTGGAGAACGAGCGCCGGCAGCTGACCGAGGCGCGCGATCGTGCCCGCGATGCTGCCCGCAGCGCACGCGAGACCTCGCACTCGCTGGCGCTGACGCTGGAATCCCAGCGTGCGCAGGTCGCCTCGCTGGGCCAGGCGCTGGAACGCATGAGCACCCAGCGCGGACAGCTGGATGCGCGGCTGGGCGAACTGCACGCGCAGCTGGACGAGGGCGACAGCCCGGTCGATGCGCTGCAGGCCGAACACCAGAACGCCCTGGAAGAACGTGTGCGAGCCGACGGTGTGCTGTCGCAGGCGCGCTCGCTGCTGGATGGGATCGACGCCGAACTGCGCGAGCTGGAACAGACCCGGCACAAGCGCGACGAACAGGCATTGGCGCAGCGCGAGCGCATCTCCCAGCGCCGGCTGGACCAGCAGGCACTGGTGCTCAGCGCCGAGCAGCTGCAGGCCGCGGTGGAGAAGGCCGGGTTCGTGCTGCAGGCGGTCATCGACACGCTGCCGGAAGAAGCCAGCGCCGGCGACTGGGAGCAGGGCGTGCAGCAGATCGATGCGCGCATGCGCCGGCTGGAGCCGGTCAACCTGGCCGCGATCCAGGAGTACGGCGAGGCCGCGCAGCGTTCGGAATACCTCGATGCGCAGAACGTGGACCTGACCACCGCGCTGGAAACGCTGGAAGATGCCATCCGCAAGATCGACCGCGAGACCCGCGGGCGTTTCAAGGACACCTTCGACCGGGTCAACGCCGGCGTGCAGGCGCTGTATCCGCGGCTGTTCGGCGGCGGCCATGCCTACCTGGAACTGACCGGCGAGGACCTGCTCGATACCGGCGTGACCATCATGGCGCGGCCACCGGGCAAGCGGGTTTCGAGCATTTCGCTGCTCTCCGGCGGCGAGAAGGCGATGACCGCGGTGGCGCTGGTGTTCGCGATCTTCCAGCTCAACCCGGCGCCGTTCTGCCTGCTCGACGAGGTCGACGCGCCGCTGGATGAAGCCAACGTCGGGCGCCTGGCGAACATGGTCAAGGAGATGAGCGAGAAGGTGCAGTTCCTGTTCGTCAGCCACAACAAGGCGACCATGGAAGCGGCGCACCAGCTGTCCGGCGTGACCATGCGCGAGCCCGGCGTGAGCCGGCTGGTCAGCGTGGACCTGGAAGAGGCCGCGCGCCTGGCCGGCGCCGGTTGATACGCCGCGTGCACGCCCGATCGGGGCATGCTGGCGGCGGACCCCGGTGCAACTCGCGTTGCATCGTGCCATCCTTGCCTGAACGTATTTAGCCGGAGACCCTTTCGAATGTCCGACACCGCACTGCTGCGCATCGGCATCCTTACCGCCGGCCTGCTGCTGATCGCCGCGATCTTCCTGTTTGGCCGCCCGAAGAAGAAGCACCAGGGACGCCGCGTCGATGCCGGCGAGTCCGGCGCCGACAAGGCGCAGCGTCGCGAGCCGGTGCTGGGCGGGGCGGGCGGTGACGGCGCGGACGGCACTGCCGACCCGGAGGCCGACGACAGCGGCAGGCAGGCCGAACTCGGCCTTGCCGATACCACGCCAGGCGCCACCAGCGACCTTGGCCGGCGTACCAGCCAGGACTTCGACAAGATCGTGTCGCTGTTCGTGGCCGCGCGTGCCGGTGAAGTGCTGCGCGGCGAGGACATCGTCGTGGCCGCGGAAAAGACCGGGCTGGTGTTCGGCCACATGAACGTGTTCCATCGCCTGGTGGAAGGGCATCCCGAGCGCGGCCCGATCTTTTCGATGGCCAGCATCATGAAGCCGGGCAGTTTCGAGATGGCCACCATCCGCGAGATGGAAACCCCGGCGATCGCATTCTTCCTTACCCTGCCGGCGCCGCTGACCGCGCTGGACGCCTGGGAGAAGATGCTGCCGACCGTCCAGCGCATGGCCGAACTGCTGGACGCGGTGGTGCTGGACGACAGCCGCAACGCGCTCGGCCGGCAGCGCATCGCGCATATCCGTGACGACCTGCGTGCCTACGACCGCCAGCACCAGGCCCCACCGCTGACCCGCACGCCACGCTGGTAGGCGCCGCGCCCGCACCATTGAAACCTGGCGGTAGAGCCGACCCCTGGTCGGCTTTGCCGACCGTAGCCGACCGCCGGTCGGCGCTACCGAGAATGCTGGATCTGTATGAGTCCCACCTCCGCCCAACGCATCGAAGCCCTGCGTCGCCAGCTTTCCCGCGCCAACGAGGCCTACAACGAGCGCGATGAGCTGCTGATCCCGGACGCGGATTACGATGCGCTGGTGCGTGAGCTGGAGGCGCTGGAACAGGCGCATCCGGAGCTGGCCAGCGCCGCTTCGCCGACCGCCACCGTCGGTGGGCGACCGTCCTCGCGTTTTGCCGAGGTGGTCCACGCGCTGCCGATGCTGTCGCTGGGCAATGCCTTCAGCGATGAGGAAGTCGTCGATTTCGTGCGTCGCATCAGCGAACGGCTGGACCGCAGCGAACCGGTGTTCTCCGCCGAACCCAAGCTCGACGGGCTGGCGATCAGCCTGCGGTACGAGGACGGGCGTTTCGTGCAGGGCGCCACCCGCGGCGATGGCAGCAAGGGCGAGGACGTCAGCGCGAACCTGCGCCAGATCGGCGACATCCCGCATGCGCTCGATGGCAGTGGCTGGCCGCGTGTACTGGAGGTGCGTGGCGAGGTGTACATGGCGCGTGCCGATTTCGAAGCCTTCAACGAGCGTGCGCGCCTGCATGGCGGCAAGGTGCTGGCCAACCCGCGCAACGCCGCTGCCGGTTCGCTGCGGCAGCTGGACGCGAAGCTCAGCGCGCAGCGGCGACTGAGCTTCTTTGCCTACGGCACCGGCCAGGTGGAAGGCGGCACGCTGCCCGATACCCACTCGCAGACGCTGCAGCAACTGCAGGCATGGGGTTTCCCGGTCAGCACGCTGTGCGAGGTGGTCGAGGGCGTCGATGGCCTGCTGGCGTATTACCGGCGCATCGGCGAACAGCGCGACGGCCTGGCGTTCGACATCGACGGCGTGGTCTACAAGCTGGACGACCGCGCGGGCCAGCAGGCGATGGGCACCATCACGCGCGCGCCGCGCTGGGCGCTGGCGCACAAGTTCCCGGCGCAGGAGCAGAGCACCACCGTCGAGGCGATCGAGATCCAGATCGGCCGGACCGGCGCGGCGACGCCGGTGGCGCGGCTGGCGCCGGTCGCGGTGGCCGGGGTGATCGTATCCAACGCCACCCTGCACAACGCCGACCAGATCGCGCGGCTGGACGTGCGCGTCGGCGACAGCGTGATCGTGCGTCGCGCCGGCGATGTGATTCCGGAAGTCGTCAGCGTCATCGCCGAGCGGCGGCCCGCTGCAACCGTGCCATGGCAGATGCCGACGCAGTGCCCGGTGTGCGGTTCGGAAATCGTGCGCGAGGAAGGCGCCGCGGCATGGCGGTGTTCCGGCGAGCTGAGCTGCCCGGCGCAGCGCAAGGAAGCCATCGCCCACTTCGCCTCGCGCCGCGCGATGGACATCGACGGGCTGGGCGGCAGGTATATCGAAACCCTGGTCGATGCCGGCATCGTGCGCGGCGTGGCCGACCTGTACCGGCTGACCCGCGACACCCTTTTGCGGCTGAAACTGGTGCTGGATGCCGAGGATCCGTCGGCGCTGGCCGCCAGTTATGGGCCACACCTGCCGCCGGAAGGCAGCGGCGCGGTGCTCAACGCCGTGCTCGCGCTGGACGGCAACGATTCCGGCTGGCGCGCACAGGCGCTGGCGCAGCCGGCCCGATTCGAATGGAACACGAAGAAGATCGCCACCCGCTGGGCCGACAACCTGATCGCGGCGATCGACGCCAGCCGCGCAGCGACGCTGGAGCGGCTGCTGTTCGCGCTCGGCATCGAGCATGTCGGCGAGAGCACCGCCAAGGCGCTGGCACAGTGGTTCGGCGAACTACGGCTGATCCGCCGGCTGCCATGGCCGTTGTTCAAGCGCGTGCCGGACATCGGCGGCGAGGTGGCGCGCTCGCTTGGCCACTTCTTCGAACAGGAAGGCAACCAGCAGGCCATCGACGACCTGCTGCAGGCCGGCCAGGTACGCATCACCGACGAGCATCCGCCCAGTGCCAGGCTGCGCGAGGGCCTGGACCTGGCGCAGCTGATGGTGGAGGCGGAAATCCCCGGCATCACCCGGTTGCGCGCCGAGCGCGTGGTCGCGGCATTGAGCGGGGCGCAGGCGGTGCTGGATGCCGAGCATGGCCAGTTCGTCACTGCCGGGTTGCCGGAGGATACCGCGCGCGGCCTGGCCGCCTGGCTGGAGAGCGAAGGCCACGGCCAGCTGCTGCTGGATGCCGAAACGGCCATGCGGCGCATCCTCGACGCCGCGCCGGCGCAGGCCGAAGCGCCGGCCGGGCCGCTGCAGGGGCAGACCGTGGTGCTGACCGGCACCCTGGTCGCACTGACCCGCGACGCCGCGCGCGAGCGTCTCGAAGCGCTGGGCGCGAAGGTCGCCGGCAGTGTGTCGAAGAAAACCAGTTTCGTGGTGGCCGGCAGCGAAGCCGGTTCGAAGCTGGACAAGGCACAGGCGCTGGGCGTGGCGGTCTGGGACGAAGAGCGCCTGTTGGCCTTCCTGGCCGACAACGCATGATGTCGCCGGGTGCGCCAGCGCGCCCGGCACGCACCCCCAAGGAGTTCCGATGCATAACGCCGCCCTGGATTTCCGCGTCGCCACGCCGGCCGACGCCACCCTGCTGATCGCGCTGATGCGCGACTTCTACGCCGAAGACCGCATCGCCTTCGATGAGCCGCGCGTGCGTGCCGGCGTCGATGCGGTGCTGGCCGATCCGCGCAATGGCGAAGTGCTGCTGTGGCTGGACGAGGCCGGCGAAGTGGCTGGCCACGCCGTCATCGCGATGGGCTTCAGCCTGGAGCAGGGCGGGCATTTCGCCCTGCTCGACGAACTGTACCTGGCGCCGCAGGCGCGTGGACGTGGGCGTGGCCGGCAGGCGCTGGCCATCGTCGAGCAGCGTGCGCGCGGACGCGGTGTCGGCCGCCTGCGCCTGGAGGTCAACCGCCACAACGAACTGGCGCGACGCCTGTACGTGGCCAGCGGCTACATCGACGACACCCGCGACCTGCTGACGCTGGCGCTGGACCATCCACGCAACGGGGATCTGCCGTGAACCATGGCCTGCTGCAGGCGCTGCACCAGCGCGCCGCGCTCAATGCACTGGTGCGGCGCTTCTTTGCCGAGCGCAACGTGCTGGAAGTGGAAACGCCGATCCTGTCGGCGGCCGGCAACACCGAACCCAACATCGACAGCTTCCACACCGATTTCAGTGGCCACCGCGATGCCGGCGCGCGCCGGCGCTGGCTGCGTACTTCGCCGGAATATCCGCTCAAGCGACTGCTCGCCGCCGGCGTCGGCGACTGCTATGAGCTTGGCCGGGTATTCCGCAATGGTGAAGCCGGTGGCCGCCACAACCCCGAGTTCACCCTGCTGGAGTGGTATCGCGTCGGCTGGGACCACCATCGCCTGGTCGGCGAAACCGCCGAACTGGTGCAGCAGGCGCTCGCGCTGGTCGGCCGCCAGGCACGGCTGCAGGTCATCGACTACCGATCGCTGTACCGGCAGCACGTCGGTGTGGATCCGTTCGTGGACAGCATCGAGCAGCTGCGCGCGCCGCTGGCCGGCGTCGCCATCGATCCGGACGGCCTCGGTCGCGACGACTGGCTCGACCTGCTGATGACACACTGCATCCAACCCCGTTTCGATGACGCGGTGATGACCGTGGTGCACGATTGGCCCGCCTCGCAGGCCGCGCTGGCGCGCATCCGCGACGGAGATCCGCCGCTGGCCGAACGCTTCGAGCTGTACCTGGGCGCGGTCGAGCTGGCCAACGGTTACCACGAACTGGGCGATGCGCTTGAGCAACGCGCGCGCTTCGAGCGCGACCACCAGCGCCGCCACGAACGCGGCCAGCCGCTGCCGCCGATCGACACCGCACTGCTGGCGGCGCTGCCTTCGATGCCGGCCTGCGCCGGCGTCGCGGTCGGCGTGGACCGGTTGCTGATGGCGATGCAGCGCACGCCTCGCATCGCCGACGTGCTCGCCTTCGATTTCGCCAGCGCCTGACCGCCGCTGCGCTTGCGGGCCTGCGGCGATGATGCTCTTATCACGTCGGTTGCCGCATGGTGGCATCGGAACATGAACGCAGGGTGGGGGTGTTGTTGAACAAGCTGTTGCCACGCACGGGCACTGCGCTGGGCGCGATGCTGTTGTGGTCCGCGCTCGCAGCGCCGCAGGCGATGGCCGCGCGACAGGACGGCTACAGCGCCGAAGTCGTGCGTTGCCAGTCGCGCGACCTGGGCTGGGTGCACTGTGCGATGGATACCCGCGCTGGCGTTGAACTGGTCCGCCAGCTTTCCGACAACGCCTGCGTGCGCGGCAGCGAATGGGGCACCGACCGCACCGGCGTGTGGGTGACGCTGGGCTGCCGGGCCGAGTTCCGTTCGCTCGCGGCGGCATCGGTGGATGCGCCGCAGCGGCTGGTGCGCCGCGTGGTGCGCTGCGAATCCAGCGGCCGTCCGCAGAGCTGTCCGGTACGCCTGGAGGGTGCGCCGGTACGCCTGCTGCGGCAGAAGTCGCGCATGCCCTGCCGCGAAGGCCACAGCTGGGGATACCGCCGCAACGAGATATGGACCACGCGTGGGTGCCAGGGCGATTTCGAAGTCGGCGCCGAAGACGGCAGCGGTTTCGTCGATGCGCCACGCCGCCTGGTCTGCGAATCCAAGGACCGGCGCCGGCAGTTCTGCGGCGCCAGCATCGAGCATGAGGTCACGCTGTTCCGGCAGATTTCCGGCATCGCCTGCGAGCAGGACCGCAACTGGGGCTGGGACGGCCGCGGCATCTGGGTGGACGACGGCTGCCGCGCCGAGTTCTCGGTGCGCTGAGCGCGCATTACAATGGGCATATGAACGCGCCCACCGACATCGATTACGCACGCTACGACCATATCCGCCCGATCCTGTGGACCGGCGATGCCCTGCAACTGCTGGACCAGCGCAAGCTGCCGTTCGTGGTCGAACACGTGGCCTGCAGCAGCAGCGACGAGGTCGCCGCCGCGATCCATGCGCTGACCGTGCGGGGTGCGCCGGCGATCGGAATCGCGGCCGCCTGGGGCGTGGTGCTGGCCGCGCGCGGGGTGCAGGCCGACGATGGCGCGCAGGCCCTGCAGAAGCTGGAGCCGGCGCTGCAGCGCCTGAACGCTTCGCGGCCGACCGCGGTCAACCTGGCCTGGGCGCTGGCGCGGATGCGTCGCGTGCTCGCCGCGGCCGGTGCGGACTGGCGCGAGGTGCTGGCCGCCGAAGCCGAGGCGATCGCCAGCGAAGACCTTGCCGCCAACCGCCACATGGGTGAACTGGGTGCGGGCCTGATCGAGGCCGGCAGCGGCGTGCTGACCCACTGCAACACCGGTTCGCTGGCCACCGCCGGCTTCGGTACCGCACTGGGCGTGATCCGTGCCGGCATGGCCCAGCAGCGCATCGCGCGGGTGTTCGCGGGCGAGACGCGGCCATGGCTGCAGGGCGCGCGGCTGACGGTGTGGGAACTGCAGCAGGATGGCATCGACGCGACCCTGATCGCCGATTCGGCTGCCTCGCACCTGATGAAGACCGGTGCGGTGCAGTGGGTGGTCGTCGGCGCCGACCGCATCTGCGCCAACGGTGACACCGCCAACAAGATCGGCACTTACCAGCTGGCCATCGCCGCGCGCCACCACGGCGTGAAGTTCATGGTGGTGGCGCCGTCGTCGACGGTGGACATGGACACGGCCGACGGCAGCCAGATCGAGATCGAGCAGCGCGATCCGGGCGAGCTGTTCGGAGTGGGCGGCAGCCGCACCGTGGCCGAAGGCATCGCCGCCTGGAACCCGGTGTTCGACGTGACCCCGGGTGAGCTGATCGATGCGATCGTCACCGAGCGCGGGGTGATCCTCAACCCGACCGTGGCGAGCATGCAGGCCGCCTTCGGCGGTTGAGTCGATGATGCCGGGCCCGGCCCGGCCGCCGGATGCGGTGCCGGCCTCTGCCCGTCACCCTAAGTTCCTGATTTACGCAGGTAAAATCCCGGGAAAAGGCGGCAGGAAACGCCCCCGTGTGGTAGAATCCAGCGGTTGAATCAAGCTTCCGGCGCGACCGCCTTTCGCAGGTGGATGCAACGGACTGGACCGCTACCAGACAACGGAACCCGAATGGCAGAAACCGCCAAGGAAATCATCCAGGTCAACCTGGAAGACGAGATGCGCAAGAGCTACCTCGATTACGCGATGAGCGTGATCGTGGGCCGCGCATTGCCGGATGCGCGCGACGGCCTCAAGCCCGTGCATCGCCGCGTGCTGTTCGT